>ENA-ORDC01001276-ORDC01001276.1-marine-metagenome-genome-assembly--contig:-NODE-1276-length-19362-cov-9.828571_pt1 | contig 19362 bp, 18 predicted proteins | sample MGYA00237783_ERZ508515 | MGnify/ENA primary metagenome ERZ508515 (study PRJEB26186, sample SAMN06268792) | marine metagenome | isolation source: Eden Landing Ponds, San Francisco, CA, USA | place... | reverse complement strand
TGAACCCACGACCATCGGATTAGAAGTCCGATGCTCTGTCCGGACTGAGCTACGCGCCCTCGTCCACCCGTTACCAACCCATTTTAAAAACAGTAGTGATCCACACCGCCAAACCGAACTCTTCTTTAGGGTGGCCTAAAACAACACGAGTAATGAGATCGACGCTGTGGACACTTCGATGTCGGATCGACCGTCTGGCGAGCGAGGAGGGGAGCTATCGGATCGTCTGTGCCCACAGCGGCCTCTCACCGGCTCCAGCCGCCGATGCTCGATTTCCAGATCAACGGACGGCTCGGCTGGCGCTCGAACTCTGCCGAGCCTACCGGCGCGCGCTCCGCCAGCGCGATCCGCGGGCTCCCCGATACGACCTGATCGTCGAGCCGACGCCTGAGCACGCACCGCTCGCCGAACACCAGCCCGTTTCTCGGAGGGGGTCGCTATGAGCGTCGAAACTGATGTCAGGCGGGCACGCGAGCGCGTCGCCGACGAGCGCGAGTGGACCGCAGAGAAACACCGGGCATTCGAGCGATTCGAAACCGCAGTCACGGAGATCGACGCCGGATCTCCAGGTGGATCGACCACTTTCGGTGGGCCGACGGTCGTGGCCACTTCGAGCAACTCATCCACCGGCGTCTCGGCAGTGTTGAATGCCTTCGAGGAGCATCTCGGACCCTACAGCGGTGACGCACAGGCGACGCCCGAGACGGTCCATCAGGCGGTCGCGACCGAGTTCTCGACCGAACTGGCACTCTCGCTCTGTGGGGGTGACAGTGCGGGCGTGCTGACCCCACAACTCAAGCAGGTTGTGCAGGCCGAAACCCAGTCGCGGCTGGACGAACTCGACGTGATGGGCCGAGCGCTCGAACGCGAAGCCGACTCTCTGTCGGCTGTTGACGCGGCGGTCACCGACATCTGCGAGTGGTTCGTCGCGCACAATCCCACGCCCCTCGAAGAACTCGGATTCGACCGACTCCGGGCGTGGCACGAGACGCTCGACGATCACCGCGAGCGACTCGACGCCGCGGCGGCCGAGCGCCAGGAGCATCTCGACGCGACGACGGGCGCAAGCGGTGCGGTCGGAATCGAACACCGCGTGCTCGTCGAGTACCTCTACGCCGGCTTCCCGTCGAGCTATCCGGCTCTGGCGACGCTTGCCCGACTCGAAGACGCCTGCCAGGAGGCCCAGCGATCGATCCGTGCCCACCTGGTCGCTCGCGCCTGAACTTACCACCAGTGATCGCTGGTTTTTGGCTCGCCTAAAAACCGAAACGGCTTTCAGTGTTTAGGCAGACCAAAAACACATGGACGGAGACTCACATACCCGACGCACGTTCGTGACAGGTGGACTCGGTGCCGTAGCTGCCGGATTGCTAGCCGGTTGTGGGCAGTCGAGTGGGGGTGGCGGTACGCCGACTTCCAGCGACTCGACGCCTTCGACGACTACCGATGACGGGGCAGACGATGTCGAGACGCCCTACTCGGTGTCGATCGAGCCAGTCGGTGAGGTCACTTTCGAGAGCGTCCCCGAGACATGGGTCGCCAACAACGGTTCCTGGGCGGACATGGGGATCGCGCTCGGGCTCGAACCGCCGAAGGGCGTCTGGCTTACGAATCGCTATCACACCCAGTACTACGACGAGATTCCCGGGCTCTCGGTCGACAAGAGCGACATGGTGTCGCTGTTTCAGGACGGTGTCAGTAAGGAACTGCTCTACGATCTCGACGGCGATGTCTACGTCATGGATCCGAACTTCCTGATGAATCGCTTCAAAGGATGGGAGCGCGAAGACATCGAGGAAATCGCCGAGAACGCCGGTCCGCTGTTCGGCAACTGCATCTACGCCCAGCACTACTCCTGGCACGACGACTATCGTTACTACACGCTCTATGAGGGCTTTGAGAAGCTCGCGCACGTGTTCAAGCGCACCGACCGCTACGAGGCATTCGTCGATATCCACGACGACTTCACGGCGAATCTCGCTCCGCACGTCCCGAACGCCAGCGACGCGCCGGCCGCCGCGGTGCTGTGGGGCGTCGGCGACAATCCCGAGCAGTACTACCCCTACATCATCGGTAGCGGGACGGGATTCAAGCACTTCCGAGATCTGAACGTTCGCGACGCGCTGGCCGAGACCGATATCAAGGACTTCCACGGCAGCCGCGCCGCCATCGACATCGAGACGCTCATCGACGTCGACCCGGAAGTCCTCCTCCTGCGCGGCTACGAGGGCAAGTCCAAACAGGCGTTTCAGAACACCGTCGTCTCGTTCCTCGAAGACAACCCACTGGCGAGCCAGCTAACAGCCGTCCGGAACGGCGACGTCTACCGCGCCGGCGGTCTCTATCAGGGCCCGATCACCAACATGGTCCTGACGGAACGACTCGGCAGCGACCTCTACGGAATCGACGAGGAACTGTTCGACCGCCAGCGCGTCGTCGACGTAGTGAACGGAGCGTTCTGAAATGGCAGCCAGCGACGGATCCGTTCAGTCTGCAGACGGCGCGAACCCGGCCGCCGTCCGAGAGACGCTTCGCCGGACGCGTGAGCGTATCGAAACTGTCGCCGTCGCCGATGGCAACTATGGCGTCGCCTGCAAGGATTCGGGTTACTCGCCTGCACCCGTCACGGACGCGACCTTCGACACCTTCGAGGCGGCCGAACTGGCGTGTCTCTCCGCACGGGCCTACCGGTCGGCACTTCGGCGGCTGGATCCGTCGCTGCCCGCGTACGACCTCGTGGTCTGTGCGGCCGAGGATGGCGCTGTCGAACAGGTGAGCGTCCGCAAGCAGACGCGGGGCCGCCGGGCGAACGGCCTCCCCGAGACGAGTCAGTCGGTGACGATCTCCGGCGGCGCGACCGACGAGTGGCTCCGGGTCGACAACGCGGCTGTCGTCCATCTCAGGGGGAGTGACTCGCTGCTGGACGACGAGTTCGTCACGCGACAGCTCCAGTCGCAACTGGTGGAGGAATCATGAGTAGCGACCACGCCGATGTCGTGATCGTCGGCGGCGGCCCCGCAGGGTCTTCGGCAGCGGTGTTCACGGCGCGATACGGCCTCGACACGCTCGTATTTGACCGCGGAAACGCCGCACTGGAGCGCTGTGGGTATCTCGAAAACTACCTCGGCTTCCCTGCTGGCGTCGAGATCGATACCTTTCAGGATCTGATGGTCGCCCATGTCCACGAGGCGGGAGCCGAGCGCCGCGAGGAACTGGTCGAGTCGGTCACGCGGGCCGCGGACGACTCGGCTACCGACGTCGAGTCACGATTCCGCGTCGAAACCCAGCAAGGATCCAAGGTCGAGACCGGCGCGGTCATCGCAGCCGCGTGGTACGACGGCTCCTACTTGCGGGGACTCGACGAGCCCTCGATGTTCGAGGAACACGAACACCACGGTGAACTCCAGGAACGGTTCGACCCCGACTACGCCGACGCGGATGGCCGGACGCCGATAGACGGCCTCTACGTTGCCTCCCCCTCGGGGGCCCGGAGCGCTCAGGCCATCGTCGCCGCCGGGAACGGGGGCCACGTGGCTCGGACGCTGATCGAGGACCGACGACGCGAGCGCGGCCTCTCGGGAGAAGTTGCGCCCGAGTACGACTGGGTCCGCCCGGAGTCGGAGTATTCCGGCGAGTGGGCCGACCGCGAGCGCTGGGCGGAGTGGTTCGACACCGAAATCGACAGCGAGGGGCTGAGCGACGACCGACTCGCCGAGCTACGGGAAACGTACGTCGACCGGGCATTCGAGACGCGAGTGACTGAATCCGAAGTCGAAGCGAAGGCTGCACGCGGCCGGGAGCGATTGGTCGAGGTAGTCGGGCCGGAGGCGCTGCTTGACGCGATGGACGAGGAGACGATCACGGCGTATGTCGACGAGCGAGACCAGAGAGAAACTCGCGAAGGCGCTCGAACACGTCGCACTCGGTGATCCGAGCCGACTCCGCCATCAGGTCGACCGCCTGGCCCCCCACCTCGACGATGAGCGCGAACTGGTCCGATACCACCTGACGACGGCGCTGGTGGTGATCGGGACAGCACATCCCGCGGAGCTGAGCGTGGCCGAGGAACGGCTGCGGGAGCGACTTGACGACGACGTTCCCCAGATTCAGGGCCGGGCTGCGGCCGCACTGGGTCTACTCGGGAGGTTGGAGGCGACGCTGGCGGAAGCCGAGGCAGTCGAAACAACGTTGCAGTCACTGGCCGACGCGGAGACAGCTTTCGTCACCGAGCGCGCACGGTTCGCGCTCGACGCACTCGGTGCGGAGTTCGGTGATGTCGCAGCTGCCCCAACCGTCGACGCGATTCGGGCCGAAACTGCAGATGTCGTCGCGGATATCCGTGCGCCGGACGGCGACGGCCACTGTCCTCACTGCGGGCTTGAACTGCCGGAGAACGGGCCGCCGATGTGCCCGCGGTGTGGCGGACCGTACTGATTGCCGCTGGTTTTGGCTAGCCTAAAAGTAGAAACACTCAAGTGGTATTAGGCTGACCTAAAAAATATGGTTGAGGAGAACCCCTCGCGAGCGGGACCGACACGCAGAGACTACGTGAAGTACGGCGGCGCAGTCATCGGCGGCGGCTTGCTGGCCGGCTGTGGGAGTAGCGGCGGTGAGGAGACGCCGACCGACACCAGCCAGTCGCCAGGATCGTCGACGGAAACGCCCTCGGAGTCGGGCCCATATTCGGTCACGATGGAACCTGTGGGAACCGTCGAGTTCGATTCCGTCCCGCAGTCCGTAGCACCGTTCACCGCCGACTACATCGACATGATGGTCGCACTGGGTCACGGGGACGCAGCCGAGTCCATCTGGTATCGGGGCCGTTACAAGACGATTCACTACGATGAACTCGACGGCGTCTCGATAGATCTCGACTCACTCACGGAACTGTGGAACGACGGTGTTCCGAAAGAGCCGTTCTACGCGATAGATGCGGACCTCCACCTCATCGATCCCCACGCCCTGACCGACTGGCTCCAGGCATGGGAGCAGGACGACCTTGAAGAGATCAGGGACCAGGTTGCACCGTTCATCGGTAACGTCATCTTCAGACGAACCGACGACTGGCACGACTACCGGTACTATTCGCTGTACGAGGCCTTCGAGAAGGTCGCCGATATCTTCCGGGAACGTGCCCGCTTCGAGGCGATCACATCGATACACGACGATCTGGTCGCGACGGTCCAGTCCCGACTGCCGGCACCGGACGAGCGTCCCAACGCTGCGCTCGTCTTCGGTGGCCAGCAACCAGAAGAGTTCACGCCCTACCGCCTGTCGGGCAACGGGGCCAACAAGGAGCACTTCCGGACGCTGGGACTCTCGGATGCGTTCTCCGGAACGGGTGTCGACGGCCTCTCGACCAGCAATTCTGGGACCATCGATTACGAGACACTGCTGGAAGTCAATCCCGACTCGCTACTGATCAGATACCATCGGACAGGACTGACGCGTCAGGAGTTCGAGGACGAAGTCGTCTCGTACATGCGAGAGCACGCACTCGGGAGCCAACTGACGGCGGTGCAGAACGACCGCGTCTTCCGCGGGGGGCCGATATACAGCGGGCCGCTGCACAACCTGTTCATGATCGAACGCTACGCGAGGGGGTACTTCCCCGAAGTGTTCCCCGAGGAGGAACTGTTCGACCGCGATCGACTCGCAACGATCATCACGGAGGGCGTCGAGCAATGACGGCCGTCGAGGCCTGCGCTGTCGAATATCGGCACGCACGGTTCGAAACCCTTTTTCGTTTTAGGGTGGCCTAAATACATATGCACGAGAAAACTGTGGCGCTGCGGGAGACCACAGATCAAGCGCTCGATTTCGGGATATACAACGGCGGCACGCTGATCGCCTGCCACCGAGCGCCTGACATCGGCAACGGAGCGGTCTGAGATGACAGGCGAAGCAGCGACAGGAAGCGAACGACCGACGAGAGCTTCAGGACTGCACTCCTGGATGGATAGCCGGCTGGCAGCACTGTGTCTGGCCAGTTTCGGGGTCGTGGTCGCCGGGCTGTTGATCCAGGTTCGGTATGGCCCCTACGACATGACCTTCATGCAGGCCTGGCGGGCCACGTTCAATCCGGCGGTGCTGTTCAACGTGGACGCGTGGGATGCGTTCCTCTTCGGTGGTGAGTTCCCCGCCGAGATCGGCACCGATAGCCGTATCGTCTGGGCCGGCCGGCTCCCTCGCGTGTTCGTCGCCGTCCTCGTCGGGATGTGCCTGGCAGTTTCGGGGGCGATCTTCCAGGCTGTCACCCGTAACGAACTCGCCAGCCCGTTCATCCTGGGTGTCTCCTCTGGGGCCGGGTTTACGATCCTCGTGACGCTGGTCTTCCTCGGCAGCATGACGATCACCATCCCGCTCCTCGGGATGGTCGTAACGTTCCAGTCGCTGCTGCCGCTACTGGCGGCGCTCGGCGGTATAATCGCATTTCTGATCGTCTACGCGATTGCCTGGAAGAACGGCACATCACCGGTGCGGCTCGTGCTCGCTGGGGTGATCGTCGGGACTATCTTCCAGAGTCTCGAGAGGGCGGTGTTCATGCAGGTGGATAGTGTCGCGGTCGTCCAGTCGGCGATCCAGTGGACGACTGGGTCGCTGATCGGGACCGACTGGGAGCAGGTGCGGATCGCGCTGCCGTGGACGATCATCTCGGTCGGGCTGGCATTGGTCTGCGCACGACAGTTGAACGTCCTCTTGCTCGGTGAGAGCACAGCCAAGTCCCTGGGGATGAACGTCGAACGAGTCCGTTTCGCGCTGTCCTCGGTCGCGGTGCTGGCTGCTGCCGCCAGCATCGCCGTCGCCGGCATCGTCAGTTTCGTCGGATTGATCGTCCCACACATGGTGCGCAACATCGTCGGTAGCGACTATCGCAAACTGATGATCGGCTGTCTGTTCGTCGGCCCCGCGCTGATGGTCTCGGCCGACGTCATTGCACGACTGGGAATGCTGTTCGTGAACAACGAAATGCAACAGTACCCAGCCGGAATCGTCACCGGCCTGATCGGCGGGCCGTACTTCCTCTATCTGATGCGCAGGCAAGAACAGATGGGTGAGATCTGATGACCGAAAACGATCCGATGATTGACGACGATTCGACACGCGCGGACGGTGGTTCCGGTGAACTGCTACAACGACCAGCCGAGAACTCGGCTGCGGACGAATCTGCGCCGATCGACTCGCCAGATACTGCCGGCGAAGCCAGTGAGTTTGTCGGCGAAGATCTGGTCCTCAGTTATTCTTCGAGCGACGAGCCGGTCATCGACAGGGAATCGATCCACGTTCCGCCAGGCGAGGTGACGGCACTCGTTGGCCCGAACGGCAGCGGCAAGAGCACGCTCCTGAAGGGACTCGCGACCCAGCTCTCGCTCGACGTAGGGCGCGTCCTCATCGACGACGAAGACATCCAGTCGCTGTCGACGAAAGAAATCGCCCGACAGCTCGGCCTGCTCTCCCAGGAGAACGTCTCGCCGGACAGTCTCACCGTCGAGAAACTGGTCGAACACGGCCGCTACCCCCATCGCGGGTTCTTCGAGACGCTGACCGACGCGGATCGGGAGGCCATCGAGTGGGCTATCGAGATGGCCGGTGTCGATCACCTCCGGGAACGGCAGGTCGGCAGTCTCAGCGGCGGGCAGAAACAGCTCGTCTGGATCGCGATGGTCCTGGCCCAGGAGACAGATGTCCTGCTGCTGGACGAACCGACCACGTTCCTCGACCTGCACCATCAGCTAGAGGTGATGGAGATCGTCGAGACGCTGCGGGACGACAGCGAGATCACGATCGTCGTCGTGTTACACGACATCGACCAGGCCGCCCGGTACGCAGACCACATGGTCGCGCTCGACGACGGCGAGATCTACGACCGCGGGCCACCGGAAGACGTCGTGACCGAGGCGCTACTGGCCGATGTCTTCGAGATCGAAGCCCAGGTCGAGATGACCGACCGCGGGCCTGCGATCACGCCACTCCGCCCGCTCCACGACGACGAGTCCGGGGGAACGTAACGCGACGATGGCCAACGACCAGACGACATCTGCGACTGTGCCCGAGGGTGAGCAGCGAGTCGATACCGGAATCCACTCCAGCACTCCGGCAGATATCGCATCGACGGTCAATCTTCTCGGAGGGTCTGTGACTGCCGCTGTGTCTCGTCCGTTGCAAGGACGTCACTGACAGCCCTCGCGAGACGGGGTGCGCCGGCGTCTCTGAGGCGTTCGACGAGTGATTCGTCGAGATCCTGTGGCTGGCCGCCCTCGCTCGCCTGATCAAGTGCGTCCGTGATACGGGTCTCGGCCGCCGAGTAGTCGCCGCGTTCGAGGTCGACGAGTCCGCTGTTCAGCCGGACTGGCAAGAGCAGCGATTGATCTTCCAGTGATTCGGCCAGCGAGAGCGCCTGCTCGAAGTAGCGCTCGGCCTGTTCGTAGTCGTCCTGCAGGTACGCGAGCACGCCCAGATCCTTCAGCAGATCCGCCTCGACAGCGGTCGCGCCGGCGTTGCGGGCCGGTTCGAGGCCGAGCAAGAACTGCTTGCGGGCTGTCGAGCGGTTGCCACGCTCGTTTTCAATCTGACCGAGGTTCCCGTGGACGGCAGCCACGTTCTTGCGGTCATCGACGGCGTCGTACAGCTCCAGACTCCGCTGGAAGGCCTCGGCGGCCGCGTCGTACGCAGAGCGAGCGCGGGCGACGACACCCCGCTGTCGCCACAGCGCCGCCGACAGTCGCGGGGCCGTGACATCTTCGAGGACGGCTTCGCCCGCGTCCAGCGCATCGACTGCCCGGTCGAGATCGCCCTCTTCGATGGCAATCGACGCAAGTTCGAGGTGCGCGCGGACGTCGGGGTCGAACGCCGTCAGGTCGCCAGCCAGTTCGAGGGCCTCGGTCGCGTATTCGCGTGCGGTCTCGAACTCCCCGCGTTTCCGGGAGACACTGGCCAGCCCGAGACGACTCTCGGCTCTGGCTCTGCGTGCTGATCCATCGCCCTTGCCAAACTCCCAGAGTCGCTCGTAGGCGCGCTCTGCTCCCGAGAGGTCGCCCTGTGTTTCGCGCATGACGGCCCGCGCGGCGATCCCGCGGCGTTGTGCACACTTCGTGCACGCTTCGGGAATCTCGATCGCAGTCTCGTCTCCGCGGCCGAACAGCGGGGCCAGTGAGGCGTACGCGCGTCCCACGTCGAAGATCCGGTCGACAGTGTCTTCGGCCCAGGCCGTCGGATCCCGGACGATCCGTTCGAGCAGGGGCGAGTCCGCACCGCAGCGTCGAGCGAGGGCCGCCCGCCGATCGGAATCGTCTGCCAGCGACAGCAACGCCGAGACGCATCGACCGACACGCTCGTGGGCGGCCGCATCGCCGACGGCGTCCACGTGGTGTTCCAGGAAGGTCGCGGCCCAGCTGACGTGTGGGCCCTGGAATCGATCGCCCTCGTCGCCGACCGGAAACAGCGCGATCCCAGTGAGCGCTTCCCGGACGCGTCCCGGAACGTCAGATTCGACGACGTCCGCGACAGCGAGCGATTCGAGGGCAGCGGTTTCGACGGGGCCGCCGGCGACTTCCAGCAATGCGATCAGGATGCCGACGTCCAGCGCGTCAGCCCCCATCTCGGAGAGCCGGGCGTGGACGCGCGCGACATCCTCTTCGAGCGTCGTCGGTGTCGACTCGTAGGCCGACAGCGGCTCGACGTACCGTGCCAGTCGATGACAGGCCAGATAGATCGCGGCCGGTGCGGTCTGTGCGCCCTTGGCGTGGCTGGTTGCGGTTTCGAGCAATTCGTCGACTGGGATTCGGACGTCAGTGTCAGTCTCCTCGGCGAGTCTGTCGATCAGGCGACGACACTCCTGCTCGTCGAATGCGGGCATCGCTACTGCCTCGACGGCGCCGCGGCGGAACGCCTCGACACGGGCGCTGACACTCCCGACGAGGGGCTCTTGCCACTCCGATTCGCGAGCGTCAAGCAGGAAAATCACGTCCTCGCGGTCGGCACAGGTTTCGAGTACCTCGAAGATCCGGCTCGCCTCCCGACGGACGGCGTCCTCGACGACGACTAGCGTCGGTGCGGACGACCGTTCGACGACCTGTTCGAGCACGCCGACGGCGTCGAACGGCTCGGGGTCGGTCGACTCGCGATAGAAGACGGCTCCACGGTCAGATTCGAACCAGCGGCTTGCGACGCGCTTGCAGAGCGTACTCTTTCCGGATCCGGGCGGCCCGAGCACGGCCACGCTCGTCCCCGCCTCTAATCGGTCCAGCAACTGCTCGGTCAGCGACCCCGCCTCGTCGAAACGATCGACCGACTGCCCGTCGATGACTTCCGGGAGTCCCAGGCCAGCGCGGTAGCTGACAGACGGCGACAGCGGTGACCGGCGCTCGACGAACTCGTCGTCGAGCCGGACGAATCCCTGGGTCCGAAGCTGTGGCGGGAGCCGATCGCCGAGCAGCGACGATAGCCTCGCCGCTTCGCTGCCGTCGCCGAGTTCGTCCGCCAGCGCCGTGGCCGAAGACTGAACTCTCTCGAAGCGCTCGCTCGCCCACGCCAGCGTCTCCGTATCGGTCGACCGACAGAAGCCTCTGATCTGGTCGTCGTCGTAGATCACGACGAGTACTTCGCCTGGCTCGCCCGACTCGTCTTCGACGACAAGCAATCCGTACGGCGGCGTCTCCCCGACGGCTGCGTCGAACGTCGGAACGTCCGCGAGTTCGCCGAGCAACGCCGGGAACTCGGTCTTCAGACGCGTCAGTAATGCCGACGGAGCGACCAGCGACACCGAGAGATCCTCTCTGACTGCGCGGGCGTGGCACATCCTGAGATGTCGCGAATCGACCAGCTGGGGGAGGATCGCGCGGTAGCCGCTGGCTCCTTCGATAGCGTCGGCGATGGCCTCTAGCAAGCGGTAGCTGCCCCGGGTTTCGTGGACTTCGCCATTCGTGAGCAGTGATGTCGGCAGCTCTTCGGTTGGTGGGAGTGGTTCGAGGACGGCCGTACTCGACAGAATCGCGTCCGTCTCGGCCAGAAACGATCGATAGCGCGCGACGGCCAGCCGGCCAGACTGGGTCGTCACGAACCCGCGTGTCACGCGCTCGACGAACCCCGCATCGGTGAGGTCACTGATCGCCCGGTCGACCGTCGATCGGGAGTGTCCGAGCTGGTCGACCATATCGCGCTTGTGCAACGGCTCACCGTCCAGTAATTCGAGGAACTCGGTACGCTTGCCCAACGTCTCGATCGCTGCCCTGCCCCCGAGGTGCTCCATAGCTGGTTATTTTCTCTCGGTTATTCCCAATAATAGTATCGACCGGAACTGCAGATCGAAGAACTCTCTGAATGGTGAGGGGTGTGTTCATCCGCTGACGGAGCCAGTCAGTCGGTGAAGTAAGGGTTTCCCCGCCCAAAGGAACAGTTGCCCGCGAGCGACGCCGTGTGGGTGGTACTGGGCGCGTCTCGGACGGACGCGTCGAGGTCACGTGCGTGTGACTCCCCTGGGGTGGGGGCACGGTGGATACGTGGGTTATAGGGTGAATCGGTCGGCCCGGACGCCGACGCAACTGCTCCGGCGTTCGCGCCGGATGGCTGGTCCCCGCGCAGTCGCTCGGTGTCCGCCCGATCACCGCTCTGGTCCCTGCTGCGTACGGCCCTCTACTCGTCGCCGCTACTGGATTCATATACTCGATCTGACTGATATCCGCAGGGTGTGAGCGGGTGGGTCAACCGATGAGATAAGGCAACCCCCGGTACAAGTGGAAATTGCTTGTGGACATCGGGAAGAACGACGGGGTGGTGGCCCCCGCGGTTTCGGCCGCGGGGGACGGCTGGTCCCGATTGTTCACGAGTGGGAGTTCCTCGTGGCCGTCGTCTAGGACGGGTCTGGCTGCCGGTCCTGTTCGACGGCTCCGGGGAGATGGTGCCTCTGACACACCGTCATCCCAGTTTTTCGACGGACTCTCGTCCAGACGAAGCGCGAGCGATTAGTGGAACGTCCGGCCGACTTCCTGTTCCTCGGAGATTTCGCTCTCGCGGTGGTCGAAGCGCTCTTCGATCTCCTCGTAGCGCTCGCGGGTCTCCTCGTCGACGCTCGGACCGACCTCGTCCATCGCGGCCTCGAAGTGCTCGCGACCGATCCGGACGTTGCCGATACTGTCGTCGACTTCCTCGGGATTGACGCTGTTGATGAACTCCCGGCTGGCGGCCATTGCGGCTTCACGGGCGAGGGCCTCGATGTCCGCACCGACGTACCCGTCGGTCTCCTCGGCCAGATCGTCCAGATCGACGTCGTCGGCCAGCGGCTTGTTGCGCGTGTGGACTTCGAGGATCTTCCGGCGTGCTTCCTCGTCGGGGACCGGCACGTGGACGTGGCGATCCAGCCGACCCGGCCTGAGGAGTGCGGCGTCGATCAGGTCCGGTCGGTTCGTGGTCGCGATGACGACGACGTCTTCGAGACTCTCGAGGCCATCGAGCTCGGTCAGGAGCTGTGAGACCACGCGCTCGCCGACACCCGAGTCGGTACCGCCCTGGCCACGTTCGCCGGCGATCGAGTCGATCTCGTCGAAGAAGACGATCGTCGGGGCGTTGGAACGGGCTTTCTCGAAGACCTCCCGTACCCCTTTTTCGGACTCGCCGACGTACTTGTTGAGCAGTTCCGGCCCCTTGATGGAGATGAAGTTGCTCTGGGACTCGTTTGCGACGGCCTTCGCAAGCAGCGTCTTCCCGGTGCCGGGCGGGCCGTACATCAGCACACCCTTGGCGGCCTGCATGTCCATCTGCTCGAACACCTCGGGGTATTCGAGGGGCCACTGGATCGTCTCCCGGAGGCGCTCTTTGGTACCCTCCAGGCCACCGACTGACTCCCAGTTGACATCGGGGACTTCGACGAAGACCTCACGGAGCGCGGAGGGTTCGATCCCCTTCAGCGCTTCCTTGAAGTCGCCCTCGGTCACCGACATCGCTTCCAGAACGTCGGCGTCGATGGAGTCGGCTTCCAGATCGATATCCGGGCGGATACGCCGGAGCGCGTTCATCGCCGATTCTTTGGTGAGCTGTTCGAGATCAGCCCCGACGAAGCCGTGGGTGTTCTCGGCGTACTTGTCGAGGTCGATTTCCTCTTCGAGGGGCATCCCGCGGGTGTGGACCTGCAGGATCTCTTTGCGGCCGTTTTTATCCGGGACGCCGATCTCGATCTCTCGATCGAAACGGCCACCGCGTCGGAGCGCCGGATCGATGGCGTCGACGCGGTTGGTCGCGCCGATGACGATAACGTCGCCGCGCTCTTCGAGCCCGTCCATCAGCGAGAGCAACTGGGCGACGACACGGCGCTCGACGTCGCCGGAGGTGTCGTCACGCTTGGGCGCGATGGAGTCGATCTCGTCAATGAAGACGATGGCAGGCGCGTTCTCCTCGGCTTCGTCGAAGATCTCGCGAAGTTGCTCTTCGCTCTCGCCGTAGAACTTCGACATGATCTCCGGCCCCGAGATCGTCGTGAAGTAGGCGTCAATCTCGTTTGCGACTGCGCGGGCCATCAGCGTCTTGCCAGTCCCCGGCGGGCCGTGCAGGAGGACGCCCTTCGGTGGTTCGATCCCCAGCTGCTGGAACAGTTCGGGGTGGCGCATCGGCAGTTCGATCATCTCCCGGACCTGTTCGAGCTCGTCGTCGAGGCCACCGATGTCCTCGTAGGCGACATTGGGCGTCTCGCGCTCTTCGCCGGGCTCGCCGCCGGTGATCTGCTCGGCGGGCTTCTCGCTGATCTCGATCTCTGTCTGGTCGGTCACGACGACCGTGCCCTCAGGGTCAGTATCGGCGACCTTCAGCGGGATCTTCTGCCCGCCGACGTTCGAGATCGGCCCGAGACCGAGCGAGAACGGCACCGTTTGCCCCTTCGTGATCGCCTGGCCACTCAGCTTGTTCCGGACGTGCGGGCCGATGTTGCCCCGAATCCGGAGGTTCTGCGGGAGCGCGACAGTGATCGATTTCGCGGGCTTGACGTCTGCCTTCTCGACCTCGATCGTGTCGTCAATGCCGACGTCGGCTTCCTGACGCAGGCGTCCGTCGACCCGGATGACACCGTTGCCGGTGTCCTCTGGGTAGCCCGGCCAGACGCGCGCGACTGCGCGACCACCCTGCCGACCTTCGAGGACGATGTAGTCTCCGTTCTCCAGGCCCAGCTCGTCCATCGCGGCCCTGTCGATGGCCGCCAGTCCACGCCCCGCGTCTTTCTGTTTCAGAGGTTTGACAGTGAGTTTCATCGGCTCACCTCGACAGTGAGGACGCCATTTTTGATAAATGCCTGTGCGTCCTCTCCTTCGGGGACCGTCAGATCGTGCTGCTCGCCGCCCGCGACGACGATCACGGTGTCGCCGACAATCTCGGCTGAGGCCTCGGTAACGCCCAGGTCAGCTGCGAGCACGACCTCGTCTTCGTACTCGTACCGGCTCACCGGAACGTTGCCGCCCAACTGTTGCGTTTCAGTCATACTAACTCAGAGTTAGCATTCACACTATATAAACCTTTCCCAGATGTAGGGGGGTACGGGGAGGGGTACAGGACGTTCTGGCTGAATTGCGGTTCACATCGGGGAATCATTCATCTGGGCAGGCTCCGATAGGGCGGACATGGAGACGGTGACCCACGACGGGCGGACGACAGCGTATCGGCTCGCTGGCGACCCTGTCGAAGAGCCAGTCACCCTTGCTGTCCACGGTAGCGGGGCCACGCATCGGCTCTGGGCCCACCAGTACGGGCCGGACGGCCCGAAACCGTTCGCTGCCATCGACCTGAGCGGCCACGGCAACTCGGCGGATGTGGATACCGAACCAGGAGCCGAGACGCTGTCCGCCTACGTCGCGGATGTCGCCGCTGTCGCCCACACTGTCGGGGCGGACGTTCTGGTCGGCAACTCTCTGGGCGGGGCAGTGGTCCTTCAGGCCCTGCTCGAAGGCGCGGTCGATCCGGACGGTGTCGTCTTGCCTGGTAGCGGCGCGAAACTGACCGTTCACGAGGGCCTTCGACAGTGGCTTGCGCAGGATTTCGAGCGTGCGATCGAGTTTCTCCACGGGCCGGATCGACTCTTCCACGACGCCCCGGAGCGAGTGCTCGACCGTTCGGAAACCCAGGTCCGCGCGACTGGCCGGGCGGTCACCGAGCGGGACTTTCTCACCTGTCATCGATTCGATGTCCGTGAGCGACTCGACGAGATCGAGACGCCACTGCTGGCGCTGGTCGGCGAGCACGATCAGCTGACGCCCGTCGCCTATCACGAGTACCTGGCCGAGAACGTCCAGCACGGCTGCCTGTCGATCGTCGAGGAGGCAGCTCACCTGGCGATGGTCGACCGGCCAAAGGCGGTCACCGACGAGATCGTGGCGTTCGCAGACGAAACTCAGTAGATGTCGTCGATTCCGTCTTCGTGGTGGCTGTGATCGTCAGCCGGGAACTCGCCGGCTTCGACGGCGTCGACGTAGCCCTCGATAGCGTCTTCCATCTCTCCGCGGACGTCGCCGAAGGCCTTCGAGAACGGAGCGACCGACTCGCTCAGCCCGATCACCTCGTCGACGGTCAGGACCTGCCCGTCACAGTCCGGGCCCGCGCCGATTCCGATGGTCGGGATGTCGATTGCCTCTGTCACCTGCTCGGCAACGTTCGCGGGGATATGTTCGAGCACGAGCGAGAACGCGCCCGCTCGTTCGTGTTTGTGCGCCAGATCGATGATCTCGCGGGCGGCTGACTGGTCGGTCCCCTGCCGGAACAGTCCGCTCTCGTTTTCGTGCTGTGGCGTCAATCCGAGGTGGGCCTGGACGGGGACGCCAATCTGGGTCAGCCGCCGAGTGAGATCGATCGTGTGTGGCCCGGATTCGAGCTTGACGGCGTCAGCGTCGGCTTCTTTGAGCATGCGACCGCAGTTTTCGACGGCCTCGTCTGTGTCGGCCCCGAACGACAGGAAGGGCATGTCCGCGATTACCATCGCGTCGTCGACAGCACGGGCGACTGCAGCGGTCGCACTCTCGATCTCTTCGAGTGTGACCGGTAGCGTCGAGTCGTAGCCAAGCCGGAGGTTGCCGATCGAATCTCCCACGAGCACCATGTCGACGCCGACGGAATCGACGACTTCGGCTGTGGGCGCGTCGTAGGCCGTCAGCATCGTCACCGGGTCGGCACGGTCCGTTCGCTCTCTGATGTCCTTCGCGCGCATACCGAGAGTCGCTCGCGCCACAGGAATAAACGCTCGCTCTCGAATCGAAACCGACAGGATAGTGCGGACCGGAGGCTCGTCCATGCCAACGCGTGTCGAGACGACTGACCCGGAGGGAGTCGACTACGGGTGGGTCATGCAGGTCACCTTCGTCGTCACCATCGTCGTCGGCGCGCCCGTCGTCGCCGTTGCTGCCGCGTTCGCGGACCTTTCTTCCTGGGGGCAACGTGCTTCGTTCGCCATCCGCGTCGGCGCTGTCGTCTGGCTAGTGACTGCGGTCAGCGTCGCTCTCTACGCTCGCCGTCAGTCCTGATCCAGTCGCTCGCTGACCCACTGGAAGTTCATCCCGGCCCGACGCGCCGCTTCGGCGTCGGACTTCGAATCCCCGACGAACAGTGCTCGCCCGGGAGCAACTCCCAGGTCGTCGAGCGCGCGCTGCAACGGCAGCGGATGGGGCTTCATCTCCTCGACGGTGTCCCGGCCGATCACTGTCCCGACAGCGCTGTCCAGACCGTGAACTTCGAGGGCGATCCGGCAGGCCGATTCGGCGTTCAACGAAACGACGCCGACTGGCTCACTCCGGGGTAGCTCTGTGGCCAGCGGCAGTCTGCGTGACGTCCGGGCACCCTCCCGTTCGAACTCTGCGACACGGTCGTCGACGCTCGGAAAACATTCCGCCTGCCGTGCGAGTTCGAATAGCTCCCAGAGGTCTCTGCCCCCTGGCTCGACGCCCCGGGCGCTGAGAACGGCGGCGACACTGCGGGCTACCTCGCCCCAGTCGACGTCGAGTTCGACCAGTGTCCCGTCTAGATCGTAGACGGTCGCTTCGTACTCGTCTGGCACGACAGACCATTCGAGGTCTGTATCAAAGTTACTTCGGTCACGCCTTCGACCGTCGTGCGGACTCCAGCTGCGGATTCTATCGGTCGGATTGCTCTCGTCTGTCAATCGTTCGTTCCAGGTGCCGAACGCGACTCAAGAGTTCTTTGACGTCCTCTTCGAGAATCGCCTGTGCAGTCATCACAGCCTGAATGTCGGCCTCGGTCGTCTCTCTGTTGTCGAGATCGATATCTCTGAGCGCTTCGCGCAGTTTGATCCGCGCTTCCACCGGTGTCGAATCATCCGCCAGCGCGTTCTGGATCTCGTCCGGTGTCGGAGCGCGACGCCGTGACGATCTGTTTTCGAACAACTCTTCGACCGTCTCTCCGATCGCGTCTCGCTCTAACCGCTGGTGGTTCTGCTGGCCCCCATCCGTGGCCACCGGGGCATCTGCCCCACCACTGCCGTCGTTCTCACTTCCATCCCACCGGTGCTCTGATTGTGGTGTGTTGTGGACACCCATGATCCAGTGAGAGATAGCGGCGCGAACTTCTTAAGAAAAATGTATCTTTGTTGCCACCCGTTCCTGTTAACTATCTAATACTCGTCGAGTAACTCCCGGGCGATGACGGTTTTCTGGATCTGGGAGGTGCCTTCGTAGATCGTCGTCACCTTCGCGTCGCGGTAGAATCGTTCGACCGGATAGTCGGTCGTGTAGCCGTATCCGCCGTGGAGCTGGACGGCGTCGGCGGTCACATCGACGGCAGTCTCGCTGGCGACGTATTTCGCGACGCTGGTCTCGCTGCGAACGTCGTGACCAGCGTCGGCTCGTTCGGCGGCGTGCCACGTCGATTGTCGAGCAGCCGCCGTCCGGGCGTGCATCTCCGCGACGGTGTGACGGACCGACTGGATGTCGCCGATCGGTCCGCCGAACTGCTCGTGCTCGTTCACGTACGCGATGGTTTCGTCCAGTGCCGCCTGTGCCAGGCCGACCGACTGGGCGGCGATTCCGATCCGCCCGTCGGTGAGAATCGACAAAGCCGCCGAGAGGCCCCCGCCTTCCGGTGTGAGTCGGTTCTCGACCGGAATCTTCACGCCGTCGAGTTCGAGACTCGTCGTGTCGCTGGCCCGCAGCCCCAGCTTCTCCTCTGGTTGCCCTGCGCTGAGTCCGTCGGCATCGCCGGGGACCAGAAACTGTGTCACCCCGGCATCGGTCTTCGCAAAGACGACGTAGACGCCTGCCCGCTGGCCATTGGTAATCCACTGCTTGGTCCCGCCGAGGACGTACCTCTCGCCCTCACGGGTCGCGGTCGTCGACATCTCCGCTGGGTTCGAGCCGGCGTCCGGTTCCGAGAGTGCGAACGCGCCGACCGGCCGCCCCGCAGCCATTTCGGGCAGCCAGCGGTCTTGCTGGGAATCGGTTCCGAACGCCGCGATACAGGATGTCGCGAGCGCGTGGACCGACAGCGCCGTCGCCAGCGCGAGCATGCCGTGCGCCAGCGCCTCGTTGACCAGCACGTAGGTCCGCCGGTCGACGTCGACGCCACCGTACTCCCCGGGAACAGTCAGGCCAGTCAGATCCAACTCGGCCAGTGCATCCCAGCAATCCTCGGGAAAGCGCTCCTCGCGGTCGGCCTCGGCTGCGATGGGCCTGACCTCCTCGCGGGCGAACTCCTGGACCGTTTCGCGAATCGCTGCCTGCTCGGCCGTGAGGTCCATGTCACTATCCAGCAGGGCCGGCGCGAAAAAGGTCACTCCTGGGGCGCGATCGGTCTCCACTGGTAAGCCAGAGTGTCACCTGGGTCGGGGGATTGGCAGTCGGGAGAAACAGCAACGAGCGGCGAAGCGGAGGCTGGTCTTCAGGAATCGGCCAGTTCGATGTCGAGTCGGTCTTCGAGTGCGGTGATGACCGATCCGCCGATGCCGGCCTGGGTGGCTCGGCCCTGTTCGACGGCGAGGATGTCGGCCTCGTCGAGGCCCAGATCGTCGGCGAGTTCTTCGCGCTGGAGACCGGCGTCCTGACGCGCTTCGGTCAGGAGACGACCGTAATCTGTGACGAGATACGGGAGCTGATCGTCGTCGTAATCTGCTCCGTCTTCCCAGTGAGAGGCGTCGGTCTGCTGGGCGTCGTGGATCTTCGCAGCGTTCTGGGCGGCTCGCTTCTTGCGGTTGACGTCGTCGTTACTGTCGTTGTTCCCGGAACTGGAAGATGTCTGTCCCCTGGCGTCGTCACGGTGTTTCGCGCAGGTCGCACACACCTGGAGTTGTGCGCCGGCGATGTTGACGGTTTCCAGGGAGGAGTCGGTCGCACCGCAGAGCTCGCAGCTCCCGCCGGTGTCTCCGGACCCGCCACCGGTCGAGTATTTTGC
>ENA-ORDC01001269-ORDC01001269.1-marine-metagenome-genome-assembly--contig:-NODE-1269-length-19435-cov-4.582911_pt1 | contig 19435 bp, 18 predicted proteins | sample MGYA00237783_ERZ508515 | MGnify/ENA primary metagenome ERZ508515 (study PRJEB26186, sample SAMN06268792) | marine metagenome | isolation source: Eden Landing Ponds, San Francisco, CA, USA | place... | reverse complement strand
CACGGTCGGCGATGGCTCCCGCGTTGGCTTGCTCGTCCTGTCTCAGTCGAGGCTGACGCGAGCACCCTCGGCGTCCGAGCGCTCGACGGCGTCGAGCACGCGCTGGACCTCGTAGCCGTCGTCGAAGTTCGGTGAGAACTCCTCGGACCCCGCCACGCTCCGCAGGAACTCGTAGTTCTCGTGGACGAACGTGTGCTCCCAGCCGATGACGTGTCCCGGCGGCCACCAGTGGTCGATGTACGGGTCGTCCTCGTCGGTGACGAGCACGGTCTCGTAGCCGCGGGCGTCGCCGGTCATGACCTCCAGTTCGTTCAGCCGCTCCAGCGAGAACTTCACGCTTCCCTCGCTCCCGTGGACGGCGATGGTGTGGTCGTTCTTGTGGCCCTCCGTCACGCGCGAGGCCTCGAAGGTGGCCATCGCGCCGGAGTCGTACTCCACCTGCGCCGAGTAGGCGTCGTCGACGGTGACGGGCCGCGTCTCGCCGTCCTCGCCCTCGACGGGCCGCTCGTCGGTGAACGTCCGCAGGTGGCCGGAGACGCTCGCGGCCTCGCCGACGCGGTCGCCGACGAGGAAGCGCGCGAGGTCGACGGTGTGTGCGCCCAGGTCGCCGAGCGCGCCCGACCCGGCCATCCCCTCGTCGTTGCGCCAACTCCACGGCGCCTCCGGGTCCGACAGCCAGTCCTGGAGGTATCGGCCACGGACCTGTCGGACCTCGCCGAGTTCGCCGTCGTCGATGAGTCGTTTCGCGTACCGGATCGCGGGGACGAACCGGTAGTTGAACGCGCACGCGGCCGGCACGTCGGCCGCCGCGGCGGCCTCGCGCATCTCCTCGGCCCCCGCGAGCGTCGGCGCCAGGGGCTTCTCACAGAGGACGGGCGTTCCGGCCTCCAACGCCGCGACCGCCGGTTCGACGTGGAGGTGGTTCGGCCCGAGGTTGTAGAAGGCGTCCACCTCGTCGATCACGTCGCGCCAGTCCGTCGCGGTGTGGTCGAAGCCGAGCGTCTCCGCGGCGTCGGCCAACGCCTCCTCGTCACGGCCGACGACGGTGTGTCGGTTCGTCTCGGGCGCGTCCTCGAAGAACATGGGCAGTCGGTCCAGCGCGTTCGCGTGCGCCTTGCCCATGAAGCGGTACCCCAGTACGCCGATGTCGATGGGTTCGTCGGTCATTCCGTGGTCACCTCACTCCGACCAGTACGCGTCCCCGGGGGTCGTCTCGAAGCGCGCACGCTTCAACAGGTCGACGGCCTTCTCGAGCCCCTCCCGCGAGGAGGTGAGCGCGTCCTCGTGTTCGATGGAGAGCGCGCCGTCGTAGCCGACCATCCGGAACGTGCTGACCACGTCCTTCCAGTGCTCCTCGCCGTGCCCGTAGCCGACCGACCGGAACAGCCACGATCGGTGCTCGCTGTCGGCGTAGTCGGTCGTGTCGAGCACGCCCTTCTCGCGGGCCTGCGCCTCGTACACTCTCGTGTCCTTCGCGTGGACGTGGTGGATCGCGTCGTGCTCGCCGAGCACGCGGATCGCCTCGGTCACCTCGATCCCCTGCCAGTAGAGGTGTGAGGGGTCGAAGTTGGCGCCGACGCGCTCGTTCGTCGCCTCCCGGAGCCGCAACAGTCCGTGTGGCTCGTACACGAGCATGTTCGGGTGCATCTCGATCGCGACGTCGACACCGTGGTGGTCGGCGTGCGCGGCGAGGTCCGACCAGTAGTTCTCTGCGACCTCCCACTGGTACGCCTCGGCCTCGGCGTGTTCCGTGGGCCACGGCGCCGTGATCCAGTTGGGTACCTCGTCGTTCGGGCCGCCGGCCGGGAGCCCCGAGAAGCAGGTGACGGCGTCGACGCCGAGCTCGTCCGCGAGCTCGATGGCCTCCCGAAGCTCGCGGTCCGCCGCGTCCGCCGTCTCCTCATCGGGGTGGAGCGGGTTGTTGTGCGTCGCGAGCGCGCTCACGCGCAGGTCGTGTTCGGTCAGGTCCGCCCGCAGCGCCTCGCGCGCGTCCTCGTCGGTCAACAGCGCTCCGCGGTCGGTGTGATCCTGCCCGGGGTGGCCGCCGACCCCGAGCTCGACCGTCTCGACGCCGATACCGGCGAGATACTCGAACGCGTCCGCGCGCGATTCGCCGCCGAGTGGTACGGTCAGTACGCCGATGTCCATGCTCGCGGTTTGTACAACGGACCGAATAAATCTATATGTCGGACGAGGAACTGGGACCTCCGCGCGACCGACGGCGGATCGACGTTCCGGCGCTCCGGGCCGGCGCCGCCCGGCTCAGGCCGCGGCGTCGCGCTCGGCCGCGCGCCTGTCCATGGGGTCCTCCAGTTCGCCCATTACCTCCTCGAAGGCGTCCGTGGCGGTGACCAGTCCACGGATCTCTCCGTCGGAGATGACGAGCGCGAGCTCCTGTCCCTCCACCTGGAAGCGGTCGATCGCGTCGGAGACGGTCGCGTCCGGCGAGAGCGTCATCGGCGGGGCCGCGATCGTTTCGAGCTCGATGTCAGGGTCGTCGAGCACGTCGACCTCGCGGAGGAACGCCGGGACGTACACGATCCCGAGGAACTCCTCCCCGTCGTCGCCGACGAGCGGGAACCGGGTGTGGGGGCGTTCGCGCATCCGCGCGAGGTTCTCCTCCCAGGGGTCGCCGGTCGACAGCGACACGATCTCCCCGGGCGGAACCATGATCTCCGAGACGGTCCGCTCCCCGACCCGGAGCGCGTTGACGACCTCCTCGCGGCGTTCCGCCGAGAGGTCGCCGGCCTCCAACGTGGAGGACAGTTCCCGGCGGAGGTCGGCCCGTGACTCGACCCTGTCCTCCTCGGTCTCCAGCCACGCGCCGGTCATCTCCACGCCGAACAGCTTCAGCGTCCCCTTCGCGACCCAGTCGCCGAACGTGATGATCGGCGAGATCAGCGCGTGGAAGTAGTACAACGGCGTCGCGCCGTAGCGGGAGACCTGCCGCGAGCGCTCCACGCCGAGGTACGTCGGCGTCTGCTCGCCGTGGGTGAGGTGCAGGAGGTTGATGATCACGAACGCGAGGATCGCACCGGCGCCGACCGACGCGAGCGCGGTGTTCTCGAACACCGGCGCGAACAACGCCGCGAGCGCCGGTTCGGCGACGATCCCGACGGCGATGCTCGAGGCGGTGATCCCGACCTGACAGGTCGTCAGGTAGATCTCGAGGTTCTGGGTCATCTCCCAGGCGCGTTCCAGAGCGGGCGTGTCGCCGACGAACTCCGCCTCGGTAAACTGTCGTGCCCGCGTCAGCGCGAACTCGATCGCGACGAAGAAGCCGTTCGTGAGGATCAGGCCGATCCCCGCAACGAGCCTGATCAGGACCTCCGGCGTCCCCATCCCTGTGGTAACCATCGCCTCCGGGTTGCCGAGGGAAGTCCAAAAACCGGACGGCCGACGAGGGCGGCGCGGTCGGCTACTCGTCGATCCGAACCGTTCGCCCCTCGTCGGTCGAGCGGTAGATGCCGTCGATGACGCGCTGGACCGTCAGCGCCTGTTCGACCGTGTTTCGGACCGGCGCCTCGCCGGTCGCGACCGCCTCGAGGAACGCCGCCTGTTCGGCGCGGTGGGTGTCGACCTCGCGGGTGTCGACGGTCGTGTCCGTGAGGTGATGGCCGCCACCGATACCGTTCTCGAACAGCGTCAGGTCGCCGTTGCCGCGGTCGAAGCGAGCGCCGGCCTCGGTCCCACGAACGAAGAAGTCGTTGTTCTCCGGACGGTTCGTCGCCCACGCGGCTTCGAGCGAGACGGTCGCGCCGTCGGCGGTACGGATGAACGCCGAGACCGAGTCGTCGACGTCGAAGTCCTCGGGGCCCGAGTCGTCGCCCCACATGTCGATGTAGGTGTAGTCGTCGCGGCCGCCGAACTCCGAGCGGGCGACGCCGGAGACCTCGACCACCTCCGGGAAATCGAGGAAGTGCAGCGCGAGGTCGATCGCGTGGACCCCGATGTCGATGAGGCTGCCGCCCCCCGAGACCGCCTTGCTCGTGAACCACGAGCCGCGACCGGGGACGCCCCGGCGCCGCACGTAGTTCGCCTCGACGTGGGTCACGTCGCCGAGGCGTCCCTCGGCCTGATAGTGCTTCAGCACCTCCACGGGCGCCGCGAAGCGGTTGTTGAACCCGACCATGCAGATCCCGTCGGCCTCGCGGGCGGCCTCGACGATGCGCTCGGCCGACTCCAGCGTGTGCGCCAGCGGCTTCTCCAGTAGGACGTCCAGCCCCCACTCCAGCGCGGAGACGGCGTACTCCTCGTGGAACCGGTTCGGCGTCGTGATCAGGACGGCGTCGACCGCGTCGTATAGGTCGCCGGCGTCCTCGTACGCGTGCGCGTCGAACTCGCGGGCGAAGCGCTCGCGCGCGTCGGCGTCGACGTCCATCCCGCCGACCAGGTCGGCCCCGAGCGATTCCAACCGCTCGCCGTGGTGGTGGCCGATGCCGCCGAGCCCGACGATGCCCACGCGAACCCCCGACGGATCGAAGCCGTCGACGAGCGTCATCGTCGCACCTCCTGGAAACTACTCGAAAGAGAGTACCACATCATGTTCGAGTGGAGGGGAAGGGGGTCAGTATAGTTGTCGCTCCCGTTCCTCACGCTCGGACTCCGCCTCCGCCTGCTCGGCGCGGTTGCGACGCCCCCGGAGATACTGACGGGCCAGCGGGAGGAACCGGTTCTTCCCGTCGCGCGCCAGCGCGTACAGCCCGTACACCCACGGGACGAACAGCAGCGTTACCGCGGCGAGATACAGGGCGCTGACCATCCTACTCGGCCTCCTCCCCGCGTGAGTCGGCCACCGGCTCCGTCTCCGTCGTCTGCGAAACGCCGTGGACGAGCGCCTCGCCGGTCGCGTCGTCGAACAGGTGGACCTTCTGGCGGTCGAGCGCGACGTTGAGCTCGTCGTCCTCCTCGAGCGTGCTGTCCGGCGAGACGCTCATGAGGAGACTGTCGTCGCCGCTCACGTCCCCGCCCATCCCGGACTCGGAGTCCTCCGCGAGCATGAGATAGACGAATATCTGGTCGCCCATCGGCTCCATGACGTCCACCTCGGCGTCGATCAGCTCGGTCGGGTCCCTCGCGTCGTCGAGGAACTCCTCCGGGTAGACGTCCTCCGGCCGGACGCCGAGCGTCACCGGCGTTCCGGGAGCGATCCCGGCGCCCTCGGTCGGGAACGTGACGTCGTAGTGGGGCGACGAGAAGCCGGACGCGGTCAGCTCCCCGCCGGTGAAGTTCATCGCCGGCGACCCGATGAAGCCGGCGACGAACTCGTTCGTTGGCTCGTTGTAGCAGGTCAGCGGCGCCGCGAACTGCTGAAGCTCGCCCTCGTTGAGGACGGCGATGCGGTCGGACATCGTCATCGCCTCCGCCTGGTCGTGGGTGACGTAGATGATGGTCGTGTCCAGTTCCTTGTGCAGGCGCTGGAGTTCGGTCCGCATGTGGACCCGGAGCTTCGCGTCGAGGTTCGCGAGCGGCTCGTCCATCAGGAAGACGCCGGGGTTGCGGACGATGGCGCGGGCGATGGCGACGCGCTGGCGCTGGCCGCCGGACATCTCGTCGGGCATGCGTTCGAGCATCCCCTGTAGCTGGACGATTTCGGCGGCGCGCTCGACGCGGCGCTCGATTTCCTCCTTGTCGTAGTTGCGGAGGCGGAGCCCGAAGGAGATGTTATCGTAGACGTCCATGTGGGGGAACAGCGCGATGTTCTGGAACACCATCGCTACCCCGCGGTCCTTCGGCGGGAGGTTCGTCACCTCGCGGTCGCCGATGAACACCTTCCCCTCCGAGGGGATGGTGAGGCCCGCTATCATCTCCATGGTCGTCGACTTACCGCATCCCGACGGACCGACGAGACAGATGAATTCTCCGTCGTCGATGTCGAGGTTCATGTCGTCGACCGCCGTTACGTCGTCGTAGTACTTGCTTACGTGTTCGAGTGTTACGTCTCCCATGATTACTCCTTCAGCGCTCCTGCGGTCAGTCCACTCACGATGCGCTCCTGCGCGATAATGACAAGAATAGCCACGGGTAAGACCCCCACGATGGAGGCGGCGGCCATCAGGTTGTACGGGGTGTCGAACTGCCCCTGATACTTCAGGATACCCGCGACGATAGGTGCCCACGAATCGGCCTCGCCGTTGTTCATCAGGAACGAGAAGAAGAACTCGTTGTAGACGCTGATGAACGTGAGGACGCCCGCGGTCGCCACGCCGGGTGCCGAAAGCGGCACGATGACGCGGAACAGCGCGCCCAGCCGGGTCGTTCCCTCCACCCGCGCCGCGTCCTCCAACCCGTCGGGAATCTGCCCGTAGAAGGTCGTGAGGATGAATATCGACAGCGGGAGGAACAGCGCGCTGAACGGGAACACCATCGGTGCCGGCGTGTTGAACAGGTCCGGCGTCGATATCGTCACCATCCCGATGCTAATCGCCGTGTTCCCGGTGAACAGCTCGAAAAGCGGGATGAGGAACGCCGCCGGCGGGAAGTAGCTGATAGCGAGGATGCCGAGCATCAACACGCCCTTGCCGGGGAAGCGGAGGCGGCCGAAGACGTACCCCGCGAGGCTGGCGATGAGCAACACGAGCACGGTGGTCGTGATGCCCAGCACGAAGCTGTTGAACATGTACAGGTGGAACGGCACCCGCTCGAACATCGCGATGAACACCTCGGGGTTGAACCCCTTCGGCACGAGCCCCATGTTGGCGATGAGGTTGTTCGGCGTGAGCGCGAGCACGAGAAGCCAGTAGAACGGGAACAGCGTCGTGACGAGGAAGAACAGCATCGCGACGTAGAACATCGCGCGGTAGACCCTGTCGGGGTTCTTGATGGCCGAGTCGACCCAGCGGCCGAGCGGCCCGCGTTCCATCTCGTCGTCGGAGCCGATGCCGGCTCCCGGAGTTTCGTTAGACATCTCAGAGACCCTCGCTGGCGAAGTTCACGATGTACACCGAGACCACGACGGCGATGATGCCGGCGGTGACGAACGCCACGGTCGCAGACGTCCCGTACAGCGGCGTGTTGAACGTCGTGACGACGAGACACGACAACGACGGGACCGTCTGACAGCCGGCCATCGTCTGGATGATGCCGTAGACGCGCATCGCGTCGATGGTGCGGAACAGCATCGCCACGAGCACCGTCGGCAGGATGAGCGGGAAGGTGATGAGCTTGAACTGTTGCCAGCGCGACGCGCCGGCGACCTTCGCCACGTCGTACAGCGACCGGTCGATGCTCTGCATCCCCGCGAGGATGAGAAGCGCCATGAACGCCGAGGTCTTCCACACGTCGGCCACGATGATGAGGAACAGCGCGTCGGCGGTGTTCCGAAGCGGCGTCGTGCCGATGAGACCGAGTTGGTTCAACAGCGCCGGATTCTGGCTCGTCCCGACGAGGAAGCCGATGTTCGGTTGGAACATCAGGTACCAAATCATCCCCTGAATGACGATGGGGACGGCCCACGGGATGATGATGGCGACCCGGACCCACCGCCGCCCGCGGAAGTCCTGGTCTAAGATGAGCGCCTGACCGAAGCCGATGAGCGTTTCGAACAGCACGCTGAAGACGGTGAAGATGAGCGTCACCGTGAGCGCGCTGGCGTAGATGTTCGTGACGAAGGGGAACTCCGAGGAGAACGTCGGGAGGAACTGCGACGGGAGCGCGTAGTTGCGCGCACCGGTGAACAGGTCCACGTAGTTCTGCAGTCCGACGAACTCGCCGAGCCGCGCGCTTCCCGTCAACTGGTCGGCGAACAGCGACATGCTGAACGTCGAGACCAGCGGATAGACGGCGATTACCCCCAAGAGGACGAGCGCGGGCGTCAAAAGCAGGTACGCGAACTGCGTCTCGGAAAGCGACTCCACCCAGTTGACGGCCGAGGCGTACGGGCCGCTCCTCCGGGTGTCGGAAAGCGCTTCCCCTGATTGTTGTTCGGTGGCCATGTCAAATGATAACGTGTGTATTGGTTACGTCTCGGTAAAGACGTTGCTCTACGCGTTCTGTTCGATCTGTTCGAGCTGTGATGCGAGGTCGGACATCGCCTGTTCGGGGGATTTCTCCTGGGCGAACGCGGCGTTGACCTCCTGTGAGATGCGGCCGGACTGCTGGGGCCAGACGACGGTGACCGGGCGCGGAATGGCGTTCTCGCCGGCGACCTTCAGGGCGTCGAGGTAGCGGCCGATGATGGGCACCTCGGCGGCCTGGTCGGATTCGAGGAGGGTCGGGCGCGGCGGAATCCAGCCGATGATGCGGAACATGTCGAGCTGGAACTGCTCGGTCTGCATCGTCCGAAGCACCTCCACCGCGGCCTGCTTCTGTTCGTCCGAGGAGTTCGGGTTCATCGTCATGTGCCAGCCGCCGAGGGCGGCGACGGGGCCGCCGGTGCCCTCGTACTGGGCCTCGTCGGCGGTGACGCCGTACGGAATCGGCATGACGCCGAGGTCCTCGCCGAAGCCGGTCTGATCGTTTTCCTCCGAGGGCTCCGCGCCGTTGATGACGATGGAGTACGGCCAGTTGCGGTGCATGACCGCGTTGCCGGTCGTGAAGGGCTGTCGGGACGGGTCTTCCGTCCACTGGAGGACCGCTTCCGGCGAGACGCCGCCCGTGATGCCGTCGAGGGCGTACTCGTCGTCCTCGCCGTGGATGAGCGTCCGAACCATCCGAATCGCGTTGATAACCGGCTCCTCTTCGACCGTGATGGGGCGGTCGCCGATGGGGCCGAACAGGTTCTCGCGGCCGCCGAAGTACGCGCCGCCGTACGAGGTCATGAACTCGTTGAAGTCACAGCACGACAGGCCCTCGTAGACGTTCGCCTGGAACGTAAAGCCGTTCTCGATGTCGGAGTTGGCGTCGAGCGCCTCCCGCGTGACGCGCGAGAACTCCTCCCACGACATCGACTCGGTCGCCCACGTCGAGAAGTCCTCGTCGGTGTAGCCCGCGTTGCGGAGCAGGTCCTTTCGGTACTGGACCGTCGGGAAGTCGGGGAACAGCGGCTGACCGTAGAGGTCGCCGTTCGGCCCCGTCGCCGTCGAGACGCTGGCCTCGAAGTACTCCTCTTCGATGGTCGAAGTCAGCTCCGAAGGGAGCGACTGCGAGAGGTTCTGCAGTTGGTTGCGGGCGATGAAGGGAATCGTCCACCCGCTGTCCATCATGAGTAGCGTCGGCTCCGAGCGACCGCCGGAGAGCCACTGCTGGTACTGGGCCTGTCTGTTGTCCGTCACCTGCGAGCCGGCGAGGATGTCGATGTCGATGTTCTCCGGGAGGCCGGCGTCCCGGAGCGCCTGCACGACTTCCGCTTCCGCCTCCGCGACCCGGGTGTCAGCGGCCCACTGAAGCGTGATGTCCTCGGTGGACGCTTCGGTGTTAATCGGCGTGTCGGTGGCGGTGTCCGTGCCGCCGTTACCGCCGCCGTTGCCGTCACCGCCGCCGGTGCTAATGCATCCGGCCAACCCGACGGCGACGCCCGATGCGCCGGCCGCTTTCACAAAACTGCGTCGAGAGACGCCAGTACGCTTGCCCTTGCGTGAGTCAGCATCAACCATTACAGTTTGTACACTACAATTACTGATTATTTATAGTTTTGGTGCTGGCCACTACCGCTGTTGTAGTAAACTACTTGATACTATTAACCGCACTTCGAAATTCAATCGGTTCGATATATGTAATTATTGTATATGAAGTATGGGCCGTCGGGCGCTTAGTCCTTGCCCGGCGCGGGCCACCTCGGCGACTTCGGAGCCTCGATTCGCTCGACGTCGTCGTCGCTCAGGTCCACGTCGAGCGCGCCGACGTTCTCTTCGAGGTGGTCGAGTCGGCGCGGCCCGATGATGGGCGCGTCCACGACGGGTTTGTGGAGGAGCCACGCGAGCGACACCTGCGCGGGCGTGGCGTCTTTCTCCTCGGCGAGCGACCGAATCGCGTCGAGCACGGCCCAGTTCTCGTCGGTAAAGCGGTTCGACGTGTACTCGTCGGACTCCGCCCGCGTGTCCGCGGGCACCTCGGCGTCGCGCTCGTACTTGCCCGTGAGGAAACCGCCCGCAAGCGGCGACCACGGGACGACGCCGACGCCCTCGCCCTCGCAGACCGGAAGCAGGTTCGCCTCCTCGTGGCGGTCGACCGCGTTGTACTCCGGTTGCATGCAGGCGAAGCGTTCGAGGTTCTCCACGTCGGCCGTGTACAGCGCCTTCGTGAACTGGTACGACGACATCGTGGACGCGCCGACGTACCGGACGAGGCCCTCCTCGACGAGGTAGTCGAGCGCCGACAGCGTCTCCTCGATGGGGACGCCGTCGTCCCAGCGGTGAATCTGGTAGAGGTCGATGTAGTCGGTGCCGAGGCGGTCGAGGCTCGCGTGCGCTTGGTCGATGATGTGCTTGCGCGAGAGCCCGGACTTGTTCGGCCCGTCGCCCATCGGGAAGTAGACTTTCGTCGCGATGGCGAGCTCTTCGCGGTCGCGCTCGGCGATGGCCTCGCCGACGATTTCCTCGGACTCCCCGCGGGAGTAGGCGTTCGCCGTGTCGAGGAAGTTGATGCCGGCGTCGAGCGCGCTGTCGAGGAGGTCGAGGCTCGCCTGCCTGTCGTTCATCATCCACTCCGCGCTGGAGCCGAAGTTCATACAGCCGAGACAGAGCCGCGAGACTTCGAGGCCGGTGTCGCCGAGGTAGGTGTACTCCATGTCGGTCACATCGGTTCATACACGAACGACAACGATAAGCATACGCACGCGCTGACGGTGAGAGAAACGACCACGGACGCGTGGAGACGTAATCGCTTTACCCGCGCCACCGGAACCCGAGGTGTATGGACGGGCGCACTCGCGAGTACCTCGAAGGTCGCTTCGGCGATTACTACCGGAGCACCGACGTTCCGCTCCCGCCCGCACCGGGCGAACGAGAGTGGGGCGTCATCCCGTGGTCGGCCGGCGGCACGCGGATGCACCGCCACCAGTCGCTTCTCGACCTCGGCGACCTCTCGGACTACCTCGCCCGGAGCGCGCCCCGGCACGTCTACTTCTCGTCGGCCCGCTTTTCGGACCCCGGCGCGGGCTCGATGGACGACAAGGGCTGGCGCGAGGCGGACCTCGTGTTCGACATCGACGCGGACCACCTCCCGGGAATCGACCCCGAGACGACGGGCTACGCCGATATGCTCGACGCCGGGAAGGAGGCCCTGTTGGACCTGCTTTCCCTCCTCGAAGACGACTTCGCCTTCGAGGAGACGCAGGCGGTGTTCTCCGGCGGCCGCGGCTATCACGTCCACGTGCGCGACGAGTCGGTCCGGGGCCTCGACAGCGAGGCCCGCCGCGAGGTGGTCGACTACATCCGCGCCATCGACCTCGATTTCGACGCGCTCGTCGAGACGCGACAACATGGGACGACGACCCAGCGCGTCCTCCGAACCGAAGGCGGGTGGGGCCGGCGGACGCACCGGCGACTCCTCGATTTCGTGGACGCGCTGTTGGAGATGGAAGAAGACGCCGCACTCTCGCGGCTGAAAGAACTCGACGGCATCGGCGACGGGCGCGCGGAGACGATTCTCGGCGCGTTCCGCAACAACCCCGACGCCGTCCGCGAGGGCAACGTCGAGGCCGGCGGCCCGGGCGTCCGGACGCTGGTCGAGGCGCTCGCACACGAGACCGTCGAGGCCGACACCTCGCCGATAGACGAACCCGTGACGACCGACACGAAGCGACTGATTCGCCTCCCCAAGAGCCTCCACGGCGGGTCGGGACTCGTCGTCGAACCGCTCGGCCGCGACGATATCGACGGCTTCGACCCCCTTTCCGACGCGGTGCCGGACCGCTTCCGCGGCCGCGACATCGCCGTGAACGTGACCGACCCCGGCGCGGTCGAGTTCGACGGCGATAGCTTTACACTCGACTCCGGCGTGCAGTCGGTAGACGAGAGCCTCGGCGTGTTTCTCATGACTCGCGGTCGAGCCGAGAAGGTGACAGAATGAACGTAGACGACCTCAGGAGCGTGCTTCGGACGGAGCGACAGAAAGACAGCCTACAGCACCTCCGCGAGTCGTTTTACGAGGACGTCGCGGAGTTCATCGCCGAGCAGAAGGCGACACGCGAGCAGAAGGCCGAACAGCTCGGCACCCACTACTCGCCGGAGATTCGGCGGCTCACGGACGAAATCGAGACCGCAGAGGAGGTCGTCACCTCCATCTACGAGCGCCGGGTCGGCAAGGTCGTCAAGGCCGCGAGCTTCGCGGCCGCGGGGATGTCCGCCGAGACGGGCGGGCTGACCCGCGAGGAAAAACGGCTGTTCGACGACCTCGTCGCCCGCATCGAGGAGAACCGCGGGACGGTGCTCTCCGCGCTCGAAGACGTGTCGGCCGCCGACTCCCCGCCGGACGACGTTGCGGCGACCGACGTGACGACCGCGGAACCGAACGCCGGTGGGCCCGGTGCCGAGTCGGCCCCCGCGACGGACACGGCTCCGGACGCGGTCGGCGGTTCCAGTCCCGCGATTCCGCCGGATGAGCCGGACCCGGAGACCGTGCCGACCGGCACCGGAACCGACGCCAGCGCCCCCGAGGCCGCCACCGGCGACTCGGCCACGGGCGACGTGCTCGCTGACGCGATGGGCGGCGAGACCGTCGATGACGCCTCGAACGCGGAGCCGACACCGCAGACGGGGACCGACCGGTCGGCCGCCGAGGCCGCCGCTGTCTCCGCTGATTCTGACCCCGTTGACTCCGACCCCGCGGACTCCAACCCTGCGGACTCCGACCCCGTGGACTCTGAGCCCGCGATTCCGCTGGACGAACCGGCCCCGGAGACCGCGGCCCCGTCCGCGGGCGACACCGACGCGGTGGAACCGTCCGACGACGACCCGCTTTCCGGCCTCGCCGACGAGCGCGAGACGGTGCGCATCACCGCCGACGTGGGGACCATCCTCGGCGTCGACGAGCGCGAGTACGACCTCGCAACCGAGGACGTGGTGACGCTCCCGGCGGCCAACGCCGACCCGCTGGTCGAGCGCGGCGCGGCCGAGCGACTCGACTGAGAAAGACCCTTCTCTCCGCCGCCTGAACTGGTGGCTATGCTCGAACCCGGCGACGACGCCCCCGACTTCGAACTGCCCGACCAGCGCGGCGACCTCGTTTCACTGTCCGACTTCCGCGGCGAACACGTCGTGGTCTACTTCTATCCGCGCGCCGACACGCCGGGCTGTACCACCGAGGCCTGCGGCTTCCGCGACTCGTGGGACGAGTTCGAGGAACGCGACGCGACGGTCCTCGGTATCAGCGACGACCCCGTCTCGGACCTCGATTCGTTCGCCGAGAAGTACGACCTCCCGTTCACACTCCTGTCGGACGAGGACGGGAGCGTCTCCTCGGCGTACGACTCATACGGCGAGAAGAACATGTTCGGCAAGACGTTCGACGGAGTCTTCCGAAACTCCTACCTCGTCGGTCCCGACGGGACCATCGAACGGGTCTACGAGGGCGTCTCGCCCGACGGCCACGCCGACGAAATCCTCGCCGACCTCGACGACTGAGCGGTCGGTCGGCCGCTCCTCGCTCCTCGCGCCGAATCGACAACTACCGACCGAGTACATTCTTTACAAACGACGGGAGACACACCGCATTTCCGGTGAAATAAACGTAGAACCCGTTGATTATTTCGTATCCCGAGGACTGCGTACCACTACGTAGCAGATGGGAGTGATATGAACGTGACGGTCGCGGTGCCGTGTCGCGCTGGTGGCGGTCGAACAGTCGCCGCGAACTGACCGGCGAACCGGCCGGGGACCCCGGCCGACAGCGCCACCGCTCGGTGGGTCGAGTTCGAAAAATCGTCTGCATCGCGGGGGTCGAAGGGGTCGCACGGGAGGTCGCGCGACGGTTGGGTGATGGTCGGGTGACGGCCGGGCGACGGCCGCGGGAGGCTTACTGGAAGGTGCGACCGACTTCCGTCTCGCGGTCGCGTTCGACCTCGCTCTTCTGGAAGCGCTCTTCGATTTCGTCGTAGCGGCGGCGCACGTCGTCGGTGACGCTCGCGCCGACCTCGTCGAGGGCGTCCTCGAAGTGCTCCATCGTCACGCGGACGTTCCCGACGCTCTCGCCGATCTCTTCTTTCTCGACGCTTCGGATGAACTCGCGGGAGGCGTTCATCGACGCCTCGCGGGCGAGCGCTTCGAGGTCGGCACCGACGTAGCCGTCGGTCTTCGACGCGACTCTGTCGAGGTCCACGTCGTCCGCGAGCGGCTTGTTGCGGGTGTGCACCTCGAGGATGGCGCGGCGGGCCCCCTCGTCGGGGACGGGCACGTGGACGTGGCGGTCGAGGCGGCCGGGGCGCAGGAGCGCCGAGTCGATGAGGTCCGGCCGGTTGGTCGTCGCGATGACGACCACGTCTTCGAGCGCTTCGAGGCCGTCGAGTTCGGTGAGCAGTTGGGAGACGACGCGCTCGGTGACGCCCGAACTCGACGAGTCGCGGCCGCGCTCGGTCGCGATGGAGTCGATTTCGTCGAAGAACACCACCGTCGGGGCGTTCTCGCGGGCCTTCTTGAACACCTCGCGGACGCCCTTTTCGGACTCGCCGACGAACTTGTTCAGGAGTTCGGGGCCCTTGATGGAGATGAAGTTCGACTCCGCCTCGTTGGCGACGGCCTTCGCCAGCAGGGTCTTTCCGGTGCCCGGCGGGCCGTACATCAGGACGCCCTTGGCGGCGTCCATGTCCATCTGCTGGAACACCTCGGGGTATTCGAGGGGCCACTGGATGGTTTCGCGGAGGCGCTCTTTCGTGGGCTCGAGTCCGCCGACGTCCTCCCACGTCACGTCGGGGACCTCGACGAACACCTCGCGGAGCGCCGAGGGTTCGATGCTCTTGAGCGCCTGCTTGAAGTCGTCTTCCGTGACTTTGAGGCCTTCGAGCACCTCGGCGTCTATCTCCTCGGCGTCGAGGTCGAGTTGCGGCCGGATGCGCCGCAGGGCGTGCATCGCCGACTCCTTGGCCAGCGATTCGAGGTCGGCTCCGACGAAGCCGTGGGTGCTGTCGGCGTATTCGTCGAGGTCCACATCGTCGGTCAGCGGCATGTTCCGCGTGTGGACCTGCATGATCTCTTTGCGGCCGTCGCGGTCCGGCACGCCGATTTCGATTTCGCGGTCGAAGCGGCCGCCGCGGCGGAGCGCGTTGTCGATGGCGTCCACGCGGTTCGTCGCGCCGATGACGACGACCTCGCCGCGCTCGTCGAGGCCGTCCATGAGCGACAGCAGTTGGGCGACGACGCGGCGTTCCACGTCACCGCCGGCCTCGCTCCGCTTGGGCGCGATGGAGTCGAGCTCGTCGATGAAGACGATGGCCGGCGAGTTCTCCGTGGCCTCCTCGAAGATTTCGCGGAGCTGTTCTTCGGACTCCCCGTAGTACTTCGACATAATCTCCGGGCCGGAGATGGTGTGGAACGAGGCGTCGATTTCGTTGGCGACGGCCTTCGCGATGAGGGTCTTCCCCGTGCCCGGCGGGCCGTGCAGGAGGACGCCTTTCGGCGGCTCGATGCCGAGGCGCTTGAACAGTTCGGGGTGGCGCATCGGGAGTTCGATCATCTCCCGGACCTGCTCGAGCTCCTTGTCGAGACCGCCGATGTCTTCGTAGGTGACGGAGGGACCGCTGTCGTCCCCCGGCGCGGCGTCCGAAATCTGCTCGGCGGGCTTCTGGCTCACCTGGAACTCGGTGTTGTCAGTGACGACGACGGTCCCGTCGGGGTCCGTCGACGCGATTTTGATGGGGACCGACTGGTTCGACGCGCTCATGAAGCCGAAACCGAGCGGGAGCTGGACGCTCTGGCCCTGCGCGACCGGCTGGCCCGAGAGCTTGTCCCGGATGTAGGTCCCGATGTTGCCGCCGATGCGGAGGCTCTGCGGGAGCGCGATGGTGACGCGCTTTGCGGGCTTCACGTCGGCTTTCTCCACGTCGACGCGCTCGTCGATGCCGACGCCGGCCTGCTGGCGGAGGCGACCGTCGATACGGATGATGCCCGTGCCCTGGTCTTCGGGGTAGCCGGGCCAGACGCGGGCGATGGCGGTCCCGTCGTTCGGACCGTCGATGCGGATGAAATCCCCGCCTTCGAGGTCGAGTTCCGCGGCCGCGGCTCGGTCGATAGCGGCGAGCCCGCGGCCGGCGTCCTTCTGCTTGAGGGGTTTGACGATGAGGTTCATTTACTTGGTGAGGATGATGGTGAGCACGCCGTTTCGAACCGACACGTCGGCGTCGCCGCCGGCGGGAAGTTCGAACTCCGTCTCAGTCACGCGGTCGCCGGTGTCGGCCACGACGATGGCCGTCGACCCGACGATGTCCACGTCGATCTCCTCTTCCGAGAGACCCACGTCGGCCGCGATGACCCAGCTGTCTTCGTATTCGTACCGGCGAATGAATCGCTCGTTCCCGCCGGCGAACTGTTGCATGCTCATGGTAAGTCTAACCCAAGGTTAGCGTTTTGGGTATATAAGTCTTTTCCCAGTGAATCGGGTGACGACACCGATATCTCGTGTTTCGGTTGAATTGCGGTTCACAGTCGCCACGCCTCACCGTACAGTTCGCGGCGGAGTAACGTCAAACTAGTGGCCTCGGCAGTGGGCCGCACGGTCGGCCGTTTCGCCCCGCCGCCGAAACTCGGTGCCGGCGTGGGGCTTTATTGGCTCGCGGCGACCAGTTTCGAGGTATGGAAAGGGCTTCGGCGGACCACCACGGACGGGAGACAGCCTATCGATACCGCGACGCGGGGGGAGAGGGACCGACGGTTCTCTGTGTGCACGGGAGCGGCGGCGCACACGGTGTCTGGCGGGGTCAGTTCCGCCTCGCGAGCGACTACCCGATGGTCGCGCTCGACCTGAGCGGCCACGGCGACAGCGACGACGTGGACGCCGACGCCGGTTACGAGACGCTGTCGGCCTACGTCGACGACGTGGTCGCCGTGGCCGAGGCGACGGACGCGAGCGTCCTCGTCGGCAACTCGCTCGGCGGCGCGGTCGCTCTGACGCTCGCGCTCGAACGCGACCTCGAGCTCGACGCGCTGGTCCTCGCGGGCACGGGCGCGAAACTCGCCGTGCTCTCGGACCTGCTGAGCTGGCTCGACGACGACTTCGACCGCGCCGTCTCCTTTCTCCACGGCGAGGACAAACTGTTCCACGCCGACGACGAGCGACTCGTCGAGGGCTCGAAAGAAGCGATGTACGACGCCGGACAGGCCGTCACCCGCCGCGACTTCCTGTCGTGTCACACCTTCGACGTGCGCGACGAGGTGGGCGAGATTTCGGTTCCGACGCTCGCGCTCGTCGGCGAGTACGACCGCCTGACGCCGCCGTCGTACCACGAGTACCTCGCGGAGACGATGCCCGACTGCGAACTCGGGACGGTCGGAGACGCCGCGCATCTGTCGATGCTCGAACGCCCGGCGGCGTTCAACGAGGCCGTGAAATCGTTCCTCGACCGCCGCGTCGCGTAGGTCGTGTGACGAGCAACCGCAACCGGGCGCGAGGGACAAAAGTGAGCGAGAGCGGGCGACGCTCAGTACAGTTCGTCGAGGTCGCCTTCGACGTGGCTGTGTTCGTCGGCCGGGAACTCGCCGGTCTCGACGGCGTCCCGGTACGCGCCGACCGCCCGCTCCATCTCCGATTTCACGTCGCCGAACTGGGCCGCAAAGGGCGGGGTGCGGTCGCTCATGCCGACGACGTCGTCGACGACGAGCACCTGCCCGTCGCAGTCGGGGCCCGCACCGATACCGATTGTCGGGATGTCGATGGCCGCCGTGACCTGTTCTGCGAGGTTCGCCGGGACGTGTTCGAGAACGAGCGAGAACGCCCCCGCATCGGCGTGGGCCGTCGCGAGGTCGAGAATCTCCCGCGCGTCGTCGCGGTCGGTTCCCTGCCTGCCGTAGCCGACCTCCTTGACGCGCTGGGGCGTCAGCCCGAGGTGGGCCATCACCGGGATGCCGAGCCGGACGAGGTGTTCGGTCAACTCGACGGTGTGGGGGCCGCACTCCAGTTTAACCGCGTCGGCGTCGGCCTCCTTGAGCATCCGGCCGCAGTGTTCGACGCTCGACGCCTCGTCCACGCCGACCGAGAGAAACGGCATGTCGGCGACGACGAGGGCGTCGTCGGTCGCGCGCGCCACCGCGGCGGTCCGGCTCGCCACGTCCTCGACGGTCACCGGGAGCGTCGAGTCGTAGCCGAGCACCGTGTTGCCCATGCTGTCGCCGACGAGGATGACGTCGATCCCCGCCTCGTCGACGACGCTCGCGGTCGGCGCGTCGTACGCCGTGAGCATCGTGATGGGCTCGCTACCAGCCTTCGTCCGAATGGACCGTACCGTGACCATGCGAGGTCGTTCGCGGGTCCGCGTTATCAGGTTACCCTTGCGTCGCGAACGCGGGTCGGCGGGCCCGCGTCGGCCCGCGTCAACCCGCGACGTCCGCGCGGGTCGCCCCGGCGTTCGTCCGCAGTAACACTTTACTCAGCTGAACGCGCCCGTGCGAACGACGCATGCCCGCTTTATCGCCCTCCGAACGCCGGTCCACCCGGGGACTCTCGCCGGTCGTCGGCGTCTCGCTTCTCGTCGTTATCGTCGTCCTCCTCGCCGCCACGGTCGGCGTGATGGTGATGGGGTTCGAAGACGTGCTCACCGAGCCGCAACCGCAGGTGTCGTTCGACGTCGCCTACCACCCCGACGGCCCGGGCAACGGCGCGAACGGCGCGTACATCAACATCACCCACGAGTTCGGCAGTATCGAAGACGGCGGTCAGGTGTTCGTCGTCGACGACGCCAACAACCGCATCGCGTGGGAGGACGTGTGGACCGGCGGCGAGACAGTCGGCCCCGCGGGCGAGTACGCCCACATCGACGGGTCCGGCTCCGACAGCGCGCTCCGCCCCATCTGCGAGGCGGGCCAGCGCTACCGCGTCGTCATCGAACGCGAAGACGGGTCGTCGAGCGTCCTCGTCGACTACGAGATTCCGACCGAACCGACCTCGACGAGCGCCGCCTGCTGAGCGCGGGCTCGCGGGCCGGCGAGCGCGCGCCGCGACCGGGAACCGGCACGCATTAGCCGTCGCCGTGAAACTGCTACCCGTGCAACCAGTCGAGCGCTCGAATCCGGACGGCGTCGATTACGGGTGGGTCATGCAGATGACGTTCGTCACGACGATTCTCGTCGGCTCGCCCATCGTCGCGGTCCTCTCGATTAACGCCGGACTCCAGACGTGGGGCGCGCGCGCCGAGTTCGCGGTCCGCGTCGGCGCGGTCATCTGGTTCGTGACCGCCGTCGCCCTGTTCGTCTACGCCAAGCGGACCAACGCGGGCGACGGCGGGACGCCCCCCGAGGTCGAGTTGGACACCGACATCGACGCGGAACTCTTCGAGGCCGTCGACGTCGACGCCGACGACGCCGCCGACCTCGCCGAGGCAGCCGAGCACGCCCAGGAACTCATCGAGGGCACG
>ENA-ORDC01001268-ORDC01001268.1-marine-metagenome-genome-assembly--contig:-NODE-1268-length-19436-cov-4.629785_pt1 | contig 19436 bp, 18 predicted proteins | sample MGYA00237783_ERZ508515 | MGnify/ENA primary metagenome ERZ508515 (study PRJEB26186, sample SAMN06268792) | marine metagenome | isolation source: Eden Landing Ponds, San Francisco, CA, USA | place... | reverse complement strand
ATGAGAATGCTGTCGTGTCGGTACTGAACCTGGTTGAGCATATCCCCCAGATTCTGACGGAATTTGACCGCACTGGTCTCCGTAATCATCAGCGCCTCTTAAGCATGTCGATCATTATGGTCAGTATGCTCCGGCCCTACGGAGCCGTCAAACCAGTAGCAACCCTGCCCTGTCCGGCTCCAGTTCCATCAATCCGCGGATAGCGCGGGCATAGACCTCGAGTTTCTGATCCTGGGACCAAAGGACCAAGAGATGCGTTAGGGAAAAAACGTGTTCACGTTGGCCGGAATAACCGTTCACGTTCACCGGAATACGCACCTGAGCGATAACCCTGCTCTTATCGTGAGGTTCATTAAAAACCAGTGAGTTATATGAGGTCGGGGTAGTTGAGCCGGAAATTTTAGCGCCGATTTTCACAGGTTGGCTCAACGCTAAAATTTCCACCCGCTCAAAACCCTGGAAATTTTAGCGGGGTAAATCGCACGTTCGCCAAACGCTAAAATTTCCGGCCCAAGAAACAGGCGGAATTTTTAGCGGGGATTTTGGCCGATTACCGGAACGCTAAAATTTCCAAAATAGGTGCGAAAACTATTCAATGAAAAGACGGGCGACCAACCGGCCGCCCGCTTCTGATCCTCACTGACTGCCTGGGGCTGGCCTTAACCAGCCGCCTCCTGCATCACCTCAGCCAGAACCTCGAAGGTCTTCTCAATCTCGGAATCGGTCAGGGTAGGGTGGCAGAGCAACATCAGGCTGGTGCTGCCCAGCTCGCGGGCAACCGGGAGGGGGGAGGAAGGGGCAAGGTTGGCGTCCTGGAAGTTCTTCTCCAGGTACACCTCGGAGCAGGAACCAGACATACAGGGCACGCCGCGCTCCATGATGGCGTGCTGGATGGCATCGCGGTCCCAGCCGGGGCTGAGCTGCTCCGGTTCCACGAACACATAGCACTTGTAGCCGGCATGCTGGATGTCTGCAGGCACTTCCGGCGCACGCAGGCCAGGGCACTGGCGGGCGGTGCGCCAGATGGCCTGGCAGTTGGCCAAGCGCTGCGCCTGCCACTCGGGCATGCGCTGGAGCTGGATGCGGCCGATAACCGCCTGCATCTCCATCATGCGCCAGTTGCTGCCGAAGCTCTCATGGAGCCAGCGGAACCCGGGCGGATGCTCGCGGTTGTAGACCGCATCGTAACTCTTACCGTGGTCCTTGTAGCTCCACATGCGGGACCAGAGCTCGCGGTCATTGGTGGTGACCATGCCGCCTTCGCCGCCGGTGGTCATGATCTTGTCCTGGCAGAAGGACCAGCAGCCCACATCCCCCAAGCCGCCTACGGCACGCCCCCTGTAACGGGCCCCGTGGGCCTGGGCGCAATCCTCGATCACAGCGAACCCGTGTTCCCGGGCCAGGGCATTGATGCCATCCATGTCACAGGGCCAGCCCGCCAGATGCACGCAGATCACGGCACGGGTGCGCTCCGTGATGCAAGGGCGGATGGTCTCCGGCGTGATCACCTGCGAGTCCTGATCCACGTCAGCAAACACCGGCGTGGCTCCGGCGGTAACGATGCAGGACGCCGAGGCAATGAAGGTGCGTGTGGTCACGATCACCTCATCCCCCTCACCAATCCCCAGCCCTTTCAACGCCAGATCCAGCGCGAGGGTGCCGTTGGCTACTGCGACCGCGTATTCGGTCTCGGCAAAGGCCGCGAATTCCCGCTCAAACGCGCGGCACTCCTGGCCCGTCCAGTAATTTACGCGGTTGGAAAGCAGCACCCGCTGCACCGCGTCGGCTTCTTCCTGGGTGAAGGAGGGCCAGGGGGAGAATGGGCCGTTCAGCATAGGGTCTAGTCGCCTTTTACCGTCTTCCAGATGTAATACAGGTCATCCCGAAACCGCCAGTTCCGAATGTACTCCAGGTTGATCCGCACTTTGTCCGGGTAGATCACCTCGTCATTGTAACGCTCCGGGTCCGGCTGGGCGGCGAGGATGGCTTCCTCGTCGCGGTAGGCCAGGGTGGCGGGGCCGGTGATGCCGGGGCGGACGGTGAGCAATAGCCGCTGTTCGCCCTCGAGGCGGTCCGCGTAACCGGGGACGTCCGGGCGCGGCCCCACAAAGCTCATGTCGCCGACCAGCACGTTCCAGAGCTGGGGCAGCTCATCCAGCTTGGTCTTGCGGAAGAAGCGTCCCAGGGGCGTGATGCGCGGGTCGCCGGACTGGGTGATGGTGGTCTTGTGGGCGCGGCTCGGGCGCATGGTCTTGAGTTTGACCACGGTGAACAGCCGGCCGTCCTTACCCACGCGCTTTTGGGTGAAGAAGCCGTTGCTGCGGGTGTCGAGGGTGGCGAGGAGCCAGGTGAGGACGATGAGCCAGAAGGTGAAAACGAGGCCCACTAGGGCGACTGAGGCGTCGAAGGTGCGTTTCAGAAAGCGTTGGGCTGATGTCAGGCCGCCATCCATGGGATTAAAGATACCCATACCGTTGAAGGGAAGAACCGACGAGGGATTCCAGGTGCGCGACCTCCTCCTTGCCCAGGGCCCGGCGCCCCTTGCCAATGGTGGCACTGGAAACACCGGCCACCGCCTGGGCAATGGCCTCATCAGAGACCTCATCATGACCAAGGAAGCGGAGAATCCGGCGCATCTCTGCTTCCGGCTCGCGAACGAAGGTCTCGTACTGCACACGTAGCACCTTCTCCTCTGGCATCCCGGCCAGCGCCTCTTCCGCCAGGTCCACGCAACGCTGCCACTGCAGGGCGCAGACCTCGTTCAGGGTATGCTTCTGCAGGATCTCCTGCATGTTCGCCAATGCTGGCCCCCAGAACGCCAGCCGTTTCTCGCGGGACACCAGCCGGAACAGACGTGCCCAGAAATAACGGAGCGCATAGTAGGGAAGATCGCTGACCGGCACGAAACGAACCTTCTCCAGCAGATAGGGAATATCCAGGCCGGCCGTCCATCGCTGGCGGGCGGAGCCGGTGGCATCGATGCCATCGCGCACGATCACCACATACCGGGCTTCCGGAACAACCCGATCCACAAAGGGCACGCGCAGACAATTGGCGCAGGTCTTCTCAACCAGCGTACGCGCACCACTATGCCGCGCCATGGAATCGAATCGACCGCGGATGTAGCGCTTTACGGGGTCCGTGGCATTCTCGGCCGGAATCTCATCAGACGGGTACCGAACATTGCCGTGGCGCCAGATGTAATTGATCTCATCGCAGGGCCAAGTGCTGATGCCCTCCAGGGAAGTGAGGGCATCGCGGAGCATGTTGGTGCCGGAGCGGGGGGCGCCGATAATTACCGTTTTCTGCTCCGTCACTTAATTGCTCCTTTGGAATCTGTTAAAAGCGTTGACCAATGATCCAGAACAACCGATTCCGCAAACTCATTTCGGGCTTTGAGCGACGCGTTTGCGCGCATTGAATCCTTCCAGCTGGTGTCGTCAGCAAGACGCCTGAACAGGGAAGCCAAAGCTTCACTGTCATCGCATGGAACACTGTAACCGTAACCCTGTTCCTGGACTTCCCGTGCCAATTCGCTCTCCGGTTCAACAGCTACGATCAGGGGGCATCCCTGCTCAAGATAGGTCATCGTCTTGCTTGGGTAAGCGTACCGGTACATGCCAAGCACAAGGCTAACAAAGCCGGCATCCGCATGTCGCATTGCCGCCTTCGCCACTGATACCGGTTGATGCCCCAGGAAACGGACATTAGCGCCGCTATTGTTCACCTGTTCCTGAAGGGAGGTCTTGGCTGCCCCATCGCCCATCAGGGTAAGCACTATATCGTCGCGCTCCTTCAGGAGCGCCATTGCATCTACGGCGGTGTGCAGTCCCTGGAAGCGACCGATGTTACCGGCAAAGAGTATATTCAGCCGGCTTGGAGGTAGTTCAAAGGGCACTGATTCGGGGATGTCCTGATCATCAGGAAGGCTGAAATTGTTCAGAACGGAAATCTGATGCTTTTCCCCATTGGGGCGCTCCCGAAGCGTGTTCTCCATGTCTTTTGAAAGCACAACGACTGGAGAGGCTTGATGGCAGCTCCAGTTATCCAGTTTTCTGAGAAAGTTAAAAACCAAGGGCTTGGAAAACTCTCCGGAAATCCGGCCAACTTCCGGGTGAATATCCATGCAGTGATATATAAAACGTGCGCCGCTTAACCTAGAGGCAAGTGCCGCTGCAACACCGCCAAGAACCGGCGGTGCTGTCGATATCATGATCACATCATATCGCCGCGTAACGGTGCGCCATAGAAGCGAAAACCCAAGCCGGAGGGCGTTGATGATTCTTGTTACCGGTCTGCCAACTTCATTGGCAAGCCTAAGCCGAGTGACAGGGACACCATCCAGCGTTTCCTTCTTCCTCTGAACCTCATTGCTGAGCGTGGATTTGTAGGAAGGCTGGGATGACAGAACCTCGACTTTGTGGCCATCGTTATGCCAGCGCTGAACAATGCGGCGAAGCATCGATGCATACGGCGGCGTATCCGGCCAGTAATAACGATGAACAGCGAGAATGCGAAGTCCGGAGTGACGCCTCTCGCTTTTCCCTTTGTCAGCTCCAGTCATAACGGCTGAATTCATCCATGTTGCGCCACCGGTTCGCAAGCTTCGCGGTCCCTGAAATCAATCTGACAACACGCTCGGAAGTATTCCGTACTTTGTACTCCTCTGGAATCTCTCTTTCCGTGCCTGAGAATACACTGCGTGCTGAAGTAGCAATCCGCACCCCGTCAATCAGCACGTTCTGGTCCAACCCAGTAAGCGCTATTGCGCCTGTATCTAGAGCTTCCGGTCGTTCGATTGAACGGCGTAACGTGACGGCGGGGAATCCAAGGATCGACGCTTCTTCACTGATTGTGCCGCTATCTGATATTGCGCAGTACGCGTGCATCTGGAGGTGGTTGTAATCAAGGAAGCCGAAGGGGTTGAGAAAACGAATCGCATCCGTGTCATTCCCCAGCCCCAGTTTTTCGAGGCGGCTGCGAGTCCTGGGGTGGGTTGATACGACCACTGGATACCCGAAGGTACGATGGACTGCCTCGAGTGAAGCGACGACTTCACGGAGACTCTCACTGTTATCGACGTTTTCCTCACGATGCACACTCACTATGAAGTACTTTCCGGCTTCAAGCTCCAACTGTTCCAGAACTGTAGACTGCTCGATCTGAGGGAGCATGTTCTCCAACACTTCTCGCATGGGTGAGCCGGTCAGATAGATAAAGCGGTGAGGTAGGCCTTCACTGATGAGGTGTCGGCGGGCATGCTCGGTATAGACGAGATTGAAGTCGGACAAGTGGTCAACCATCTTGCGGTTGACCTCTTCAGGAACATTCGCGTCAAAGCACCGGTTGCCGGCCTCCATGTGGTAAGTCGGAATTTTCATGCGCTTCGCCATTAGAGTGGCTATCGCACTGTTGGTATCCCCCAGTACAAGTACTGCGTCCGGTTGTTCCTTAAGAAGCACTTCCTCGGTTTTGGTAAGGATGTCACCAAGGGTCTGTCCGAGTGAGTCAGTATTCACCGCCAGGAAATGGTCAGGCTGGCGAACCCCTAGTTCCTCGAAAAAAACTTCGTTCAACTCGAAATCGTAATTCTGGCCAGTATGTACAATTTTGTGATCAACGAGCTTGTCCAGTGCTGCCATCACTCGGGACAGGCGGATGATCTCCGGCCGCGTTCCGAGCACGGTCATGACTTTCAATGGTTTCATATTCAGCTCAACAACCCTTTATGCTTTGGTGCCAACGGGGCAGGCAAAGGTGTCGGGATCCTGGGGATCAAAGATCTCATTGGCCCATAGCATACAGACCAACTCCTCGTCGCCCTCGTTGGTGATGTCGTGTGTCCAGCCGGGAACCGTTTCCACAATTTCCGGAGAATCCCCCGATGTGCGCAACTCGTAAAACTCGCCGTTGTGCATGTGCCTAAATCGGAAACAAGCATTACCTTTGATGACGAGGAATTTTTCCGTTTTGGAATGATGGTAGTGCCCTCCGCGAGTCACGCCGGGTTTTGCAGTGAAGAATGAAAACTGCCCCGAATCCCTGGTCTTGAGCATTTCAACAAAGACCCCTCGTTCATCCCCATGCTGAGGAACGGCGTAACTGAAGTCGTCGGGAGGCAGGTAGCTGAGGTAAGTCGAGTGCAGAGCTCTGGTCAGACCGGTTCCCACCGGTTCCGTAACTAAGTTGTCACGGGTAGCCTTGAAGCGCGTCAACTGTTCAGCCAAATCGCCAAGGGTAATTTGATAGACCGGTTCAACATCGACAAATGGTCCGCTCTCCGCTCGACCATCCATCAAGCTGATAAAATCATCCACCACATCATCAATGTAAACAAGCTTCAGAAGCGCGGCGGGATCATTGATCTGGATCGGCAGATCGCGCGCGATATTGTGGCAAAAAGTAGCGACGACTGAGTTGTAATTCGGCCGGGCCCATTTGCCGAAAACGTTAGGCAGGCGATAAATGTAAACATCACAGCCGGTGCTTTCCTGGTGTGTCAGGAGTGCGCCTTCTGCCCCCCGTTTGCTGGCGCCATAATCGCTGCTGCCCTGCGCCTGGATGGACGATGTGTATACCACAGGGATGTTGCGCCCGGTTGATCGTATGGCTTCACATAGGGCCTTGGTTAAATCTATGTTGCCAGATACAAACTCGGCAGGGTCTTCTGGCCGGTTGATACCCGCCAAGTGAAATACCCAATCAACATCGCTCAGCATTTGTGGAAGGTCGCTGACGTCATGACCCCGCGTAAAGGCGACCACCTCTACGTCAGCGCGTTCGCGCAAGTGGAGCAGCAGGTTTTTGCCGATGAACCCGTTTGCGCCTGTTACCAGAACTCGCATCAATTGGCTCCTGACTTGTTATCGTTCTCCATGGATTCGATCAAATCCAGTCTATCGAGTAGCTCCTGCATTCTTCCCACATTCAATTGTTCAGCATTGTGGGAGTTGTAGTCCTCCGACCGGGAAATCTGCTGCTCGCCCTCTTCGACATATTTGCCGTAGTTTAGATCCCGCAAGTCCGGCGGCAGGCGAAAATAGCTCCCAAGATCCTCGGCAGTGGCCATCTCTTCGCGGCTCAGCAGGGTTTCATACAACTTTTCGCCGTGCCGGGTGCCGATCACATGAATGGGGTGTTTTGGTTTTTGAAGCATTTGGGTCAACGCAGTGGCAAGCGTCTCTATCGTAGCTGCAGGAGCTTTCTGAACAAAAAGATCTCCATTGCTGCCTTTCTGAAATGCATAAAGAACGAGATCCACCGCATCCTCGAGGCTCATCATAAACCGAGTCATGTTCGGGTCTGTGATTGTAAGCGGTTGGTTAGCTAGGATCTGTTCGGCAAAAAGGGGGATGACGGATCCTCTAGAGGCCATCACATTTCCGTATCGGGTCCCACAAATTACGGTCTTATGCGCATCAACGTTACGCGATTTTGCCACCATGACTTTTTCCATCATGGCCTTGGAAATACCCATGGCGTTGATCGGATAGACAGCCTTGTCCGTGCTGAGACAAACCACCCGTTTGACTTGATTCTGGATAGCAGCTTCAAGCACATTTTCGGTGCCCAGGATATTAGTGTTAACCGCTTCCATTGGGTGGAATTCACACGAGGGAACCTGCTTCAGCGCAGCAGCATGGAAGATATAATCGACACCGCGGGTTGCGTTAAGGATATTCTGGAAATCACGCACATCCCCAAGATAGAACTTAAGTTTGGGATGCGCGTAACGCTTGCGCATATCATCCTGCTTCTTCTCATCGCGACTGAGGATGCGAATTTCGTCAATGTTTGTGTCGAGGAAACGGTCAAGAACGGCGTTGCCGAAGGAGCCGGTGCCTCCAGTTATAAGAAGTGTTCTGTGTTTAAAGGGCATGATGATCCTTACCGGCGTTTTTGAAGAGCATATTCAAACATCGCTATGTTTGCCTCTATAGCATCGTCTTGCGAAAATCTAGCTTTCGACCAGCATAATACTCGTTGTCTGAGCGTAGCATGTTCCTCTGTAGCCATCTGATATACGTGATGAAGGATATCGGTAAAAGCATGCGGTCTATCGAGTGGTAGGTCCCACCCAATACCCTTAACCTCCAGATTTCTCCAGGGTGTGGTATCCGAGATCAGTAAAGGGAGCCCCGCACAAAGCGCTTCCGCGATGACATGGCCATAGTTTTCACCTTTGGTAGGCATAAAAAATAAATCGTACTGTGAGATAGTTGGTATCACTTCCTTAGGGGAAAGTTCCCCCTGGTAGTTGACTTGTATATTTTCTGGCAATGACTTTATTTTTTTCTGGCACTGCTCCCAATATGACGGGTCTTCGATGGGACCGTAAATATCATAACGAAGTGGATATTTACTATTGGCAATAATGTCCAAGGCTCCTAGAAGATTCTTCATTGGTGAAATGCGGGATACGAATACCGCTTTAAGTGAATCTCGTTCATGTCCAGGCGTTTCGCTCACGAATTCCTTGGATGCGATATCCTCTGCAATCTTGATGTCTACGCTATGACCAAGGGCTCGGTGTATATCTTTAGCTTCATATTGTGAAGACGCTTGGAAGACTACGCCCTTGTGTAGTCTTAGCATTTTATATAGCGTTAAAAAGAGAGTTTTCTTTCGCCGTTTAAAGTTAAGTGCACCAGCAGAGAATTCACCCCTTGGGCCCAAAACAACCTGTTGCCTTAAGGTTTTAGCTAAAAGTAGTGGAAGTAGTGAAAATTTCGGTGAAAAAAAACTATTTATATATACTACATGGACCTTTTTTTTCTTAAATATTCTTAAAATCTGAAAGAAAAACTTGGCGCCAGGCTGTAAATAAAAAATCTGTGTATTATCAGATCTGTTCCAGCAACCTGGATAAATATCTTGGTAGGGAGTGGTTTCACCCAAGTCATGGTCGTTTGTTACTATATAAAAATAAAAATCTGATGGTGCATTACTGATAAGATTTGCAATTGTTTTTATGGGTCCGCCACCTTTGCTTCCAGGAAGGTAGTAAGCGGAAAATACTAATATCGTTTTTTGAGTTGGAGACATCAAACTCGGTACTCGTCTTTGCGTTTCAGGTATTTTTTAAGTCAATGGCTAATATTCTTGTCCCTTGGAGCCTCTTTGAAATAAAAATATGTCACTTTAAGCTCTAGGCGAAACCTAAATATTAATAATGCGGGAAAGCGTGAGTATATAATGCTCTTGGCCATATACCGGCGCTATAAATAACGTAAAATTTCCTATAATTATCTTTTAGCGAGAGTTAAGTGGCTTTTTATGGACAGAAAAGCTGTGGTGTGAGACTTGCTTTTCTTTAGAAGGAGGAACCATATGATCCCTGTATATAGTTTCTAACACTAAGTGATATTCTTTTGGGGCAGGCGTGAGTCTGCCCTCAAAAGTAACATGTGAAAGCTCTGAGAAATAATTTTTGGGATAAAACTCTATATTTTTATATGGGCCGGTCAGAGATGCTCGCGACTTTTTTAGGTCCGTTCCTGACCTGGCGATAAAATCAATAGTAGATGCAATCCTTCTTTTGGTGCAAAAAGCCAGAAAAATACGCCCAATCTGAAGTGTGGTATTTTTGATAGAGCTTCTCTGTGCGCTATAGCCCACAGATTTCAAGGTTAATGCTAATGATAAAGGGGTTATAAGTAGTGCTTTTATTTTGAATTCGGGTTTTGTGCAAGAGTCGATGGGGAATATGTCTATATTCAACCCGTTCTCCGTAGCGCATGACCCTTCGCCTTCCAGTAGTATGTAGTTATGATCGACTATTTTGGCAAAAGGATAGTTATGGCCTTTTTCATGATTTGGGTGATAAAGCTGAAGTCCCAGCTGGGGCCAATTGATTTGGGTTAACTTATCATAATCCTCTCGCAACATGGCAAGGTCGATGTCATCGTCCCAAGGGATATATCCGCCATGCCGGACCCCCCCTAGCAAACTGCCATAGTGCAGGAAAAAATTTAGCTTATTAATGTTTGCAATTTCAGTAAAACGATCCAGAATTGAAAGTTGTGCGGATTTTATTTCTGACTCGTTTAGCTTTTCACCTTCATGACGCTTATTGCTAACCATTTTGGTTTTTCCTATTAATAAAAAAATCTGAAAAATACAATGGTGGATTGTAAATGCTGATAATTATAAAATCGGAGGTTAATAATCCGCTTAAAAACTCTCGGCTAAGCAAAAATAGTGCTCGCGTCAAAACTAGAAATCTGCATTCGATCGGGTTTGGACCTGTGAGCACATTTTAGCGATAAATCTTATTCTAAAATACTTATAAGGTCTTGTTTTGATAAATCGGGCTTTTAGAGTCGCTCATATAGTATAACGTTAATATAGAATGAGCATTTTGAGTTCGATCAATTATTTCGCCCAAATACATACCGTATTTTTCTTGTCAAAGGATAGTTCAATATAATATATAAAGTAAAGAAGACGAATGCGGGCAAGAAAATTCTAGCGGAAAATGACGTCATTCCGCCCCAAGTTAAAATTGTCATAGACGCCGAAAAAATAATAATGCCGTGCCCATTTAATCCTTTGAGTCTGTATGAAATATTTATCGCTGAGGCTAATAGCCCAAGAATAAATAATGACGTGAAAACACCGGCGTATCCAAGATAATAAATATGGTCACCGATTAGGGTAGATGCTATTGAGTGATTGGCCTTAATGAGACTAGGGCTAAGGTGGTGCACTGTGTATTCATACCCAAATCCGAAAGGCTTTGATGGCCAGATCTCCCTCGGAATAAAGACAAGAAACGTAAATAATATCTGGTCAATGAATCCAGATAAATCATAGCCTCGTTCGTTGAAATATTCAATAAACGTAGAGGCACGCCTGTATGGTCCAAACGCAGAGTCATTCAAAGCATTTTCAAATCCGACAAATCGTAATGATAGGATGTCCCTGGTGCTTAAAAGTACGCTTCCGAGTGCAGGAACGAAACCGAATAAGTGTTTGCTGAAATTTATGCTGCTCGCGTATAGAAAGTAGGCAAATGCTACAATGATCCAACTAAAAATGACGGTTCTTCCAAAGCCGCTCCATGCGGTTATTGCATAAATTCCGAATATAAAGATGAAGCCTATTAAAAAGAGGGCATTTCGAATTAAAAAATCTTGTTTAAGAGAAAGAGAAAAAAGAAGTATTAAAAACGGGAATAAGGGTTGGATTTCATTACTTCGATTAAAGATGGAAAGCAGTATTATAATGATGCCTAGTGTAAGGTATAGTAATTTAGGCGTTATTCCGAGGTCAGGCGGTGGCAGGAAAACCGTTTTCTTTGTCCAGTATAAAAATAGCAAGCTTACCAAGGTCGTTATAAAAAAGAGCTCAAAGGATGTGCCTAGAAAATACCAGTTAAGTAACGCCGGGAATAAAATAAAGGTTGAATAACCAACCAGAAACATTATGTGGACGCTAGATTGCTTGTTTATACAATAAACTATATAGAAGTAAGTATAAACGCAAGTGGCCGCAGCAAAGCTAGAATTTGAATATAGTAAGGAAAGAGTGGATAGGAAAATCCATAGAGGAAAAAGAAAAATAGAGCGTACGGGGAATGAGGTGTTGTTTTGTAAAAGGTGCATTGTTAGGCGCTGCGAGCAGAGTATGCGGTCGTGGACAAGTGGAGAAGATAGTTAAAATTAAAATACATATCTTTATAACATTTGTGTGCTGGTGTTTTTCATGATGAGATCGGTTATCATTTGGTGTATCAATTGGTTTGGGGTCTATATGTAAATAGTAGCACTAAAATAAACTTGAGTAAGTGAGATAAAAAAGTTAGGAGAGAACTGAGCAAAACGAATTCAGCGAGGCGCCAGTCGTTGACTAAAGCAACCAGGCACAAAATACCAAGAAACGGAAGAATTATTAAATCCGAAATTAGGAGTAATGATTGCTGTTCATGTAAGTTGGCGATCGTTTTGTACGTTGGAGATAGCGTAAACGACGCTATTATAGGGATAAAGAGCAAGACTGCAAAGTCAGAGGCGGTAGCCCAATCTGGCCCAAACACTATTGTGAACAATGTATTACCCATAGTCGCTAAGATGCTTGCTGATACTAAAGTTCCAGCTAAACCTAAGCTCCCTATCTTGAAAAAGAGGGCGGTTATATTAATTTTTTTGCCCTTGGCTTCTGTCGATTCAGAGTATGCGTATTTGGTCATTGAATCAAGAAATGGGTATGACGGCGTTTTTACAACCATAAGGGCCAAAGCTAGTAGCCCTACTTCGGGGGAAGGGGCGAGAAATGGAGCGAAGAAAACTAAGTGCCAACCAATAAAGGTAGTTATGAATTGTGATAAGGTTAGATGAAAGGTGAAGCCCTTGAGTTCTTTTATAGTGTTAATAATGTTTAGGAAGGAAACCTTTTTAAATTGTTTTATAGACTTAAACGTTAAATTACGTGCCGAATACCAAGCTCCGAAAGTGTTACCTATAATGAGTCCAGCTAATAATGTGAGAGAGGCAGGGTGCCAAAGGCCTATAATAACTTTGGAGCTATTGGCTGAAAAAGAGGAAATGAGTCCTAGGGCTGCAAAGCGACCATATTGTCCGGACCTTATGTATTTGGTTCTTCCGAATAAGAAAAGGGCTGTTGATAGGGATAGAAGAAAGAAGACTATACCGTGCTGGAAGCCAAGGCCCATTCCGGAGAGATCGACGAATATTGATATTTGAAAAATGACTGCAAGAAAAATTGTGCTGAAAAAACTGATAGTGCAGGCTATTTTGACGATTTCTTTATACCTTTCGTCGTCTAGCTCCCTTATCATGGCTTGATTTAGCGATAAATGCACGAAGGGCGAACTCATAAGCGCTACGGTGGTTACGTACTGATATATGCCTAATTCTTCCGGACTATAAATTCTGGTGATTAGTGGCATTAGGGAGAAAGAAATTAGTTGTACCGCAATATTGCCACTGAATAGTTTGGTAAGGCTTTTAATCATGACGTTTATTCTGGAATCTTCACAAAGTTCCTATAATTTCGGGAGTTTATGAGTTTATGAGTTTATGAGTTTATGAGTTTATGAGTTTATGAGTTTATGAGTCGTCATTATTTTCTGATTCGGGATACTACGTTTCTGGCTAATGTATATAGCCTATACGTGGTGGGCAAGTAAGTTATTGATAAGAAAATTAAATAATTTAAATATTTTATTCCGGGTGCTCTGCGATATGCTGCGACCTTTTCTGCTGCTTCTATGTCAACGGTGACCGGTAGGTTTTTAGGTATGTTGAATATTTCATCAGATATTTCTTGATTTTGTAGGGATTTATTAAATCCTGAGTGTAAACCGGAACCGTCGTTTCCAATAGTTTTGGTAATTGATTCAGGAGGATATAAAGCTGTCCAGTTGTTTGCTTGCATTATGATGCCAGTTGCTATGTCTTTAGGCATCATGTCGCCGTTAATTAGGAGAGGTATCGCCCGTGCAGAGTGGGGGCTATGCCCTTCATATTCTCGGAAAAATCGAAAGGATGTAAAATAGGAACGGATTGTTTGCGGATTCATTTTAGAGGTTAGCTTTACCTCTTTCTTTTTCCAGCGGCCCCACCCATAGGGGGCAATACGATTTAGAAAAAATGGTTTTCCGTAGGGGTGTTTTATCCCAGGTGGTAGATAACCGCATACGCCAACGACAGATGGATGGTGTTTGTAGTCACGGAGGCCCTGATTGATGAAGTTTAGGAATCCTTTACCGACAATCACATCATCTTCCAGGCGAATTATGGTGTCGTGATTTCCGAATACTTGTGTGGTTGCTAGTTGAGAGTTCTTTTCCGCGCCAATATTGCTGTCACGTTTGATTATAATGATATTTTGAAATCCGCGTATGCTCTCGACGTAGTTTTGTACCTTAGTTACGGCGGGGGCATCTTCTGGTGAGGCCGGGGCATCGATCGCAATATAAAGAGTAGAGTGTTTAGCTTCTGGGCAGGAAAGAAGACTCTCGATACATTGTTTTAGGTGGTAATACCGATTATATACTGTAATGAGAATCGGTGAGTATGCCATTAGTTCCAAATTCCTGAAAGGTATTTACCGCAATGAAAATAGTGTTTATTGGTTTTATGTTGTAATACCATAAGGCGCCCTAGGACCACTCTATCGTAGTTGGAGAAATTACATTCACGAGGACTTTTAAATTGAAGCTTTTTCGATCTGCAGTGTACATTATGGGTAGAGCTGCAATATGAGCCTGCGGGCACATATTATTGCGAGGAATGGTATTGAAAGCGCTCAGAGGGTCATAATTTAGGTTGAAAGATGCGCGGATCTAATATCAGGTAATTGTTGTCGATCGAAGCAACGAAAATGCTTTTTTAGCATGGCTCTGTATGGCTGGTACTCGGTCATCAAGATGTTTTTGATAGCTTATGCGTTGTAGCCAGCAGCTTTGGATGACATTAGAAAATTGTGCCTTGTTATTAGGGTTCGCGACATACCCCTCTATATCGACGAGCTTGGCAAAACCTTGTAATTTGTGTGCTTTTGGTTCGTGGCCATAATCGATTATGACTGTAGGAATGGCTTGTGACAGTCCGGCAATTGCCCCGTGAACACGGCCGCTAATTAACATGTCGAATGTTCCTATGATTCCTTTTGTATCCCAGGCATCATATACGTCGTCTAAAACGAAGTAGTTGCTAGTTATGGCGCGTTTCTCGAGAATCTTTTCAAGTTGTTTTATAACAAAATAGTCCCTTCCATGTTTTAGCTTGAATGGTGCGGGTGGAATGTCGAAGCCATTAGAGTGGGACATGAGACATACTTTAGCCCCAAGTGTATTAGTTAGGAATTCTACTGCTTCAGCGAAGTTTCGATACTCATCGTCATCTCTTGGCCACTTATCAAAGGGTCCTTGCTCAAAGTTCCAGCCGCATAGGATAAAGCCTACTATTGGTTGTCTCCGCACTCCCTTTGGTTTGTTCAATGGCGTTTTTTCGAGATGGGGCTGTATGTCGTGGTGTGCGCTTCCTTGAAATAAAAAAGAGGGGCAAGGAATACTATGCGTTTTACTGATATCAAAACCTTCTTGCTTAAGAAGATCGGTGCTCAACGGTTCTCGGTTGGTGACTAAATTGAAATCTTTATATACAGCTTTCGCTAGTTCCTTGTTTTTTTCTGACCTGAATGGGCCGGGTGATCCCGCAAGCATAACAACGTTTTTGTTGAGGTTCATCGCGATCCTGTCTTTGATAAGGCCGACTTCAAAACGGTCTTCCCCAAGAAAGTTTGCGTTGTCACCCCAGATATCGCCACTGTAGTCAATGATGATATCAGCCCACAAAACGGCATCAATGTAAGGTGTTCTGTCACGAAGCTGACCAGTACTTTGATATTCGTTCGTCAAAGTTCTTTCGTAATTGGCGGTTTCTAAATCATAGCCAGTCCAACCATAGTATAGATCCATTGGAAGGGTTTCTGAAATACCATTTTTGTCACAAAAGTCTTGCGACATTTGGAATGTGGTTTTTAATATCAGATTTGGGAACGCAGCATGCAGTTGTTGAACTAGAGGTTCAATTACATAGTAATTGCCAATATTCCCGAATTCCATTCGTCCCCAGTGCAGAGTGCACTGGCCAGTTAGGAGTATCTTCATTGCAGTTGTCAACTTTATGGCTTGTCCTACGGTTGGGTTATATTAAGCTTTTCGTCATCCGTAATTCGTCGTCGAAGACTTCCGCTATAAGAAATCCACTTTTCGAATAGAGGGAAATCGCTTTTTTGTTTGTCTTTTTGACGTTTAGTTGTATTTCGGACATTTGTGATTTTTTGCAGTCTGTTGTTAACTCTGAGAGTAACTTGGTAGCAATTCCGTGCCGATAATAGACAGGGTCTACAAAGAGAGAAGTAAGGAAAGCTCGGTTTTCCTTGTAGTTATTTGCATAAACTGCAGCGTGGCCAATATCTTTATTTTTATCTATGCAGAAAATGTTAATGGCGTTATTGGCTAACTTTTCTGAATAGTGGTCAAGATTGACGCGCTCCGAAATGGGTGGATTAAAATATTGGTTTGCAATTTCTAATAAAGCCCTAATCCGCTCCAGATTGCAATCCCGTTCAAAGTACAGATTTGTCACTAATAAATGCTTTTGGTTGACCTAAAATAGGTTGTCTTGGAGTAGTCGCCTTGGCGATAAGTTATTTTGGAGATAAAAACTTTAGAAGTTAAATAGATTCAATAGAAATATAGCGATTCATGTCGTCCATGATTTGGCACATTGCTTCATGGGATGGGAATCTTAGAATCATTGTGCCAACCGTGTCATTGGAGCCTTGGAATTTTCTTAATTCATCACCTTGACGCTTCCATATATCTTCTTCAATAATCATCTCCTTAATATCGTTCGATAAATTGAGGTTCTGGTAAGTACCATCCTTTGTGGAGTGCACAATATAGGAAGACCAATTGCCATTTACCTCACTATTTAAAGGGAGTTTGTAGTCGTTACCTAATGCAGATTCTACAGTGGCAGCTACTAAGTCAACCCCGGTTGCATATTTGATGACGTCAGGGATACGGTTACCGCCATTCCTTGGGCCTATTTCGATGAGCCAAACATCGTCGTGCTGGTCGATTATAAACTCAACGTTGAAGGGCCCTTCCTCAAAACCCAATAGTGAGAGGACAGATTGGATTTGGCTTTCAGCATTTTGGATTTGTCGTTCGGATAAAAGGGAAGGGAAACTAATTCCAATCGGTACGTACGGATGACAACTTGGGTCTTGGTGCTGGTCGCCCCAACAGGTAAAGGCTAATTTTCCGTTTTTTAGGAAAATATCACTATCAATTTGGTATCCGTTACGCTCAATTGCGTTTTCAATGAGAACCTGGTTGCTTAAAGAGTATTTTAAGGCGTGATCGAACGCGTCATTTAGTTCAGAAAGTTTGCTGATTTTTGTGACGCCTTTGCTTCCTGAAGAGTCAATAGGTTTGATAAATGCCGAAGTGTTTAGTGAAACAAAAAAAATCTCTGCTTCACTTTTATCTGTAAAAGACTTGGCAATTGGAGTATTGAAACCGTTTTCAGCTAGAAAATGACGAAATCTGTTTTTATGCGCTAATGTGAGGACAGATTCATAAGGGTTGGAAGGGAGTCCCAGTTGGTTGCCGACATAGGCTGCAGTAGGAGCTGCAGGGTCCGAAGCGTAGGCGACGATACCATCTATATCCTCACTCTCAGCTATTCGCAGGACGCCTTTAAGGTTGGTTGTGCTGCAGTCGTACCAGCGATCTGCCAGCTGGTGTCCGGGATTATCAGGCTTGTAATCAACGGTGATAATCCGATACCCATGATTCCTAGCGTATTCGATAGGTGGCATCTGCATGTGGGCGGCCCCCAGGAACATAAGTGTCTGCATTTTTACTCCTTGAGGGGTAGGCAAGTTTCTTTGTAAGAAAGTTAAGGGTAAAGAGCTTCTTTAACGGTATCTGCGACCCGAGTAGCGTCCTGTATAGCAAGACTTGGGTAGAGCGGAAGACAAAGCACTCTTTCTGCGACATCTGCTGCGACTGGGCAGTGGCTACCATCTGCGAACTCTGACGTTTCGTGGAGTGCAGGGCTGAAATAGCGGCGTGCCCGAATACCTTTTTCCTGAAGGATTCGATCAACATGTTCGGTCTGAGCTCGGTTTTGGAGAACAATGGGGAAATAGGCGCCATTTTCGGAACTTACCCTGTCCGGGAAACGTACGAGCCCTTGGAGCTCTCCGTAGTAACGTTTAACCAGCGCCAGTCGCCGCTCCATGATCTCCTCGATAGCGTCCAGGTTTGCCAAACCAAAGGCGGCGTGTATCTCGCTCATTTTGGCATTGATGCCGACGTTGGTGATGTCATTTGGCGTGTCGGGTGACTGGCCAAAATTGATCATTGAGCGTGCTCTTTCGAGGTCGTATTTATTTTTAAACACGATGGCGCCACCTTCAACGGTGTGAAAAAGCTTCGTGGCGTGGAAGCTTAGTGTTGCTGCATCACCACAGCTGAGAAGGCTATCTTCTTTATACTTTACACCAAAGGCATGCGAGGCATCGTAGATCAGGCGGAGGTTATGGCGGTTTGCAATATCTTGAAACGAATCATGATTGCAGGCGTTGCCGTACACATGAACAGGAACCAGGGCGTGAGTGAGCTCTGTGATGGCGTTTTTAGCTTGAGCAGGATCAAGATTCAGGGTGCTTGGGTCAATATCTGCAAAACGAGGTGTAATACCTTGCCATTTCATGGAGCTGGGGGTTGCGGCGAAGGTGAAGGGTGTGGTGACGGCTTCTCCCTCAACACCTAGCGCCTTATAGGCAACCTGAAGGGCCAAAGTGCCATTGGCGACCAATAGGAGGTTCTGGATGCCAAGATAGTCTTCGAGGCGTTGAGTAAGTTCCTGAACGAGTGGGCCATTATTGGTTAGCCATGCGCGCTCACAAATGCCATCCAGGTATCTATTGAGTGTTTTGCGGTCAGGGATAAATGGTTTGGTAACCTGAATCATGATTCCTCAGCAATGTCCTTAAGGTAAGCTCCATAAGCGGTCTTCTGGAGTCCATGTGCTGCTTCAAGGAGGTGTTCAAGTGAGATCCAGCCTTGCTTAAAGGCAATCTCCTCAAGACAGGCAATCTTGTAGCCTTGGCGTTTTTCGATGGTTTCCACGAATTGCGCAGCTTCCAGCAGGCTTTCGTGAGTTCCAGTATCCAGCCAAGCGAAACCACGGCCAAGTACCTCAACATTGAGATCACCACGGGAGAGATAGGCTTCGTTGACGGAGGTGATCTCTAGCTCGCCGCGGTCGGATGGTTTGACGGAGCGAGCGATATTAACGACATCATTGTCGTAAAAGTAGAGGCCGGTTACCGCGTAGTGGGATCGGGGATGGTCTGGCTTTTCCTCGATTGAGATGGCTTTTTTATTCTGGTCAAACTCGACCACGCCGAAGCGTTCCGGGTCCTTAACTTGGTATCCGAAAACTGTTGCGCCTGAACCGCGGGCAGTGGCCTGTTGGAGTTTGGGGGTGAACCCTTGTCCATAGAAGATGTTGTCGCCCAGAACCAAGCAGACAGAGTCATTGCCAATGAAGGAAGCGCCGATGGTGAATGCTTGGGCCAAACCATCCGGAGAAGGTTGTTCCGCATAGCTTAGATTGACGCCTAAATGGCTGCCATCACCGAGTAGCTGCTGGAAACTCCGTTGCTCCTCAGGAGTGGTGATGATGAGGATATCCTGTATTCCTGCGAGCATAAGTACGGACAGGGGGTGATAGATCATGGGCTTATCGTAGATCGGGAGCAGTTGCTTGGAGACTCCTTTGGTAATCGGGTGGAGTCGCGAGCCGCTGCCGCCAGCAAGTACGATGCCTTTCATCGCGTTACTCCCAGACGTTCTCCTTGGTAGGTTCCATTCTGTACTTTCC
>ENA-ORDC01001267-ORDC01001267.1-marine-metagenome-genome-assembly--contig:-NODE-1267-length-19439-cov-3.235874_pt1 | contig 19439 bp, 19 predicted proteins | sample MGYA00237783_ERZ508515 | MGnify/ENA primary metagenome ERZ508515 (study PRJEB26186, sample SAMN06268792) | marine metagenome | isolation source: Eden Landing Ponds, San Francisco, CA, USA | place... | reverse complement strand
TGTCCGGGATCGCGAGGTGGCCGAGGGCGGCGGCGACGCGCGCGTGGTCGGTCGGCCGCGCACAGGCGATCCGCAGCGTGCGCCCGCCGATGCGGTAGTCGCCCGCGCCCGCCGCGACGAAGCCCGCCGGCGCGGCCGCCGGACGCAACGTCGGCTGGAACGCGACCTCGTCGGCGGCCAGCCCGGCGGCGACCTCGCGCGGCACCGCCTCGACCGCCGCGCGGGCGGCCGCCAGGCTCAGGCCCAACTGCGCCGCCAGATCGCGGGCACAGGCCTCGGTCGGGGTGCCGGCGGCAAGCTGCAGCCAGGTCCAGCCGGCGGCACCGTTCAGCCAGATCAGCTTGCGCGCCCGCGCGAAGGCGAGCAGCGCGCCGCCGTCCAGCGGATGGATCGTCCAGTCCGGCGGCAGGTCGCGCAGCTCTCTGGCGACGGGCTCCGTCGAAGCGTCGGGCGTCATAGGCGCGCCGCCACGTCGTGAACCTGCGCGGCCACGCCGAACCGGCGCTTGCGCAGCACCTGCCCCAGCCGCTGCAGCCGCCAACGCAGCAGCGTGCCGGTCGGGACGCCGGGCGGGAAGCGGCAGCGCGCGAACTCGTAGGCGAGGGCGCCGACCAGCGCGCTCGCCGCGGCGGCGCCGGGATGGCCGGCGACGACGCGCCGCCGCAGGTGCTGCAGCCGGGCCGCCGGGTCGCGGCGCAGCGTCTTCGGGATCGGCGCGTCGAACAGCGCGTGCGCGGCGTACAGGTGGCTCACCGCTGCGCCGGCGAGGCCGTAGGGGCGCAGGTTCGCCACCAGCGCTTCGGTGTCGACGTCGGGATGCGCCGCCAACAGCTCCGCCAGGTCGCGCAGCCGGCGCAGCTTCAGCCGGCCGGCGAAGTGATCGCGGTCCTGGATCTGGTCCTGCAGGATCAGGTGCAGCATGCGGTCCTCGGGCGCCGGCAGCAGCAGCTCGGCGCCGCGAAAGCGCACCACGGCGGCGGGCGCGCGCACCGCATCCGGATGCAGCAGTCCGGCGAGGTGCGCCCGGCCGCCGCGGTGGCCGGCGTAGCTCAACAGCTCCCGGTGCAGGTCGATTGCGGCGCCGTCGCCGGCGCGGGTCAGGTCGGCCACGGCATGGGCGTGCGGGTTGTCGGCGTACCCGCGCAGGCGGCCGTAGCCGATCGCGGCCAGCGCCCGCTCGATCGCCGGCGCCGTCTCCTCGGAGACCTGCAGGTCGAGGTCGGTGATCACCCGCCGGCCGCGGCGCCGGTCGTCCGCGCCGACCAGCTCCGCCGAGCCCTTCAGCAGCAGCGGACGCACGCCGACGCCGTTCATCGCCGACGCCGCCTCGGCTAGCTGATCGGCCAGCAGGGCGTTGCGCGCCCGGTTCATTTCGAAGAAGCCCGCGATCACCGCGCGCGTGTCCGCGTGCCAGCCGGCGCCGTGGTCGGCGTCGATCAGCGCCAGGTGCAGGGCGGGGGTCAGCAGGGCTGCGTTCGCCGCCGCCAGCACCGCCGATTGCCGGGCCGGCGGCGGCGTCGTCGCGCCGCGTGCGGACGCGACGCTCAGCAGCCCGCAGAGATCGTCGAGTGCAGCCATCGGCATCCCAGGGTCGGGAGGGCGCCTGCCGCCGCCGTCACGGGCGCCGGGAGAACGGCGGCCGCCCACGCTCCGGCGGCGGTCCGGCGAAGGGCGGACGGCCGCGGCCGGGCGGCGGGCCCCGGTGGTCTTCGCCCGCTCCGTGCGAGGCCAGCGCTTCCCGGCTCGACGCCAGCAGCAGCACCGCCGGCGGTACGCTCACGGACATGCGAGTGCAGAGGTCCAGGAAGGCGCGACGGCTGCGGTCGTAGTCCTGACGCGCTTCGCCGTCGTCCCGCTCGATGTCTGTCATTTCAGTCTCCTATCCGGCGGCAACCGCGCGGTCGTTGGTGACGGTCCATTCCATCCACCAATATTCCGCACTTCGGCCTGCGAATGAACGGCAATAACGGATAACCGGGGCGCATTCGTGACAGCCTGGGCTGTCACCAAGGGACGAGCCGTGCGGTACCCGGTTGGGGGGCCTCGGAGTTGCCGGCTACCGGCGGCGGCCGCTGCGATAGCTTGCTGGAACGGCGGTCCGCATGTCGCGGCGCCGGCGGCCGGATGGCCGGCGTGACTCGGCTGGGACGGGCCCAGGACGCCAACCCGCCGGACGGGGTACTCAACGTTCGTCGTGCAGCCCCAACGAAAGGGTCGTCGACGGCCGTCGCTGCGCCGCACAAGCTTATGCCGAGAATGCAACCAACGGGTGGACGGACGTGGTCGAGCAGAAACGCGATGCACAGCCTGCCGGGATCGACCTCGGCGAAATCGTGCGGGTGGTCCGCCGCCGCAAGTGGTGGCTGATCGTGCCGGCCGTGCTGCTCAGCACGGTGGCGGTGTTGGTGGCAATGTCGCTGCCGCCGGTCTACCGCGCCGAGGGCACGATCCTGATCGAGGGCCCGAACGTGCCCGACGATCTGGTCCAGAGCACGGTGACGAGCTACGCCGACGAGCGGGTCGAGAAGATCCGCCGCGAGTTCATCGTCTCCGACAACATCGAGCGGATCGTCCAGGAGAACGGTCTCTACCCGGAGCTGCGTGGGCCGGAGAAGATGGCGCAGGCGATCCAGAAGGTGCGCGAGAACCTCTCCGTCGATCTGATCCAGCGCAGCCGGCGCGACCCCGCCGTGGCCTTCCAGGTCGCCTTCGAGTACGGCGACCCCGCGAAGGCGCAAAGCGTCGCCGCCGAGCTGGCCGACTGGTACCTGAATCAGAACGTGCAGACGCGCCAGGAGAAGTCGCGCGAGACCGCCCAGTTCCTGGAACAGCAGACGGCGGCGCTGAGCCAGGAGATGCAGCGGCTCGGCGAGGAGCTGTCGACCTTCAAGAAGGAGCACGCCGGCCGGCTGCCGAACCAGAGCGACCTGAACCAGGCGGAGCTCGCCGAGCTGCAGCGTACCCTGCGCGACCTGGACTTCGAGGCGCAGACGCTGCGCGAGCGCCGCGCCGACCTGAGCGGCCTGCTGAGCGCGATCCGCAACGGCACCGAGCCGGCCGCGGTGGCGCCGGACGACCGCCTGCAGGCGCTGCTCGACGAACGTGCCACGCTGGCGTCCCGCTACACCGACAGGCACCCCGACATCGTCCGCCTGGACCGGGAGATCGCCGCCCTGCGCGAGCGCCGCAGCGGCAGCGCGTCGGACGCCTCCGGCACCGCCGGCGCCGCGCCCGCCGCCGACCCGCAGGTGTTCGCTCTGAAGGAGCAGATCGCCGGCGTCGAACGGCAGATCAAGGCGGTGCAGCGCCGCCGGGCCGGCCTGGACGACGAGATCGCGAAACTACAGGCCGACCTGAAGCACGCCGCCACGATCGAGGACGAGTACAACGGGCTGCAGCGCGAGTACGACAACGCGGTCACCGACTACCGCACGCTGCGCCGCAAGCAGCTGACCGCCGACATGGGCGCCTCGCTGGAGCTGAACCAGAAGGGCGAGCGCTTCGTCCTGGTGGAGCCGCCGCAGCAGCCGCTGTCGCCGGTGCGGCCGAACCGCAAGATGATCGCGCTGGGCGGGATCGTCGCGTCGATCGGCTTCGGCTGTGCGCTCGTCGTCGGAACCGCGATGCTGGACCGCACCGTCTCCGGCGCGCGCAAGCTGGAGAGCCTGACCGGCCAGCCGCCGCTGGTGGTAATCCCCTACATCCGCACCCGCGCTGAGGTTGCCCGCACCTGGTTCTGGCGCGCTGGCTCGGCCGCCGCGGTCGCGGCTGCGCTGCTGTACGTGCACACCGCTGTGATGCCGCTAGACGGCATGGCGCGGACGGCGGAGCAGCAGGTCACGGCCAAACTCGACCAATACCTAAAATAGACCTTCCAAGAGTGGTGGCGACGTGGAAAAGATCCTGAAAGCTCTCGAACGCTCGCAACACGAGCAGGTGGCCGGCGCGGTCCGGTCCGGTATCGCGGAGGCGGTGCCGTTCCCGAACGCGCCGCAGACGCCGCACCCGTACGCGGACAAGCCGCAGCCGGCACAGCAGCATGCCAAGCCAGGCCACGCCGAGGCGCCGCGGCCGATCCGCCGCACCCGGGTCGAGCGCGTCTCCGAACGCGTGCTGGCCGCTAACCGGCTGGTCGCCGCGGTCGACGGGCACCCCCTCGGCGATACTTTCCGGGTGCTGCGCACGCGGGTGCTGCAGCAGCTCGACGACTACGGCTTCAGCACGCTGATGGTGGCGAGCCCCAGCCCCGGCGAAGGCAAGAGCACGCTGGCCGCCAACCTGGCGATCAGCATCGCCAAGCTGTCGGCCCGCCACGTGCTCCTGGTGGATGCCGACCTGCGGCGCCCGCGCATCCACAAGCTGTTCGGCGTCGGCGGCACCCCGGGGCTGTCGGAATACCTGGGCGGCCATGCGGCGATCGACTCCTGCCTGGTCAGTCCGGGCATCGACCGGCTGGTGCTGTTGCCGGCCGGCCGCATCGCGCGGCAGTCCTCGGAGCTGCTGGCCAACCACAGGATGGCGGCGCTCGCCGACGAGCTGAAGGCGCGCTACCCCGACCGGGTGGTGATCTACGACGCGCCGCCGCTGTTGGCGTCCGACGACGCCCTGATTTTCGGCAGCTACGTCGACTGCGGTCTGCTGGTCGCCGCGGAAGCGAGGACCAAGACCGCGGACCTCGAGAAGACCTTCGAGCTGATGAACGGCGTGCCGATAATCGGCACCGTGTTGAACCGTTCCAGCGATACCCCGGAAAAATACGAGCGGAGTTGAGCCGCGCCCGACCGCCGCCGGCGGCCGGGCAACGGTGCAGATCGGACCATGTACGAAAGCTTTCACGGACTCACCCGCAAGCCCTTCTCGCTGCTGCCGGATCCCGCGTTCCTGTATCTCGGGAAGCGGCATCAGATGGCGTTCAGCCTGCTGCAGTACGGCATCCAGGAGGGCTACGGTTTCGTCGTCGTCACCGGCGAGATCGGCGCCGGCAAGACGACGCTGCTGCAGAGTTTCCTGAAGCAGGTGCGCGACGACGTCCGGACCGGTCTGATCACCCATACGCACGCCACCTACGGCGACGTGATCCGGTCCGTGGCCTCGGCGTTCGACCTGACCTGCACCGGCGACAGCCAGCTGGTCTACAACGGCTTCCGCGATTTTCTGCGCAGCTGCGACGCCGCCGGCAAGCGCGCGCTGCTGATCGTCGATGAGGCGCAGAACCTGTCGGTCGAGGCGTTGGAAGAGCTGCGCATGCTGTCCAACCTGAACACCGGCAGCCGGGTGCTGCTGCAGATCGTGCTGTCGGGCCAACCGCAGCTGCTGGATCACCTGCGCCGGCCCGACTTGCAGCAGTTCGTGCAGCGCATCGGCATCAGCTACCACCTGAAGGCGCTGGAGCTGCCGGAGACCATGGCCTACATCCGCCACCGCGTGCAGGTCGCCGGCGGCGATCCGCTGCTGTTCGACGACATGGCCTGCACCGCCGCCCACCTCTACGCCGGCGGCATTCCGAGGCTGGTCAACGTGCTGTGCGACCTGGCGCTGGTCTACGCCTACGCCGAGGACCGCCGCCGAATCGACTTCGACACCATCGTCGACGTGGCCGAGGCGCGCAGTCAGGGCGGCCTCAGCGGCTTCCACGGCGACGCCGCCGGCAAAAGCCGGGAGCAGTTGCGTACGCTGTCGTGGCGCGAGTTGAGTGGCGCCGCCGCCCGGCCCGCGGCGGACGCCCGCCAGCAGGCGTGAGGCGGTCCCCCGAAAAATCCCTGGACATGCATCGACGTCGTGGCAACTGTCGCGCAGACGGCGGCCGCGTGGGCCGATGCGTCGGGCGCCGCGAAGGGGGACTGATGATGCGACTCGTCACGCGCGTACTGGGGCCGCTCGCGGCCGTGTTCGCTCTGGCCCTGGCCGGCTGTGCGCAAGACCTGCCGCCGGCGCCGGAGCAGGTGACGCCGCAGACGGCCGAGGCCGGCACCTACCTGATCGGGCCGCTGGACACGCTCGAAGTGTTCGTCTGGCAGTCGCCCGAGCTGTCCACCACGATCTCAGTGCGGCCGGACGGGCGCATGTCGATGCCGCTGGTCGACGACATCGAGGCGGCGGGCAAGACGCCTTCGCAGCTCGCCAAGGACATCGAGACAGAACTCGCCACCTACGTGCAGGATCCGCTCGTCAGCGTGATGGTGCGCGGCTTTGGCGGGCCGCTGGACCGGCGCATCCGCGTGGTCGGCGAGGCGCGCGAGCCGGTGGCGATCCCCTACCGGGCCAGCATGACGCTGCTCGACGTGATGATCGAGGTCGGCGGCCTGACCGAGTTCGCCGACGGCGACCGCGCGGTGCTGATCCGGGGCGCCAACGGCGAGCGCGACACCTACCGGATCCGTCTCGACAGCCTGCTGCGCGACGGCGACGTCAGCGCCAACGTGCCGGTGCTGCCCGGCGACGTGATCCTGATCCCCGAGACCTACATCTAGCGGCCGCGCCCGCAACCGCGATGACGCGCCCGACCGCCATCCTGGACCCGGCCGGCCTGCGGGCGGCGCTCTGCGCAGGCGCTCTGGCGCTGGCCGCCGGGCCGCCGGCGGCCGGCGCGGCGGAAACCCGCCTGGATCAGCGCGCCGGCGTGGAGACCGGCTTCTCCGACAACATCGACCTGGCACCCGACGCCGCGGCCGAGGAGGCGTTCTACACGACCCTCACGCACAGCGGCGCCTTCCAGCTCGACGGCAACCGCCTGGACCTCGACCTGTACTCCAACCTGCAGGTCCAGGCCGAGAGCAGCGAGGGCAGCACCGAGATCGAGCACGCGCTCCGCGGCGTGGGCAACTGGGAGGCCGTCGAGGACTGGCTCTACCTCGACGTGGCCGGCTCGTCGACGCGGCAGCTGCTGGGCAACGACGGCGGCCGCTCGGCCACCGGGCGCGTGTCCGATCGCGACCGCGCCACCGTGAGCGTCGTCGACGTCAGTCCGTACGTGCAGCGTACGCTGGGCTCGTACGCCCGCGGCGAGCTGCGCCTGCGCCACACCGAGGTGTTCGTCACCGATCAGGGCCAGTCGAGTGAGGAGGTGGGCGACCGGCGGATCGACGAGCAGTCGCTGGCCATCACCTCGGCGCGCCGGCTGCTGCACCGTACGCAGCTGCGCGGCGAGGCCAGCCACCTGACCAGCGAGGCGGTCCGTGGCGACGCCGACGACGGCGAGGACGACTCGCTGGAGATCTATCAGGGCGCGGTGACCGCCAGCTACGCGATCACCCGGCAGATCGCCGTGCTCGCCACCGGCGGCGCCACCGAGGTCGACGCCGACGATCCGCGCGACCTCAGCGGACCGCTGTGGGACATTGGCGTCGAGCTGGAGGGCAACCGCCTGTCCGGCAGCGCCACCGTCGGCCAGCGCTACAACGAGCCGCGGGCGACGCTGGACGCCACCTACCGGCACAGCCCGAAGACCTCGATCGAGGCGTCGCTGACGCGCGAGCTGGGCACCAGCCAGGGCGCGGTCGCCGCCCTCAACCGCGCCGATATCGCCGATCCGACGACGGAGGCGATCTTCACCGACGCGTTCACCGAGGACCTGGACGAGGGCGTCGCGCTGACCTGGCGCGGCCGGGTGCAGGCGACCACGCGGATCGGCCGCAACACGCTGCGCCTGGGCGTACGCTACGCCGATCGGGAGTTCGCACAGACCCGGGACACGACCTGGGAGGGCCGGTTCCGATGGGACCGGCAGCTGTCGCGCAAGTGGACGACGCGGCTCAACCTGTCGGCCCGGCAGCAGGAGGAGAACGAGGCCACCGAGACCCTGACCGCGGGCGTCCGCTTGGAGCTGGCACGGGCGCTCACGGAGAACTCGGAGGTGTACGTCGGCGTCGCGCGGACCGATCAGTCGTCCGACGTCGCGGCCGACGAGTACAGCGAGAACGTCGCCTTCATCGGCGGGCGCTTGTCGTTCTAGTCGCCGTACGCGCCATCAGGCTGCGCAGCGCGTCCTCGTACACCGCAAGCTTGGCGTGCGCCTTTTCCGTCGCGGCCCTGGCGGATACGGCGAGCGCCCCGCGCCGGGCGTACGCATCCTCGATCTGCGCCAGCGCGCCGTCCGTCGTCTCGCGTGCGCCGTCGATCACCGGCGCGTAGCCCAGCGCGGCGAACAGACCGGTGAACTTGCGGCTGTAGGCCAGCGGCACCACCGGCACGCCGGCCGACAGCGCGGCGATGCAGGCGTGCATGCGGGCGCCGACGAAGAAGTCCAATCCGGAAATGTAGGACTTGGCCTCGGACGGCGAGCGGAACGGACCGGCCACCCGAACCGCCGGGTGGGCGTCGCGAAGCTGCCAGGCAACGGCGGTGTCGTCCTCCACCGGATTCTGCGAGTGCACGTGCGGCACCAGGTGCAGCTCGACCTCGGGGCGCGCCGAGAGGTCGGCGAGCAGCCGGTTGATCAGGGTGGGGAAGTCGAAGGTCAGGCCGAACATGTTGTTGCGCGTGTAGCCGCCGTAGTACAGCAGCGCCGACACGTTGACCCCGACGGCGACCTTGTCGGGCGCCGAGCGATGCGGCGCCGGGCGCTCGAACGGCAGCCGGAAGGCGACGTCGATGGTGTCCAGCACCTCCTGCCGCGGCGCCAGCGCGCGGGTGTAGTCCACCGACAGGGTATCGCGCGCGAACACCAGGTCGCTGCGTCGGATCAGCCAGGCCGCCGCGTGCCGGCCCAGCGGGTTGCGGAACGGGCCAATGGTCTGCGGGCTCAGGATCAGCGGCCGGCCGGTGCGCTGCGCCAGCAATTTTGACAGCACCATGTAGGCGAACCGCTTGCGGCCGTAGATGTCGGCGAAGCTGTCGCCGGCGCCGATGTCCAGCACGAAGTCGCAGGTCCGCACCGCGGCCGCGAACGCGCCGCCGGGGCCGAAGGCGCGCGCGTTCAGCGGCACCACGCGGACGTTGGGCGCCTCGACGTAGAGCGGCAGCCCGGCGTCCTGCCAGCCCAGGATCAGGAACTCGACCTGCAGGCCGAGCTCGCCGGCCAGCCGCTCGACGATGGCGATGTTGGAAATCGTCAGGGCGCCCACGCCCAGGTTGCCGGAGTTGGCGCTGTGCCACAGCAGGCCGATGCGCAGCGTCGACGCTGCGCCCGCCGCGGCGGCCGGCGACGCCGGGGCCGCCGAGGTGCACGGCGCGGATATGTCGGCGCGCCGGGCCAGCGGCTGCAGGTTGGGACTGGACGTCATGGCTGGGCTACTCCGCGGCTTCGGCGATCGGGGTCGGGCGGCTGGTGTCGTCGCGTTCCCAGACCTTGTGCCCACGGCGCATCCGCGTGCGCAGCCGCGCCGCCAGGCCGACGTACGCGTATACCAGCGCCGACAGCGGCATCTCGCGCAGCAGCAGGCGGGCGAACGTGCGGCCGAAGCCGGGCAGCGCCGGTTGCGCGGCGTCGCTTCGGCTGCGGGTCAGCTCGGCGGCGCCGGACAGGCTGCGGCTGCGGGTGCGGATCAGCGCCGCGAGGGTGCGCGGCGGGAACACTTCGGCCTGCGCCGCGGCGGTCCAGCGGGCGCCGGCGAACAGCTTGCGGCGCACGTACTCGTCGTCCGCGACCACCTCCGGGAAGCTGCCCAGCTTGGCGACCCCGGCGGCGCTCAGCGCGTATGCACCGCCGATCTTGGTCCGGAAGTAGGGATGGCGGCGCCAGACCCGCAGGTAGGCGCGCACGCCGACGCCGGCGTCCTCGGTGCGGTAGTTCAGCCGCGGCTGCACCACCTCGACGCCGGGCCGGCTGGCCAGCGCGATCAGCCGCGCGGCCGCGCCGGCGTCCAGCAGCACGTCGGCGTCGACGATCAGCTTGATCGGTCCGCGGGTCTCCGCCAGCGCCCGGTTGAGCGCGGCGGTCTTGCCGGGCTGCGCCTGGCTCAGCACGCGCACCCGCGGGGCGTAGCGCGCGCAGACCGCCTCGGTGCCGTCGTGGCAGCCGTTGCACGCCACCACGATCTCGACGGCCGCGTCGAGCGGGACGAGCGCGTCCAGCAGACGGCCGATCGTCGCCGCCTCGTTGTACGCCGGGACGATGACGGAGGCACGGATCATGCGCGCGCCGCCGGCGGCAGGGCGTTGACGAAGTCGCTGATCCGGCCGGCGGCGGCGCCTTTGGCGCGCTGCGGCACGTGCTCGCTCCAGGGCCGCGACAGCAGCGCGTCGAGCTCCTCGACCGACTGCGCCACGGCCAGCGACAGCACCTGGCCCAGGTGGGCGACGGTGGCGAGCTGGTGGTCGTTACGGTGCTCGCCCAGATCGTGCCGGCGCGGCATCACGATCAGCGGCTTGCCCAGCGACCAGCAGGTCAGGATGGTGCCGATGCCGGCGTGGCTGACCACCAGGTCGGCGCCTTGCATGCGCTGCTCGAAGGCCCGGCCGCGCAGGTAGTCGACGTACGGGAACGACGGCGCGGTGCGCGACGGCCCGATCTGGCCGAACACCTCGACGTTCGCATGGCGCGCCTGCCAGGCGTCGACGCCGGCGACCAGCCGGTCGAACGGCAGTTGCGTGCCGGTCGTCACGAAGATCATTGCAGCTCTCCGAACACGTTGCCGACGTAGCGCACCCCGTGCCGGTCGGCGAGGTGCGGCCATTGCGTCAGGGTGAGCACGCCGAGCCGGGCGGCGATCCGGCCGGACAGCGAGATCTTTTCGGCGTTGGCGATGCTGTCGACGAAGATCACCCGCTTGCCCAGCAGGCGCCCGGCCAGAACGGCGAGGCAGCCGGGCGCGGCGCCGGTGGTGACCACGTGGGTGGGGCGCAGGCGGATCAGCAGGCCGACGATCCGCAGCGCGGAGGACAGCAGCTTCAGCGGCTGGTCCTTGTTGGCGTCGGGCACGTAGTAGACCTGCTCGCGCAGCTCTTCGGCCGGCGCGGCGGTGGTGATGTAGGTCACCCGGCCGCGCACGTTGCCGACGATCGCGCGCAATTGCACCCAGTGCCCGCCGCTCGAGGAAATCGCCAGGATGCGCTGCTCGTCGCCCTGATCCACCACAGACTCCCGCCGCCGAGACCATTCCGCCGACGCAGGGACGCGTGGCGGAGCGGCTGCACGATAGGCGGGCCGAGGCGGCGGACGGCGTACTCTTTGGGAGCAATCTGATCGCGACAGCGCAGCCGCGATACGTCGAGCCGGCGCTACAGCGCCGGATCGGCACGGGCAGGTCGCGCTCGCACGTTGGCTAGGGTGAACTCACCCGCGCGCCAGCCGGCATAGGCCGACCGCGTCGAGGGATCGAAGCGGCGTCTGTGCGAGAAGAGAGAAGCGGCGCTAGACCAGCGCGTAGATCGCGGCGATGATGACGCCCCAGCCGAGCGCGCCGGCGCCGATCCAGATCGCCAGGGCCCTGCCCGGGCCCACGCGTCCCCGCGTCCGTGCGGCTGTCGACACTGCATCCTCCCGCGTCGTGGTCTTGTGGTCCGGCCAGGGCGTCACGTCGAAAGCGCTCCGCGCTGAACCGGAAGGGGTGCCGGGCCTCCCGGACACCGGGCCTGGGTACTCCCGATGGCCCCATTCCGAGTTATCCGGTCACTCGTTACTTTTCCGTTAATACGAGGCATTCGAGCGAAATGCGCTCGGTCCGTCCCGGAGGTCCGGGTGGATGTGCGACACCGAGGGATGAGAAGCGGTTCGATGATGATATCCAAGCGGGTGCTCATGATCGGCGGGTTTGCGTCGTCGCTGGCCGGTGCGGCCGCCGGCGCGCTGGCCGCGGCTTGGATCGGCGGCGAGGCCGCCGGGTTCGTCTCCGCCGCCAGCGTCGGCGCGGTCGCCGGCAGCGCGCTGGGCTGGTATCTGCTGGGCCGCCAGAGCCCGCTGCCGCAGGCGGCGCCCGGCGACGCCCTGTCCTGACCGGTGCCGGCCCGGTCGGTGAACTGAGCGGAGCGCGCTCCCGATCGGGCGCGCCGCTGCCGCGTTCTCGTGTCCTTGGCCGATAGGTCCTTAGCGGACATGTCCTCGGCGGACATTAGCGACCCTTCCCGTTCGTCCGTGACGTCCGCAGCGGGGTAGACCGAACGGGCAGTATCGCCGCTTCGCTCCGGGCTGCAAAGTCGAAAATCGAAAACCGGACGTGCCGCGCCGGCGCCCGATCGGGCGATCCGGCCGGCCGTCTCCGCCACAGCTCCGGAGCCGCAGAGGACCCGCGATGACCTTCAGCTCGCCGACGCTGGCCCGCGTCGCCAAGGGGGATCTGTGCAGCGGTTGCGGCCTGTGCGCCGCCGCCGGGGGCGGCAAGGTGCACATGGCGGTGTCGCGCGACGGCTTCCTGCGGCCGTGCCAGACGGCGCCGCTGGACGCCGCGCAGGAGGACCGCGTCGCCGCGGCCTGCCCGGGCGCGCGCCTGCGCCAGCCGACCCCGGCCGGCACCACCGACCATCCGATGTGGGGGCCGCTGCTGCAGGTGCGCTCCGGCCACGCCGCCGATCCGGAGATCCGGCGCAACGCCTCCTCCGGCGGCGCGCTGTCGGCGCTGCTGGTGCACCTGCTGGAGTGCGCCGAGGTGGACTACGTGCTGCAGACCACGGCCGACACCGCGCTGCCCTACGGCAACCGCACGGTGGCCAGCCTGAGCCGCGACGCCGTCCAGGCCGCCGCCGGCTCGCGCTACGCCCCGTCGGCGCCGCTGGCCGAGATCGACGCGCATCTCGACGGCCAGGGGCGCTTCGCCTTCGTCGGCAAGCCCTGCGACGTGGCGGCGCTGCGGGCGCTGGCGCGGATCGATCCGCGGGTCGATGCCAAGGTGCCTTACATGCTGTCGTTCTTCTGTGCCGGCGTGCCCAGCCTGGACGGCGCGCGCGAGGTGCTGCAGGCGCTGGACGTCGATGAGGCCGAGCTGGCCGCCTTCCGCTATCGCGGCGACGGCTGGCCGGGCTACGCCACCGCGCGCCGGCACGACGGCAGCACCGCCCGGATGAGCTACGCCGACTCCTGGGGCGGCATCCTGAGCCGGCACGTGCAGTTCCGCTGCAAGATCTGCCCGGACGGCACCGGCGGCGCCGCCGACGTCGTCTGCGCCGACGCCTGGCACTGCGACGACAAGGGCTACCCGCTGTTCGAGGAGGACGACGGCTGGAGCCTGATCGTCAGCCGCACCGGCCGCGGCGAGGAGCTGGTCCTGCGGGCCCAGGAAGCCGGCGCGCTGACCGCGCGCCCGACCCCGGTGGACGCGGTCGCGCAAATGCAGCCCGGCCAGGTCAAGCGCAAGAGCCTGGCGCTGTCGCGCATCCTGGGCGCCGCCGCGATGCTGCGGCCGGCGCCGCGGTTCGACGGCTTCCACTTGGCCCGCGTCGCCTGCGGCGCCGGCCTGCGCGCCAACCTGCACAGCTTCCTCGGCACCGTGCGCCGGATCGTCCGGCCAAAGCGCCGGCCCGCCGCCGCGGCGCCGCGCCCCGCGGTACAGCCCGTCCGTTCCTCCAAGCTGGAAGCCGCCGAATGACCGAGACCGCCGCCCAGCCGGGCATCGGCGTCGTCGTCGTCGCCTACAACTCGGCCGACGTCATCGCCGCGTGCGTGCGCAGCCTGTTGGCCTCCGACCACCCGGCGCTGCACGTCGTGGTCTGCGACAACGCCTCGCAGGACGACACCTTGAGCGTGGTGCGGGCGCAGGCGCCGGACTCGTTCGCCGAGCTCGCGGACGACGGCCTGGCGGCGGCGCAGGTGCAGCCGCCGGCCCGGCTGACGCTGGTGCGCTGCGGCCGCAATCTGGGCTTCGCCGGCGGCGTCAACGTCGGCCTGGAGCTGCTGCGCGCGCAGCCGCAGATCGAGCTGTTCTGGGTGCTGAACCCGGACTGCGTGGTGCCGCCGGAGACCGCGGGGCTGTACGCCGCCACGGCACAGCGCGTCGGCCGGTTCGGCCTGATGGGGTGCCGCACCGTGTTCCTGGAGCCGGGCGACCGGGTGCAGACCGACGGCGGCCGGGTGAGCCGCTGGACCGGCGTCTGCGAGAGCGTCCATCGCGGCGTCGCGGCGGACACCCATGCGCTGCCGGCGGCGGCCTCGCTGGACTACATCTCCGGCGCCAACATGGTGGCCTCGCGCGCCTTCCTGGAGCGGGCCGGGCCGCTGCAGGAGGACTATTTCCTGTACTACGAGGAGGTCGACTGGGCGTTCCGCCGCGGCGACCTGCCGTTGGTGCTCGCCGAGGGCGCGCGGGTCTACCACCACGGCGGCACGACGATCGGCAGCGGCACGCTGAGCCGCCGCCCGTCGGCCTTCGCCAACTACTTCAACTACCGCAACCGGATGCGCTTCCTGGCCCACTTCGCCCCGGCCGGACTGGCCAGCGCCTACGTCATGTCGCTGGCGCGGATCGCCAAGCTGCTCCTGCTGTGCGCCTGGGACGAGGCCGACGGTGCCGCGCGCGGCCTGCATGGGCTGCCGCCGCCGCCGTCCGTGCGCGCCCGCATCGCCCCGAACGCGCGCGAGATCGCCTTCGGCCCGGCGCGTCCCGGGCGGGTCGCGGAGCAGGGCCGGTGAGCGGCCTGCGCATCCTCAACTTCAACGGCATCGGCCAGCCGCACGCCGGCGTGCCGGACGACGAGCTGCCGTACTGGGTCAACGCGGACGTGTTCGCCGCATCGTCGACCGGATCACCGACTCGCCGGTGCGCGACGAGCTGGTCGCCGCCTGCGGCCGGCCGATCGATCCGGTGGCGATCCCCTTCGGCGCCTACGATAGCCGGGTGATCCGGCGGCTTCGGCGGCAGGGGTTCCGGGCGATCTACACCAGCGACGGCGGTGCGGCGGCGCTCGGCGCCCGAGCGCAGGCGCGCACGTCGGTGCGCCGTACCCGCGTGCGCTGCTCTGCGGGCCTACGAGGCGGCCGGCTTCCTGCGCATCCGGACGTTGCGGCCCACCGTGGTGTGCCACGACCCGGCGCTGCGGGCCGAGGTCGCCGCGGTCGCCGGCGGCTGGCATTTCTCCAAGGCTGACCACGACTGGGACCAGGTGCACCCGGTTCCCTGACCCCCGGGCGGCAAGGGGCGTTCCGGGACCATTGGGCGTAATCCCTCCATCCCTTTGCGCCCCGGTCCCCCGAATGGTGATCTTACCGCGCGTGCCCAGCCGCTTTCCGCCCACTCCCGACCGGACCTCCGCCATGCCATCGGCCCTGACCGTCGCCCGCGACTACAGCAATCCCAGGTCGCTGGGAAACCGCTTCCGGCAGAAGCGCTTTTCCATGTTCTTCGACTTCCTGCGCGGCGCGCGGGCGGAGTTCGGGCGCGAGCTCAGGATCGTCGACATCGGCGGCACCGCGACCGGCTGGACGCCGGTCGATCTGGACGCCTGGGAGCGCGAGCTCGGCACCCGCATCTCGATCCAGCTGCTGAACATCGAGGAGTCGAAGGTTCCGGTCTCGGGCCGCTTCAGCCACGCCAAGGCGGACTGCAGCGCGCCGGTCGAGGGCGTCCGCGGCGACGTGGTGTTCTCCAACTCGGTGATCGAGCACCTGGGCGGCACCTGGCCGGCGCTGAACGGCTTCGCCGACAACTGCCGCAGCCTGGGGCGCTACTACTTCGTGCAGACGCCGTCTTTCTGGTTCCCGATGGAGCCGCACTTCCTGCGGCCGTTCGTGCACTACCTGCCGCGCGAGCTGAAGGTGAAGCTGCTGATGAAGGTGCGGAACTACTCGATCGAGACCGCCTTCGCGCGCAGCAACGAGATCTTCCTGCTCGACCCCTTCTACCTGCGCCGGCTGTTCCCCGAGGCGCAGCTTCACCGCGAGCGCCTGGCGCTGCTGACCAAGTCCTACGTGATGACGAACTTCCCGGGCGGCCGGTAGGGCCGGTCTCGAGTTCCGCGGTGACACCACCGCGCTCGGCGTCATGCCGTCAGTCCCGCGGCGCAGACCCCGGCACGGATCGCTGCTGCTCGGCTGAGATGCTTCGGGACGCAGCCCTGATGGGCTGCTCCCCAGCATGAAGTCGTTCGTAAGGCACTGAAATCGTTTCATCTTCATCCTGAAGAGGCCCAGAGGGCCGTCTCGAAGGATGCGACCGCGCCAGCGCCTCGTCGCGATCGGGCGGGGCCAAGCTGCAGCTCAGCACGCCTCTGCCAGCTCCGCGATCCGGTGTTCCGCGCCGACGCCGCTGCCGACGGCGGCGGGGCCGTCGGGGCGTGGGCAGAGGTCGTCGATGGTGAGGCCGAAGCCGCCGGACGCGTTCACGTACAGGCGGTCGTAGTGGAGCGGCTTGCCGGGATCGCCGTACTGCATGGTGATCCAGTGCGGCGCGATCTTGGCGGCGCCGGCGGGCTCGGCGCTTTCCACGTTGTCGGCCACGTCGGTGCGACCGTCGCGCGGCAGCATGAACTTCGAGCCCTTGTGGCCCTGCCACGGCACGCTGACCAGCGTGTTGCGGCGCACCGTGTTGTCAGTTGAGCCGTAGCCGTCGGCGATCGAAATGCCGCGGATCAGCGCGTTGACGATCAGGTTGTCCTCGATGACGAAGCCGGTGTAGCGGGCGTCGTCGAGGAAGATGCCCTGGGCGAAGTGCCGGTTCTCGGCGATGTAGACGTTGCCGCGGATGACGCAGTCGCGCGCGCCGGCTTGGAACTGGATCGCGTCCGCGTGGTCGCCCGGGCGCGGGTACATGCGCCCGGCCAGCCAGTTGTTCTCGATCGTGCAGCCGTCGTTGCTGCCCATCTTCATGCTGTCGGAGCGCAGGTCCTGGAAGCGGTTGCCGACGATCCGCGGCCGGTCCGGCCCGACGAACAGGACCGCCACCTTGACGTGGTGCACGAAGTTGCCCTGCACCAGCGTGTCGGCGTGGTCCACGCCGGAGATGCCGCGGTGGCCCACCGGCGGCATCACCTCGACCGGCCCGTTGACCTCCGAGTTGATCAGGCCGCAGCGCTCGCAGCCCCGGTCGAAGGTCACGATCTGCGAGGCCTCGTTGCCGGGCGTCGGGTTGGCGACGTGGATGCCGTCGAACACCACGTTGCGCGCGGCCAGGATCTGCAGGCTGTCGAAGGTCGCGCGGTCGGCCGGGTCGGCGGAGCGCAGCGTCACCGGCGCGTCGAAACGATGGCCCTCGACGGTGACCGCACCGTAGCGGCCGCCGGTCAGCAGCAGCGTGTCGCCCGCCTTGGCCGCCTGCAGCGCCGCGGCGATGCCGCCCGGCCGGACCAGCTTGGGATCGGCGGTTTCGGCCGGCGGCGCCAGCAATAGGGCGCCCGCCAGGGCCAGCGCGGACAGGATGCGCACGGCTCTCTCCCGTGGCGGTCGAAGGGACGGGGTCATGCCCGAGTATCGGGCGCCGCCTCGGCGCGCGCACTCACCCGAACGGGCCAACCCCGTTGGGACCGCGGCGCTCCGGCGCGGCTCTGGTACAGGGAAGGGCGCGGGGTCGCCCAGCGACCAGCCCCCTTTCGTCAGCCGAGGACATCCGTATGGCCCCCACCTCTTCGTCGCCCGCGCCGGACCAGGCCGCGGCGCCGCTCGTCAGCGTGATCCTGCCCGGCTACAACCGTGCTCGCACGCTGCCCAAGGCGATGCAGAGCGTGCTGGTTCAGAATTACGCGAACCTCGAGCTGATCGTGGTCGATGACGCCTCCAGCGACGACACCGCTGCGGTGGTGGCGGCCTGCCCGGACCCGCGGGTGCGCTACCTGCGGCACGAGCGCAATCAGGGCGCCGCGGCCGCGCGCAACACCGGGCTGGCGGTGGCGCGGGGCGAGATCATCGCGTTCCAGGACAGCGACGACGAGTGGCTGCTCGACAAGCTGGAGACCCAGGTCGCGGCGCTGCTGGACGCCGGCGACGACTACGGCGCCTGCTTCGGCGGCAAGATCCTGCACGGCCGCGACGCCGGCGGCCGCTTCGGCGACCGGCGCGCCTGCTACGTTCCCGACGCCGCGCCCGAGAGTCTGTCCGGCGACATCCGCCCGGTGCTGCTGCGCCGCAACGTGATCAGCCCGCAGACGATGATCATGCGCCGCGCCGTTCTGGAGCGCGTCGGCGGCTTCGACACGCGGCTGCCCTGCAACAACGACTGGGAGTTCATGCTGCGGCTGTCCGGCTGCACCAAGGTGCTCTACACCGGCCGGCCGGCAGTCGTGGCGTTCATCTCCGACGACAGCATCTCCAAGAAGACCAAGAACAAGGCGCTGTCGCTGATGGTGATCATGAAGAAGCTGCCGGAGGTGTTCGCCGGCGAGCCGCAGGTCTACGCCGAGTGCTTCTTCCGCATCGCCCGGCACCTGCAGGCGCTGGGCAAGCCGCGCTCCGCCGCCCGTTTCGCCGCGCGGGCGGCGCAGCTCAACCCGCGCGCGCCGAAGGCCTGGCTGCTGCTGGCGCTGCTCTGGGGCCTGCGGCTGCGACCCCGTTCGGAATCCCGTTCCGGCCTGCCGGCCGGCGGACCGCTCGGCTCCAGGGCCGGCGCGCCGGCACGTTGACCGGGTCATGGCAGAGCACGACGGACGGGAGCGCGCCGGCATGACCACCCCGGCAGTCAGCATCGGTTTGCCGGTCTACAACGGCGAGGCGTTCCTGGCGCGGGCGCTCGACTCGCTGCTGGCGCAGACCTTCGCGGACTTCGAGATCGTCGTCAGCGACAACGCCTCGACGGACGCCACCGCCGAAATCTGCGCCGCCTACGCCGAGCGCGACCCGCGCATCCGCTACCACCGGCACGCCCGCAACGGCGGTGCCGCGGCGAACTACAACTTCACCGTCGAGATGGCCCGCGGCGCCTACTTCAAGTGGATGGCGCACGACGACCTGGTCGCGCCCGGCTTCCTGCAGACTTGCATGGACGCTTTCGCGCGGGCTCCGGAGTCCGTGGTCCTGAGCTTCACCAAGGTCTGCTGGGTCGGCGTCGACGACGAGGTTCTGAAGTACTACGACGTGCCGATCCCCTGGGACGGCCGCGACGTGCGCAGCCGCGTCGCCAGCCTGCTGCGCGACCGGGTGCACTCGTTCCTGCACCATCCTTACGCGCTGTTCGGCCTGATCCGCACCGAGACGTTGCGGCAGACCCGGCTGATCCAGTCGTTCCACAGCGCCGACCGCGTGCTGCTGCTGGAGCTGGCGCTGCGCGGCGACTTCCTGGAGCTGCCGGAGTATCTGTTCTACCGGCGGATGCACGAGGGCAACTCGGTGCTCGGCCGCAACAAGAGCGCCAAGGACGTGGCCCGCTGGTACGACCCGCGCCGCCGGCCGGTGCTGGTGGCGCCGCGCACCAACCTGTTCTTCGAGTACGGCAAGAGCCTGCTGCGCGCGCCGATCCCGCTCGCCGACAAGCTGACCTGCGCGCGCACGCTGAGCGGCGCGGTCAAACGCGACTGGCGCATCCTAGGCCGCGAGCTCGAGACTGGCGTGCGGCAGATGCTGTCGCCGTCCGGCTAGGGCATTTTCGCTTAAGGTTTACGCATAGTTGGCGTGGCGTAGGTAGTTCCGGCATTCCCTGGCGGTGAAGCTG
>ENA-ORDC01001265-ORDC01001265.1-marine-metagenome-genome-assembly--contig:-NODE-1265-length-19455-cov-3.307307_pt1 | contig 19455 bp, 15 predicted proteins | sample MGYA00237783_ERZ508515 | MGnify/ENA primary metagenome ERZ508515 (study PRJEB26186, sample SAMN06268792) | marine metagenome | isolation source: Eden Landing Ponds, San Francisco, CA, USA | place... | reverse complement strand
GGGCGATCTCCAGCGCGCGCGCGTCGGCCGCGCCGGCCTCCAGGATGTCGGCGCCGAACTCGGCCTCGCGCTCGGTGACATGCTCGGCCAGGGCGCCGGCCACCTCAGCCGCGGCCGCGTCGTCGGCCGCGTACGCCACCACGCTGGCGCCGGCATCCGGGATGTCGGCCGGCGGAAAGCCGCAGTTAAAGGACAGCAGCACGCCATCGAGCTCCGCCTCGAGCTCGGTCAGGCGGCGGTACACGCCCGCGCCCGGCTCCGCCAGCGTGCAGCCGGCGGTCAGCGGGATCAGGAAGGGGATCTGCCGGAGCGCCGTGGCGCCGCCCCGCGCGCCCTGCAGAATGCCGTGCAGGTGGCGCGCCGCGCGGGCGCCGGTATCGGCCATGTCGACGTGCGGGTAGGTGCGGTAGGACACCAGCGCGTGGGCGCGCTCCGCCATCGCCGGCGAGACGTTGGCGTGCAGGTCGAGCGAGCACACCACCGGCAGGTCGGCGCCGACCAGCGCGCGCACCTGGCGCAGGATCTCGCCCTCGCCGTCGGCCTCGCGCTCGGTCACCATGGCGCCGTGCAGGTCCAGATAGACCGCGTCCAGGTCGACCTGCCCGGCTAGGTCCTCCAGGATCTGGTTGAGGATGCGGCCGAAGGCGTCGTCGGTGACGTGCGCGCTGGGCGCCGCCGCCGCCCAGCTCAGCGGCAGCAGCGTATGGCCCAGCCGCTCCGCCTCGGCGACGAACCCCGATATCGGCAGGTTGCGCCCGCGGGTCTCCTCGACGACCTCGGCGCCGCGCAGCAACCCCGGCCACGCGCCCGGCGTGGCGAACGCCTCGAAGTCCGCCTGGCGCGGCGCGAAGGTGTTGGTCTCGTGCTGGAATCCGGCGACGGCGATGCGGGCGATGGCTGGGCTCCGGCGGGGTGTGCAGAGGGCGTACGGGCCGCGGGACGGTGCGGCGTGCTTCGAGACGCGGCCCTGACGGGCCGCTCCTCAGCATGACACTAACCGTTTGAATTCCCACACAGTGTCATGCTGAGGAGCCGCCCTGAGCGAAAGCGAAGGGCGGCGTCTCGAAGCACGCCGCACCGACCTCTCCGCAGCCGCTAGATGTCCGCGTAACAGTGCGTCTCGGCCGCGCCGCCGGGGTGCGTCACCGCGCCCTTTTCGGCGTCGCCGACGGTCTGGGCGTACTTCCACAGGGTGCCGGCCTGGTAGTCGTGCTGGCGCGGCTGCCAGGCCTCGCGGCGCTTGGCGAGCTGGTCGTCCGACAGGTCGACGTCGAGCGTGCCGGCCTCGGCGTCGATGACGATGCGGTCGCCGTCCTGCAGCAGGCCGATGGCGCCGCCCACGGCCGCCTCCGGGCCGACGTGGCCGATGCAGAAGCCGCGGGTGGCGCCGGAGAAGCGGCCGTCGGTGATCAGCGCCACCTTCTTGCCCATGCCCTGGCCGTAGATCGCCGCCGTGGTCGCCAGCATCTCGCGCATGCCGGGACCGCCGCGCGGGCCCTCGTAACGGATCACGATGACGTCGCCTTCCTGGTAGTCGCGGCGCGACACCGCGTCGAAGGCGTCCTCCTCGCAGTCGAAGCAGCGCGCCCGGCCGTCGAACTTCAGGGTGTCCAGACCGGCCACCTTCACGATCGCGCCCTGCGGGGCGAGGTTGCCCTTCAGGCCGACCACGCCGCCCCAGGTGGAGATCGGGTCGGAGGTGGGCCGGATGATGTCCTGGTCGGTGGGGAACTCGAACTCGGCCATGTTCTCGGCCAGCGTCTTGCCGGTCACGGTCATGCAGTCGCCGTGCAGGTAGCCGCCGTCGTACAGCGCCTTCATCAGCACCGGCACGCCGCCGATCTCGAACAGGTCCTTGGCGATGTAGCGCCCGGCCGGCTTCAGGTCGGCGATGTAGGGGGTCTTGCGGAAGATCCGCGCGACCTCGTGCAGGTCGAAGTCGATGCCCGCCTCGTGCGCGATCGCCGGCAGGTGCAGCGCCGCGTTGGTGGAGCCGCCGGAGGCGGCGACGATGGTCGCGGCGTTCTCCAGCGCCTTGCGGGTGACGATGTCGCGCGGCCGGATGTTCTTCTCCAGCAGGTCCATCACCGCGACGCCGGAGGCGCGGGCGTACTCGTCGCGCGATTCGTAGGGCGCCGGCGCGCCGGCCGAGCCGGGCAGCGCCAAGCCGATCGCCTCGGACACGCAGGCCATCGTGTTGGCGGTGAACTGGCCGCCGCAGGAGCCCGCCGACGGGCAGGCGTGGCACTCCAGGTCGTGCAGGTCGCCCTCCGACATCTTGCCGGCGGCGTGGGCGCCGACGCCCTCGAAGACGTCCTGGATGGTGACGTCGCGGTCCTGGAAGCGCCCGGGCAGGATGGTGCCGCCGTACATGAAGACGGCGGGCACGTTGAGCCGGACCATCGACATCATCATGCCGGGCAGCGACTTGTCGCAGCCGGCGATGCCGACGATGGCGTCGTAGCAGTGCCCGCGCATGGTCAGCTCGGTGGAGTCGGCGATCACCTCGCGGCTCACCAGCGACGACTTCATGCCCTGGTGGCCCATGGCGATGCCGTCGGTGACGGTGATCGTGGTGAACTCGCGCGGCGTGCCGCCGGCCTGCTTGGCGCCCGACTTGGTCGCCTGGGCCTGGCGCGACAGCGAGATGTTGCAGGGGGCGGCCTCGTTCCAGCAGGTGGCCACGCCGACGAAGGGCTGGTTGATCTCCTCCTCGGTCAGCCCCATCGCGTAGTACATCGAGCGATGCGGCGCCCGGTTCGGCCCCACCGTGACGTGGCGGCTGGGCAGCTTGGACTTGTCGAAGCGGCGCTTCTGGTTCTCGTCGAGCGGCATGGACGGCTCCCTCCCCTCGCGTTTTCCGCGGTTTTTCCAGGCTGGCGGCGAGGATAGCGGCGCGCCCGGGGCCGGGCCACCCGTTTTTCCCGGGACGCTGGGTTGCGGCGCCGCGGCGGCCCGGCCGCTGTTGCCGAGCCGGCGCGCCGCGGACCACGCAGCCCTCAAGACGCCCCCATCGCGGACGGCGCCCGTCGTTCAGGATGCCCGACGGCGGCGCGTTGCTGCTTCGACTCGCGCCTGACAGCGCGGCTCAGCATGAGCCGGCCTCCTGCTCCGCGGCGGCCTACCCGGCCAAGCGCTCCAGCGCCGTCGCCAACTTGTCGCGGGCGGCGGCGGTGTCGTCGCGGCGCTCGCGCTGTTCCTCCACCACGGCGGCCGGCGCCTTCTGCAGGAACTGGTCGTTGGCGAGCTTCTTGTCGTACTTGTTGAGCTCCGCCTCCAGCTTCTCGATCTCCTTCTGCAGGCGCTGCTGCTCCTGCGCCACGTCGATGGTGCCGGCGAGCGGCAGCACGGCGGTGGCCTCGTCGATCAGCAGCTGCGCCGAGCCGTGCGTCTCGACCTCATCCACCGCCTCGACGCTCTGCAGCTTCGCCAGCCGGCCGATCAGCGTGGCGTTGCGCTCCAGCCGCGCCTTCGTGGTGGCGCTGGCGTCCTTCACCTTGAGCGGCATCTCGGCCGAGTTCGGCACGTTCATCTCGCCGCGCACGGTGCGGATCTCGCCGATCACCCGCGTGACCCAGTCGATCTCCGCCTCCGCCCCGGCGTCGATCAGGCTGTCCGGCAGATCCGGCCACTGCCCGGTGATCAGCCGGCTGCCGGCACCGCCGCCGAACTGCTCCCAGAGCTCCTCGGTGATGAACGGCATGAAGGGGTGCAGCAGGTGCAGCAGGCGCTGCATCACCCAGGCGATGGTCGCCGCGGTCTCGCGCTGCGCCCGTTCGTCGTCGCCCTGCAGGATCGGCTTGGCGAACTCGACGTACCAGTCGCAGAACTGATGCCAGGTGAACTGGTAGAGCGCGCCGGCGGAGTCGTTGAACCGGTAGGCGGCCAGCGCCGCGTCCACCGCGTGGGCGGCGCGCACCGTCTTGGCGATCGCCCAGCGGTTCACGGTCAGCTCCGCTTTGGCGGGGTCGAACGCCGGGTCCGGCTGCGCCCCGTTCATCAGGCAGAAGCGCGCGGCGTTCCACAGCTTGGTGGCGAAGTTGCGGTAGCCTTCGACGCGGTCTTCCGACAGCTTGATGTCGCGGCCCTGCGCGCTCAGCGCCACCAGCGTGAAGCGCAGCGCGTCGGCGCCGAAGCGCTGGCAGATGTCGAGCGGGTCGATCACGTTGCCCTTCGACTTCGACATCTTCTGGCCGTGCGCGTCGCGCACCAGGGCGTGGATGTAGACGGTGTGGAATGGCACGTCGTCCATGAAGTGCAGGCCCGCCATCATCATCCGGGCGACCCAGAAGAAGATGATGTCGAAGCCGGTGACCAGCACGTCGGTCGGGTAGTAGCGCCGCAGCTCCGGCGTGTCCTCCGGCCAGCCCAGCGTCGAGAACGGCCACAGCGCGCTGGAGAACCAGGTGTCGAGCACGTCCGGGTCGCGCTTCAGGGTGACCTTGGCGTCGGTCAGCGCCGGCTGCTCCTCGGTGTCGGCGAGCAGGATCTCCGCCGGCTTGCCGTAGCGCGCCTCGGCCGCCGCCTTGGCGTCGTCCTCCGTCATCTCGACGAAGATCTCGCCCTCCGGGCCGTACCAGGCGGGGATCTGGTGGCCCCACCAGATCTGCCGCGAGACACACCAGGGCTGGATGTTGCGCATCCACTCGAAGTAGACGTTCTCCCAGTTCGACGGCACGAAGCGGGTGCGGCCGGATTGCACAGCCTCGATCGCCGGCTTGGCCAGCGTCTTGGCGTCGACGTACCACTGGTCGGTCAGCCACGGCTCGATGGCGACGTCGGAGCGGTCGCCGTGCGGCACGGTGTGGGCGTGCTCCTCGACCTCCGCGATCAGGCCTTGTTTTTCCAGCTCGGCGACGATGCGCTCGCGCGCCGTGTAGCGGTCCAGGCCCTGGTAGGGCTCGGGCGCGTTCTCGTTGATCCGGGCGTCGCGGTCGAGGACGTTGACCACCTCCAGGTCGCGCCGGCGGCCAACCTCGAAGTCGTTGAAGTCGTGCGCCGGGGTGATCTTGACCGCGCCGGAGCCGGTCTCCGGGTCCGCCCACTCGTCCGCCACGATCGGGATGCGCCGGCCCACCAGCGGCAGGATCACGTGCTTGCCCACCAGGTGGGTATAGCGCTCGTCCTCCGGGTGCACGGCGACGCCGGTGTCGCCCAGCATGGTCTCCGGCCGGGTGGTGGCGACGACGATGTAGGTGTCGGGCGCGCCCTCGACCGGGTACTTGACGTGCCAGAGCTTGCCCTGGACCTCCTTCTGGTTGACCTCCAGGTCGGAGATCGCGGTGTGCAGCTTGGGGTCCCAGTTCACCAGCCGCTGGTCGCGGTACAGCAGGCCCTGCTTGTGCAGGTCGACGAAGACCTTGCGCACCGCCTGCGATAGGCCCTCGTCCATGGTGAAGCGTTCGCGCTCCCAGTCCGGCGACGCGCCAAGGTGGGTGAGCTGGCGCGAGATCGTGCCGCCGGACTGCTCCTTCCACTCCCAGACCTTGTCGAGGAAGCCCTGGCGGTCGAGGTTGTGCCGCCCCTGGCCATGTTCGGCCAAATTGCGCTCGACCACCGACTGGGTGGCGATGCCGGCGTGATCCATGCCGGGCTGCCAGAGCGCGTCGTAGCCGGCCATCCGCTTGTGGCGGATCAGCACGTCCTGCAGCGTGAACGTCAGCGCGTGGCCCATGTGCAGGCTACCGGTGACGTTCGGTGGCGGCATCATGATGGTGAAGGGCCGCGCCTGCGAGCCGGGGTCGCAGCGGAACGCGCCCGCCTGTCGCCAGATGTCGTAGAACTTGGCCTCGACGTCGGCCGGGTTGAACGTCTTGTCCAGCATGGACGTGCCACTCGCGCCCTGGGGATGACCTACGGCTCGCGCAACCGCCCTCAGGCGGTCGGACACGCGCCGTTACCGAGGGCGCAACCTAGCCAATCTGCGACGCGAAGCAAGGGGCCGCGGCGGCGGCCCGTCGCGGCGGCCGGCGGGCTTAGCTTTCGGCCTGCTCGTCTTCGGCGATGGTCTCGGCGCGGCGGGTCATGCGCCGGACCTCCTCGCGGACGATGCGCTCGACCAGCGTGGGCAGGTTCTGGTCCAGCCACGCCTGCAGCTGCGGGCGCAGCGCCTCGCGCACCATGTTCTCCAGGATGCGGTCGGCGTCGGACTTGGGGCGGTCGCTGCCACCCTCGGCGGCGTTCGCCGCGCGTGCCAGCTCGGTGAGCTGGCCGACGGCGGCGTCCTCGGTCTGCTGCGAGACCGTGCTCTGGCGGTTGGCGTCCGTACCCATCTCAGCGCTCTCCTGCGTTTGGCCCGCTGGCTCCGGTGCCGTCGCGGCCGGCATGTCGTCGTCATCGTCGGATGAGGGGTCCGCCCCCGCCAGATCGGCGAACGGGTCGTCGTCGGAGTCTGCGCCCGGGTCCGCGCCCGAGTCCGCTTCGGAGTCGGGGGCATCCGCCAGCGGATCGGCGGCCTGCGCCTCCGGCATCTCGGGATCGCTGTCCTCGGCCGCGGTCTCCGTCTCGTCGACGGCTTCGGTCAGGTCGAGCGCGTCGTCGTCGGCATTGTCGGGGGCACTGTCGAGGGAGGCGTCGTCGTCGGCCGGCTCCCCGAGCTCCAGCGGCTCGTCCGCGTCCGCGTCGGTGGGTTCGGCGGCCTCCGCCAGATCCAGCACGTCCGCGTCGGCCTCGGCGCTCTGGCCGGCGTCCTGCCGGGCCGTCTGCCCGCCCTTGCCGCCGCTGTCCTGACCGCCGCCGGACTGGCCTTCGGTGTCCTCCGAAATGATCTTGCGGATGGAGGCGAGGATTTCCTCCATCGACGGTTCGCCGCCGTCGTCGCGCCTCTTGTCACTCATGTCGCACCTGTTCCGGGCTTTCCGCGTTCGCCGCAGACTGCAGAGTGATGGTAAAGAAAACGCCAACGCAAGTGCAGTGCGGTCCGATACCCAGTCCGGACCGCGTTGCATCGCGGCTTACCACCGTCGCGACCTAGTCGGACGACGCGTTCTCCTGGTTCTGCGACTCCGTCGCCTCGCCGGCGGCCTCTTCCGGAAGGCCCCAGCCGATCCACTTGTCGCGCACGGCCTCGTAGGACTCGACCGGATCGTAGACCTCCACCGGCAGGCCGATCTCGGCGGCGCTCAGGCGGCCGACTGCGGCCAACACGTCGTAGCTGGCGACGATCTCGTTGCGCTGCGCGCGGACCAGGTCGACCTGCGCGTTCAGCAGCTCCTGCTCGGCGTCCAGCACGTCGAGCACGGTGCGAGCGCCGACCTGGTTCTCCTGGCGCACGCCCTCCAGCGCCACGTCGGCGGCGCGCACCTGCTCGCGCGTCGCCTCGATCTGACCGCGGGCGCTCACCAGCCCTTCCCAAGCGCTGACCGCCTCCTGCTCCGCGGTCCGGCGCGCGGTGCGCAGCTCCAGGCGGCGCTGGTTGGCGACCTGCTTGACCTCGCGCACCCGGGAGTAGACCGCGCCCTGCTGGTACAGCGGGATCGTCAGCTCGGCCAGGATCTCGGCGCTGTTGGCCTCCGACACCGAGGTGCTCTGCTCCTCCGTATGTGCCAGACGGCCGACCAGGTCGGCGCGCGGCAGCAGCTCGCCGGCCACCTGGCGGACCCGGTCGCGGGCGGCCTCGGCGGCGAAGTCGGAGGCGACGACGCTCGGGTTGTTGGACAGCGCCTGCGAGACGGCGCCGTCAAGATTCGCCGGCAGGTTCTCCGGCGCCGGCGGCTGCTCCAGGTCCTCCGGCGGCCGGCCGATGACCTCCTCGTAGACGGCGCGGCTGGCGTTCAGGTTGCCCTGCGCCTCGGTGCGGTCGGCGATCGCGCGGGACAGCCGCGATTCGGCTTGGGCGACGTCGGTGCGCGTCACCTCGCCGACCTCGAAGCGGTCGCGCGTCGCCTCGAGCTGGCGGTCCAGCACCTCGACGTTGTTGTCGTTCAACTCGAGGATCGCCTGGTCGCGCCAGACGTCCATGTAGGCCTGCGCGGCCTCGAACAGGACCTGCTGCTCGGTGTTGGCGAGGCGCGCGCGCTGCGCCCTGACCTCGTTCTCGGCCCGCTCGGTGCCGGCCACCGTGCGGCCGCCGCGGTACAGCGGCTGACGCACCTCGAGGGCGGTCTCCCAGGGCGTCAGCGTCTCTTCCTGAGAGCTGGTTCCGCCAAAGCCGCTGGCGCCTTCGCTGTCGACGTACCGCTGGCCCGCGGACCCCTGCAGCGACACCGTCGGCCGCCAGTTCGACAGCTCCTGCGACACGCCCTCGTTGACCGCGCCCAGTTCGCGGCGCGCGGCCTGCAGCCGCGGGTTGGTCTCGTAGGCGGCGGCGAGCGCCTCTTCCAGCGTCTGCGCGGCCGCCGGACGCACCAGCAGCGTGCCGGCGGCGCCGAGCGCGACGGCCAGCGCCAGCGCGCGCATCAGGCGGCGGGGCATGCCGCGCGCACGGCGCGGCGAACCGGAATCGGCGGCAAACACGGTCATGACGGGAGCAACCTCGGTCGCGCGGAGGACGGCGTCAAGCGACAAGACGGCGGCAAGGCCCAGACCGGCCCGGCCGCACAGGATCGATCTAGAAGACGAAGCCCACCTGCCGCTCGAAGCCCGGCAGGATGGGCGTGTTGGCGTCGAACAGCGTGCGCCGGCCGACTGCGTCGCCCCAACGCTCCATCAGCATCGCCCGACCGGGGCCAGTGTCCGAGCGCACCACCGTCACCAACCGGCCGCCGTCAGTGAGCTGGTCGGTCAGCGTCTTCGGCACCTCGCCGACCGCGCCATTGATCAGGATGACGTCGTACGGGCCCTGCTTGGCGTAGCCCTTGGACATCTCGCCCTGGATCATCACGGCGTTGTCGACGCCCAGCTCCTGCAGTCGGCTTTCGCCCTGCTTGGCCAGCTCGGCGTCGCTTTCCAGCCCGACGGCGGTGGCGACGATGCGCGCCAGGATCGCCAGCGAATAGCCGCTGCCGGCGCCGACCACCAGCACCACGTCGGACGGCTGCAGGTCGGCCCAGTCCATCAGCCGCGCCAGCACCATCGGCTCCATCATGTAGCGGTTGCCGGAGATCCGCAGATCCTCGTCGATGTAGGCGAGGCTCTTCAGGCGCTCCGGCACGAAGCGCTCGCGCGGCACGGTCTCGAAGCCTTCCAGCACGCGCTGGTCGGTGACCTTGTTGGTGCGCAACTGGCTCTCGACCATGTTCATGCGAACGGTGGCGAAATCGACCATGGTCCCTCTCGGTTCGCGGGGCGCTCCGTCGCGCCGGCAGGCCCGATCCGCGGCTGCGGCGGCGCAGCGTATCCGCCCGGTTTATAGGCGCGAACGCGGAGCGAAGCAACGGCGCGGCCCCGGCTTATTCGGGAGCCGGGGCGCCCGGACGCGACAACGCCGCAGCCGCCGCCGGCGCCGCTTGACCCCCCAAAGGCGGCTCTTTATAGATCGCAGTTGCGGAAGCCGGCTGCGAAGACGCGCGGCCGGCGCCGCCCTCCGGCCCGGTGGCAGAGTGGTCATGCAGGGGACTGCAAATCCCCGTACGTCGGTTCGATTCCGGCCCGGGCCTCCACTCCCACCGATCCACCGCGGCCGTCCCGCGCCCGCCCGAGAAAACCGGCCCCGTCTACCCTTTTTGGATGGGGTCGGCGTGCCATCTCATGTTACAGCACCGTGACGGCTACGGATCGCGGCGCGGTACGCGCGTCGCGGCTGCGGCGGCGGCCGCCGCCACCCGGGACCGGAGCACCCTCGCCCGCCATGCGCCATCCTATTCGCGATACCACCACCGCCGACCGCCTGCGCGCCTGGAGCGTGCATGCGATCACCGCGTCCGGTGCGTTCGCGGCGCTGATGTCGCTTGTGGCGGTGCTGCAGGACCGGCCGGCGGCGGCGTTGATCTGGCTCGGCATCGCCATGCTGATCGACGGCGTCGACGGGCCGCTGGCGCGGCGCTACCGGATCGACCGGGTGCTGCCCGACGTCGACGGGGCGGTGCTGGACCACGTCATCGACTACCTGACCTACGCGGTGATCCCGGCGCTGTTCCTCTACGCCTTCGATCTGATGCCGCCGGGCTGGGCGACCGCGGGCGCCGGCGTGGTGATGGTCACCTCGCTGTACTGCTTCGCCAACCGCCAGGCCAAGACCGCCGACAACTTCTTCTCCGGCTTCCCGGCGTGCTGGAACCTGATCGTGCTGTGCTTCTATCTGCTGGCGACGCCGTACTGGCTGAACGTGGCGGCGCTGGTGCTCTGCGCGGTCCTGACCTTCGTGCCGATGAAGTTCGTGCACCCCTTCCGGGTGCGCGCGCTGCGGCCGTTGACGGTGGGGCTGACCGCGGTGTGGTCGGCGGTGGCGCTGTACCTGGTCGTGCTCAGCGCCGACGGGGCCGACCTGGGCGCCGCCGCCCCTGTGGCCTACTGGGGGTTCGTGGCGCTCTCCAGCTATTTCCTGCTGCTCAGCCTGTGGCGCACGATCGCCGGCCACCTGACCTCCGACTGAGGGCGCGCTCGCAATCGCGCTCGCGTAACGTGTCAGGCCCCCCGGCAACGGTCCGGACCACGCGCTGCGGCGCCAGAGCGGGAGCTGTCCGGTGAGCCGGATGTTCCTGGACTCCTGGCTCGCCGGCGACCTGTCGACGCCGCAGTTCGAGCGGCTGTTCCACCTGCCGAACTCCGACTATCTGGCGGTCTCGGAATGCCTGTTGCGGGCCCTCGCCGGCGCCTGACGGCGGTGCCGGAGTCCGGCCCGGAAAAGGTTGGCAGGGCCAGCGGCCCTTGCTATAAGGCGCGCGCTCGACGCGGCACACGCCGCCGCGAGCCCTGATCCCCGGTAGCTCAGTTGGTAGAGCAAGCGGCTGTTAACCGCTTTGTCGCTGGTTCGAGTCCGGCCCGGGGAGCCAACGCACGAAGGGTCAGGCCGCCTGCGGTCTGGCCCTTCGTCATTCCGCGCCGCCGCGGTCTACGTTGCAGCCCGCAGATAGGGCGCCAGCGCGATCGCCGCGATCACCAGCCCGACGATGCCGATCACCGTCGAGATCACGAAGCCCTTGCTCGGCAGGTGCTTGATGTCGGCGCGCACGCTCGCTGGCAAATGCCGCATCTCCCCGCGCAAGTCCGCGAGCATGTCGATGATGGTATCGAGCTTCGTCTCGACCCGGTCCATGCGCCGCTCCAGGTCGCCGACCCGTTGTTCCAGGTCGCCATCGTGCGACGGACCGTCGCCGGATGCAACTCGACCGTCCATGATGCCAGTTCCCGCCATCCTGCCCGGACACCATAATGGCGCAATCCGGACCTTTTATACAACCGTATGCGGCTTGGACGATCGCGGACCACGGCGCTGTGGACCTCTGGCGGCCAATTATCGTTGATCGGGAAACGAGACCGTCCCATCTCGTTCACATGGGTTAAGGGGCGCCGGGCGCTCGTGCGCCACCCGGCGCCGCCGCAAACCTTGGGAGAGTTCGATGAGCCGTTCCAGCGGAGAGCAGGCCTTCGCGCGCCAGATCGCGCGGCTGCGCAAGGTGGCGGCGGAGCTCCAGGCCCGCGATCCCGAAGGCGCCGCGGCCTGCCTGTTCGCCGCCAGCGTCCTCGGCAGCCTGCCGCGGGACACCGGCGTCGCGCCGGAGCCGATCGAGCTGCCGCTGGATGCGCTGCCGGCGCGCTCGCTCTGCAACTGACACTGCGGGACGCTCAGCCGCCCTGCAGCGTCCAGCCCAGGACCTGGTTGCCGATCACCGCGAGCGCGATCGCGGCGACGGCGACGACGAGCCCCACCGTCTGCAGCCGGCGCCCGCGCCGGGTCTCGGCGTAGCGGCGCTCGATCTCCGGATCGTCGAACTCGGGGTCGTTGCGAAACGCCTGGACGGCGCTGGCCCGGTTGGCGGTGCGCACGACCCACGGCAGCTTCTGCCAGCTCTCCGGATAGCGCCGGCTGAGCCACAGCGCGAGGTCGCGCATCTTGCGGTCCTCGTAGAACTTCGAGCTGGTCACGGCGGCCGCGGCGATGACCGCGATCAGCACCAGAATCTGCAGCTCCACGCTCGCCTGCACGCTCGCCACGGCTCCACCCTCGCTCTCGCTGCGGACGCGATCCCGGCAATCGCCGGGCGCGCCGAACGATGGCGGCGGACGGGCGGCGTTACAAGCCCCGGCCGGCGGGTCAGCCGCGGCCGGCCGATCCCGGCTCGGGCTCCGGCTTGGCGCCGGCTTCGGCAGCCTTCTGCTTGTCCGATTCGGTCATCACGATCACCGGCTCCATCTGCTGCAGCTCTTCCAGCGGGATGTGGCAGGCGATCCGGTGGCCGGGGTGCGGCTCCACCACCGGCGGCTCCTCGCTCTCGCAGATGCCGCCGATCTTGCGCGGGCAGCGGGTGTGGAAGACGCAGCCGGACGGCGGGTTCATCACCGAGGGCAGCGTGCCCTCCAGGATGATGCGCTTCTTCTGGACGCTGGTGTCGGCGATCGGCACCGCCGACAGCAAGGCCTCGGTATAGGGGTGGTACGGCGGCGCGAAGACCTCGTCGGTGGTGCCCTGCTCGACGATGTGACCCAGGTACATCACCACCACCCGGTCGGCCATGTAGCGCACCAAGCTCAGATCGTGGCTGATGAACAGCAGCGTGGTGCGATAGGTCTGCTGGATCTCCGTCAGCAGCCCGGTCACGGCGGCCGCGACCGAGACGTCGAGGGCCGACACCGGCTCGTCCGCCACCACCATCGAGGGCCGGCCGGCGAAGGCGCGGGCGATGCCAATGCGCTGCTTCTGGCCGCCGGACAGCTGGCGCGGCCGGCGCCGGGCGAAGTCGCGCGGCAGCTTGACCAGGTCGAGCAACTCCATCACCCGCTGGTCGACCTTCGACTTGTCGGTCTCGACGCCGAACTTGCGGATCACCCGGGCGATCTGCGCGCCGACCGAGTGGCTCGGGTTCAGCGTGTCGAACGGGTTCTGGAAGATCATCTGCAGCGAGCCGAGCTGCTTGGGCGTACGCTCGTGCACCGACTTGTGGGCCAGCTCGTTGCCGTTGAAGTTGACGGTGCCGTCGCTCGCCGTCTCCAGGCCCATCAGCACCTTGGCGAAGGTAGACTTGCCGCAGCCGGACTCGCCGACGATCGCCACCGTCTCGGCCTCGCGCGCGGCCATGTCGATGCGCTCGTTCGCCTTGACGTGCTTGACCCGGCCGCCGCGGATCAGCGCGCTCAGCGAGTTGTCGGCGATCTCGTAGTACTTGCGCATGCCGTCGACTTCGAGCACGCGCTCGCCCGGCTCGATCGCGCCGCCGCCGACGCCTTCCGGGCTATAGCTGGCCCAGTCGATCTCGTTCCAGCGCACGCAGCGCACCTTGTGACCCGGCTCGTCGGCGACCTCGTGCATCTTGATGGCGTCGCCGTCGCAGCGGCCGGCCTGGAAGAAGTCGCAGCGTGGGCCGAAGTTGCAGCCTTGCGGGCGCTCGTGCGGCAGCGGCAGCTGGCCGCGGATCGGCACCAGCGGGCGCTCCTTCTTGTCGGCCCCGGGCAGCGGGATGCAGCCGAACAGCCCCTTGGTGTAGGGGTGGCGCATGTGGTCGAACACCTCCTGCACCGTCCCGGTCTCCACCGCCTCGCCCGAGTACATCACGTTGACCCGGTCGCAGGTCTCCAGGATCAGGCCCAGGTTGTGCGAGATGTAGACCATCGAGGTGTCGTACTTCTCGGCGATCTGGCCGATCAGCTCGATGATGCCGGCCTCGACGGTGACGTCGAGCGCCGTCGTCGGCTCGTCGAGCAGCAGCAGCGACGGGCTGGTCAGCAGCGCCATCGCGATCACCACCCGCTGCTGCTGGCCGCCCGAGATCTGGTGGGGATAGGAGTCCATCAGCCGCTTCGGGTCCGGCAGATTGACGTCGCCCAGCAGGTCGGCGGCGCGTTCCCAGGCCTGCTTCTCGTTCAGGCCCTCGTGCTGCATCGGCACCTCGGTGAGCTGCCGGCCGACTTTCAGCGAGGGATTCAGCGACGCCATCGGCTCCTGGTAGACCATGGCGATCTCACCGCCGCGCAGGCGGCGCAGCTCGGCCTCGCTGAGCTCGGCCATGTCGCGGCCCTGGTAGAGGATCTGGCCGCCGACGATGCCGCCGTTCGACCCCAGGTAGCGCATGATCGCCATGGCGACGGTCGACTTGCCGCAGCCGGACTCGCCGACCAGGCCGATCGAGCCGCCCTTGTACAGCGTCATGTTGAAGTCGACGACGGCCGGAATCTCGCCCGCGCGGGTGAAGTAGGAGATGCAAAGGTCCCGGCATTCCAGGACCGGCGTCTCCCCGCTGCGATCGGACGCCGCGCCGTCCACGGCGCCGTTGGCTCTGGATGCCATGCCGCCCCCTTAGTCCCGCAGGGAAATCTCGCGCAGGCCGTCAGCCAGCAGGTTGAACCCGAGCACCAGCGAGGAGATCGCGATGCAGGGATAGACGGCCATGTGTGGGAAGGTCATGGCGAGCTGGCGGGTCTCGTTGATCATGCCGCCCCAGTCCGGGTCCGGGGGCGGCAGGCCGAGGCCGAGGAAGCCGAGCACGCCGATGGTGATGATGACGTAGCCGAGCCGCAGGCAGGCGTCGACGATGATCGGCCCGCGCGCGTTCGGCAGGATCTCCACAAACATGATGAACAGCGAGCTCTCGCCCCGGGTCTGCGCCGCCGCGACGTACTCGCGGTTGCGCAGGTCGAGCACCAAGCCGCGAACGATGCGCATGATCCCGGGCGCGCTGGCGAAGGTGATCGCCACCAGGATGTTCGCCGCCGAGGCGCCCACCGTGGCGATGATGATCACGTAGAGCACCAGCACCGGGAACGAGAGGATCACGTTGGTCACGAAGGACAGCACGGTGTCCCACTTGCCGCGCAGGTAGCCCGCGGCCAGCCCCATCGGGATGCCCACAATGTAGGCGCAGAAAGTCGCCAGCGGCGCCAGCATCAGCACCCGCTGCGAGCCGTAGATGATGCGCGAGAGGATGTCGCGGCCCAGATGGTCTGTGCCGAGCAGGAAGGTGTTGCCCTGCCCGTCGGTCTGGCCCGGGTACAACATCGGCGAGATTGTCGCGTTCGGGTCGTACGGCGCCAGCAGCGGCGCGAACAGCGCCACAATCGTCCAGAACGCGATGATCGCCGCACCGATCAGCCCGACCGGGCTCTCGCGCAGCAGCGCGATCGCGCGCAACATGCGCAGCGCCAGCGACGGCGGCTTCGGCAGGGCGGCGGTCTGTTCGCTCATGACGCGGCCCCTAGCTGAAGCGGATGCGCGGATTGAGATAGGTGTAGCCGATGTCGGCCACGACCTGGGTGCCGACGGCGACGAACACCGCCACCATGGCGCAGGCCTCGATCAGGTAGATGTCCTGGTTCAGCGAGGCCTCCAGCAGCAGCGCGCCGAACCCTTTGTAGGCGAAAAAGAACTCCACCACGATGACGCCGGAGAGCAGCCAGTTGATCTGCACCATGATCACCGTGAAGGGCGCGATCAGGGCGTTCCGCAGCGCGTGCTTCAGGATCACCATGCGGTACGGCAGACCCTTCAGCACCGCGGTGCGGATGTAGTTGGTCATCATCACCTCGGCCATCGAGGCGCGCGTCATGCGCGCCACGTAGCCGAAGTCGTAGAGCACCAACACCATCACCGGCAGCACCAGCTGCTCCAGTCGGAAGCCGCCGGACATACCCGACGTGCCGGGCAGCCACCCGAGCGAGAAGACGAACACCGCAGACAGGAACACGGCGCTGGCGAATTCGGGAATCGAGGTGAACAGGATCGACGTCACCGAGATCGATCTGTCCAGCACCGAGCCTTCCTTCATGCCCGCCAGCACGCCCAGCGTCAGCGACAGCGGCACCACCACCAGCAGCACGAAGAAGCCCAGGATCGCGGTGTTGCCCAGGCGCGGCCACAGCACCTCGCCCACCGGCACCTTGAACCGGGTGGACTGGCCGAAGTCGCCGACGACGGCGTCGCCCAGCCAGCGGAAATAGCGGACGTGCAGCGGGTCCAGATAGCCGTGCTTTTCCATCCAGAGCTGCCGCTGCTCGTCGGTGGAGTACGGGCCCAGGACCTTGGTGGCGACGCTGCCCGGCTGCAGCTCGAGGAGCAGGAACAGCAGCAGCGACACGACGAGCATCGTGAGCACCATGCTCCCGAAGCGTCGCGTGACGAACAAAAACATCGGCGGCGCGTCCCTCCTCCGCATCAGAGCGGGCGCCGGGCGCTAGCCCGCGCGGCGGCCGGCCCCGGCGCCGGCGCGACCCCAACAGCGATGGGGACGCCGGCGCCGGACACGCAGGCCCGAAACGGCCTCTACTTGTCCAGCCAGACGTTCTGGAACTGGTGATACTGCGTGGGATGGGTCTGGTAGCCCTTCACGTAGTCGCGCGTGGCGACGTACTGGTTGCGCCAGAAGGGCTGCACCATGATCGCATCGTCCTGCAGGATGCGCTCGACCTCATCCATCTTCTTGCGGCGCTCGTTGGGATCGAGAATGCCGTTCGCCTCCTCGAGCTTCTTGTCGAACTTGGGGTTGGCGTAATGCGTCTCGTTCCACGACTGGCCGGTCTTGTAGGCCAGGTTGAGCACCATCACGCCGAGCGGACGGTGGGTCCAGGAGGTCAGGCCGAACGGCGTCGTGGTCCAGATCTCCCAGTACTGCGCCGCCGGCATCGTATTGATGGAGAGTGTGATGTTGGCGTCGGCGAGCTGCTGCTTCATCGCCTGGGCGACGGCGAGCTCCCAGGGGCCCTGGGTCTGCCCGATGTCGATCTTGATCTCGATGCCGTCGGGGTAGCCGGCCTCGCTCAGCAACTGCTTCGACTTGGCGACGTCGCGCTGGATCATCGGCAGCTCGGCGTACTCCGGGTGCATCGGACCGACGTGGTGGTTTTCCGCCACCTTGCCGTGACCGCGATAGCCCAGATCCAGCAGCTTCTGGTTGTCGCAGGCGTACATCACCGCCTGGCGCAGCTTCTTGTTGTCGAACGGCGGGTTGTCGACCTGCATGCGGCAGACGCCGGTGCGCGCCGTGGTGACCTGCTGCACCACGATGCCCGGGCGCTTCTCCAGCACGTCGAGCTGGGTGACGTCGACCTCGTAGATGCCGTCGACCTGATTGGAGACCAGCGCCGCCATCATCGCCGAACGGTCGGAGCCGGTGTCGATGTAATGGATGCCGTCCAAGTACGGCTCCTTGCCCCAGTACGGGTCGTCGCGGCGCATCAGCAGCGCCTCGTTGCCGACCGAGTACTTCTGCAGCTTGTAGGGTCCGGTGCCGATCGGGTTCTTCGCCAGGTTGCCGCCCATCTTGTCGAAGTCGCGGTGCACGATGGCGGTCGGGTAGTTGTAGAGGTTCTCCGGGATCGCCAGGTTGGCGGCCGAAAGGTGCAGCCGCACGGTGTGGCTGTCGACCTTCTCCACCGCGCCCGGCCGCATCTTCTGCTGCTTGACGGTCTCGCCCTGGTCGTTGGTGACCTCGACGGTCTCGGTCAGCTCGGAGAACAGTGACAGGTTGGAGGAGCCGACGTTGGGGTCGAGCCAGCGCTCGAAGTTGTGGACCACGTCGTCGGCGTTGAACTCGTCGCCGTTGGACCACTTCACGCCCTGCTGCAGCTTGAAGGTCCAGGTCTTCAGGTCGTCCGAGGCTTCCCAGCTCTCCGCCAGGTACGGCCGGGTGACGTTGTCCGGGCCGGTGCGCGTCAGGTACTCGACGATCCAGCGCGACACGTTGGACTTTTGCGTCCAGTCGTAGGTCGCCGGGTCGGTGATCTCCTGGATCTCCATGGCGAAGGTCATGACGCCGCCCTTCTTCGGGCTCTGCGCCGCCGCCTTGGGGATCACGTCGGCGCCGGTCACGCTGCCGACGAAGGCGTAGGCCGCCGCCGCCGAAACGCCCAGCAGGCTGGCCTGCCGCAGGAACTCGCGCCGATCCACGTTGCCCTTGGCGAACTCGTTGGCGAGGTCGGGCACGTAGCCGTGCGCGTGCTCGCCGTTCGCCTTCTTCAAGATGTCGGCCTGGCTTTTCTTCATCGAACTGGTCTCCCTGCTGACGGCCGCCCGCGCGTCTGCGCAGCGCAGCTCACCTTATGTCGACGACCGTACCCGCGTACGGCCGCGCGCGCTTGCCGCCGAGCGGCGGCTTCGAGTGCGTGCGGGGGGCTGGAACGGGTCACCCATCCGCCCGAAGCGACGTGACAGCCGCGCCGGACGGCGAATGCCGTCGTGCTGTTGCTGCGGACGGTGATCGTGCGATCCCCGGGTGCGTTCCCCATCCTCGCCGCGTGCTGCGAAGGCGATCGCGCCTTCCCTGTTCAGATCGTTGGTTTGTGTTGTTGGCTGTCGACGGTACCAGACTTTAGGGGGCGCGGCGAAGCCGAAGTTTCGCCCGTCCGACCCCTTGTGTCCAACAGCCGACCGGAAGTCGGTTCCAGCGGCCGGCTCGTCCAGGCCCGTGCGAATCTTGATTTCGCCTTCCAGCGTGCGATGGACCGGGCACTTGTCGGCAATCTCCAGCAGCCGCCGGCGCTGCTCGGCGTCGAGCGCGCCCTCGAGCGCGATCCGGCGCTCCAGCACGTCGACCCGGCCATCGCGGGTCTCGCACTCGGCGCAGTCCCGCGCGTGCACCTTCTGGTGACGCAGCCGCACCGTCGCCCGCCGCAGCGGCAGTTGCTTGCGCTCGGCGTAAAGCCGCAGCGTCATCGACGTGCAGGCGCCGAGCGCGGCCAGCAGGAAGTCCTAGGGCGACGGGCCGGTGTCGCCGCCGCCGACGCTCTCCGGCTCGTCCGCCATCAGCCGGTGCCGGCCGGCCTGCACGACGTTGCGGAACGCGTTGCCGCCGGCCTCCTGCACCAAGACTTCGCCCTCGCCCGCCGCGACGTCTTCGGAGGCCGACGGCTCCAGCGGCGCCAGGTAGCGCCCGGCCCAGGCGGCCAGCACCTGGGCCACGTAGACCGCGTCGGCCTGGCGGCTCAGCACGTGGTCGGCGTCGTCCAGCGAGACGAAGCTCTTGGGGTGCTTGGCGGCGGTGAAGATGGTGCTGGCGTTGTCGATGCCCACCACGGCGTCGCGCGGCGCGTGGAACACCATCAGCGCCTTGCGCAGATTGGCCAGGTCGTCTTCCAGCGTCCGCTGGGCGATGTCGTCGAGGAAGCCCCGGCCGATCCGGAAGCGCCGGCCGGCGATCTCCACCTCCGCCTCGCCGTGCTGGCGGATCGCCTCGGACCGCTCGGCGAACAGCCGCTCGACGTGCTTGGGGGCGGCCGGCGCGCCGATGGTGGCGACGGCGCGCGCCTCGGGAATCCGCCGGGCCGCTGCGATCGTGGCGGCGCCGCCCAGCGAATGGCCGATCAGCAGCTGCGGCGCGGCATGGCTCGCCCGCAGGAAGTCCGCCGCATGCACCAGGTCCGCGACGTTGGAGGAAAAGTCGGTGTTGGCGAACTCGCCGGCCGAATGGCCCAGGCCGGTGAAATCGAAGCGCA
>ENA-ORDC01001259-ORDC01001259.1-marine-metagenome-genome-assembly--contig:-NODE-1259-length-19517-cov-6.678292_pt1 | contig 19517 bp, 17 predicted proteins | sample MGYA00237783_ERZ508515 | MGnify/ENA primary metagenome ERZ508515 (study PRJEB26186, sample SAMN06268792) | marine metagenome | isolation source: Eden Landing Ponds, San Francisco, CA, USA | place... | reverse complement strand
GATCGAGGCCGTGCGCGTTGAACAGCGCGTTCGCCTCGAACTCGTGGGGGGCGAGCGTGACGGTCTTCACGCGAGCACCACCACCACGTTCCCGAGCGCGACGGCCAGCCCGACCGTACAGAGGATCGGGGCGAACCACTGGGGGAAGTCGTAGCGCGCTGCCAGTCGGGGCCAGGAAGCGGCGAGCAGCCCGACGACGAGCAGCATGCACCCGACAGCGAAACCGACACCCTCCCGGAGCAGCGCGCGCATCAGGGGATTCGCTTCACCGTGGGCCGAGAGGTGAATCGCGGCGATCGCCGTGGTGACGGCATCGAGGACGCCGTGAGTGGCGAAGATACCCGCGGCCTCGATCTCGCGGGCGCGGGTCACGCTGATCCCTCCCGGTCGAAGCGGTCCCACCACTCGACGCGGCGACTCCCTGTTTCGGCGTCGTAGAGACGAGAAGCCCGAACGAACCCGGGACGCTCCTCAGTCGGCACCGACTCCACCCCCTGACTCGGGATCGGAGTCGGCGAGCGCGGGAACGTCGCTCGGATCGTGCTCGTTGAAGATGTGCTGAGACTGGTTCTCCTCTTTCCCGAACTCGTGATCGCAGAACGGGCAGACTGAGAGGCGGATGAACTTCTCGCTCCGGTCGTACTCGTCGACGCGGAGGGTCACAGCGACCCCCTCCGTTGGCTATCGGAACCAGCAGGAAGCCCGGACGTCCGCCGGGTACCCGAACGAACTTTGCTTTCTACCCACTCCGACGCGAAAGACGTACTCTCAGCTAACGGGGCTTTGAGGGCCTGAGATGAGGAAATCGGCGTGGACAGGGATCGACGGGAAACCCAGCGGGCCGGAAGGGATTTGAACCCCTGACCGTCTGATTAAGAGTCAGACGCTCTGCCGGACTGAGCTACCGGCCCAGGCACTCGTGAGTTTCGTCGGGCGATTCAAATACGTTTCCTTTCGGGTCGCCCAGTCGCACTCGGGCGGCCATTTGGGGCAGTTTTCCGAACCGAGAACAACCTCGATGTTATAAGGGTCTGGGATCCTTCGGTTTCGTCACTATGAGTAGCGGCATCACGATGGCGACGATGTCTTCGTATGCTATCTTGGGATGTGGGAGTGTCGGGCACGCCGTCGCGGAAGAACTCGAGATGGAGGGTAAAGACGTCCTCATTCTGGATCGCGACGAAAGTCGCGTCGAGGCTCTCCGGGACCAGGACCTCAACGCCAAGACGGCAGACATCCGTGACGAGTCGATCGTCGGCGATCTCGCCGATCGGGACGTCGTGTTGATTCTCTCTTCCGACGTCGAGGCCAACGAGGTCGCCGTCGAGAACCTCCGGGCGCACAACGAGGAGCAGTTTATCGTCGCCCGCGCGTCAGATCCCGTCTCGGCCGACGACCTCTCCGAACTCGGCGCGAACGTGGTTATCAACCCGTCGGCAGTGATCGCCGATTCAGCACTCCGAGCCCTGGAAACCGGCGAACTCGAACACAAGGCACGCCAACTCGCCGCCGTCATTGACGCGACTGACAACCGAATGGCGATCCTGATCCATCGTGGTCCAGACCCGGACTCGATCGCCAGTGCCGTTGCACTCCAGGCGATCGCCAACCACCGTGACGTCGAGGCAGACGTCATCTACGAGGGTGAGATCGGTCACCACGAAAATCGCGCGTTCGTCAATCTCCTTGGCCTCGAACTCGTTTCGAGTGAATCGATCGATCTTGCCGATTACGATACGTCTGCCCTGGTCGATTATGCGAAAAGTGGCGAACTGTCCTCGAACGTCACTGGCCCGATCGATATCGTCATCGACCACTACGAGGTCGAGACCGAGACCGAAGCCGAATTCACGGACGTGCGTCCCAACGTCTCGGCCACGTCGACGATCCTCACCAAGTACGTCCAAGAGTTCGATCTCAGTCTCGATCAGGAAGTCGCCACGGCACTGCTATATGGCATTCGCGCCGAAACGCTGGATTTCAAGCGCGACACAACACCCGCCGATTTGACTGCCGCTGCCTATCTGTATCCGTTCGCGGACCACGACACCCTCGAACAGGTCGAGTCACCGAGTATGAGTCCGGAAACGCTCGACGTGCTTGCTGAGGCGATTCGCAATCGGCAGGTCCGCGGCAGCCACCTGGTTTCGAACGCGGGCTTCATCCGCGACCGCGATGCGCTCACCCAGGCCGCCCAGCAACTCCTCAATCTCGAAGGGATCACGACGACCGCTGTCTTTGCCATCGCCGACGACACGATCTATCTGGCCGCCCGCTCGAAAGACATCAGAATGAACATCGGCAACGTCTTGCAGGAGGCCTTCAGCGACATCGGCGAGACTGCGGGCCACTCGACGGACGCCAGCGTCGAAATCCCGCTGGGCATCTTCACCGGGATCGAGACCAGCGACGACAACCGGGACACGTTGCTCGAACTCACCGAAGAAGCCGTTCGATCGAAGCTGTTCGAGGCGATGGGTGTCGAAGGAAGCGACAGTTCGAACGGAAGTTGAGGTTGACTGGCGTGGCGTGACGAAGTCGGAAAGCTACGCGACGATGTCTTCCTCGGATTCGTCGGCGTCCGTCCCGTGAACGCGCTCGACGATGTCGTTGATGATTATGACGTCACCGACGGCCTGAACCCACCGGTAGGGAACGATCGCCCCGCGGGCGCTTGCCGTCTCGGCGTCGAACAGTTCCGTGTTCAACTGGTGGAGAGCGAGACCCGTAACCGCTTCGGCGTCGAGATCAAGGCGTAGATCCTCGACTTCGCCGACGTAGACGCCGTTGCTCGAATACACCTCTCGCCCCACCAGTGACGTGATCTCCTGGGGAGTCGCGTCTCGATCGATGGACATACACGGACCGTAGGGAGGGGTTCCCTTAACTTTTGGCAGAGCGTCAGACGTCCGTCGTCCCGGCCGAGCCGTCGGGGAACGCTTTTGCGACAGCGACCCGGACGACCGATATGGTTTCGGAGTTGTTCGATCCGGATCGATGGGACCCGATCGAGTCGTTTGACTTTTCGGACATCACGTACCACCGGGCACGCGATGTCGGGGCTGTGCGCATCGCGTTCGACCGCCCCGACGTCCGCAACGCCTTCCGGCCGGAGACGGTCGACGAACTCGCCGGCGCGCTCGATCACGCCAAGCGCCAGACCGACGTCGGCACTGTCCTGCTGACCGGCAACGGCCCTTCTTCGAAGGACGGCGGCTGGGCGTTTTCGGCGGGTGGCGACCAGTCGATCCGCGGCGACGCCGGCTATGAGTACGCGGACGACGGCAGTGGCGATGATGGCACCTCCCCGGAAGGCCCCCGCCTGCACATCCTTGAGGTCCAGCGCCAGATCCGCCACATGCCAAAGCCCGTCGTCGCGGTCGTCCCCGGCTGGGCGGTCGGCGGCGGTCACTCGCTGCACGTGATCTGTGACATGACGCTTGCCAGCGCCGAGCACGCGAAGTTTCTCCAGACCGACCCCGACGTCGGAAGTTTCGACGGCGGATTTGGCTCGGCGTATCTCGCCCGCCAGGTCGGCCAGAAGAAGGCCCGCGAGATTTTCTTCCTCGGGAAAACCTACGACGCGGAGGAAGCCGCTGAGATGGGCATGGTCAACGAAGTCGTGCCCCACGAGGAGTTAGAGGAGACTGCCCTCGAATGGGCCGAACGCATCGAGGGCAAGTCCCCGACCGCCATGCGGATGCTCAAATACGCGTTCAACCTCCCCGAGGACGGCATGGTCGGCCAGCAGGTGTTCTCGGGGGAAGCGACACGCCTCGCGTACATGACTGACGAAGCCCACGAAGGCCGGGACGCCTTCAACGAAGGACGGGAACCTGATTTCGACGAGTATCCCTGGCACTACTGAAGACCACCTTTTTACTGCGGTGCCTTTCCTCGGCCGCCGTTGGCGGCCTTCGGGAAGGCACCTTGCAAAAAGCTGGACCAAAAACACCTCGACCTTGCTGCTCACGGCTCCCGTTGGTCGCCGTTCGCAATTCCGAGGCTCTCACTTCGTTCGAGCCTCGCTTCGTTCGAGCCTCGCTATCGCTCGGTCGAGTGAAACGGCTCGCCAGGGCGAGCCGTATGCTCAACCCATCTTTCTGCGTGTGTGTCGAGTGACTGTCTCCGATACCTTAACACGGACGCGGCCCCGAAACCGACCTAATGAGTCGGCCAGCGGCAGACGTCTCCAAGCGGAAAGCGTGGGTGATGGCCGCCCGCCCGCACACGCTCCCGGCCGGGACCGCGCCGGTCATCGTCGGCGTCGGTGTCGCCATTCACGACGGCGTTTTCGCCCTCCTCCCGACGATTGCAGCATTGGTCGGCGCGCTCCTGATCCAGATCGGGACCAACTTCGCCAACGATTACTTCGACGCCGTGAAGGGGGCCGATACGGACGAGCGCGAGGGATTCACCCGCGTCACCGCGAGCGGATTGATCGAACCCGAAGAAGTCAAGCGTGCGATAATTCTCACCTACGGCCTGGCGATCGTCGTCGGGCTGTACCTCGTGGCGATCGGCGGCGTCCCGATCCTCTTGATCGGTCTCTCGGGGATCGCCGCGGGGATTCTCTACACTGGCGGTCCGTATCCGTATGGCTACTACGGGCTGGGCGACCTGTTCGTGTTCGTCTACTTCGGCGTCTTTGCCGTCGTCGGGACGTACTACGTCCAGGCTGCGGCGGCCATGGCCGATCTCTTCCCACTATGGGTACCGGCCGATACGGTCAGCCTCGCGGTCGTCGTCGCGAGTCTTCCGGCCGCGACGCTCTCGACGGCCATTTTGAACGTGAACAATATCCGTGACATCGAGACAGATCGAAAGGCCGGCAAGCGCACGCTCGCGGTTATTCTGGGTGACCGGCTGAGTCGCCTCGAGTACGTCTTCATGATGGGGACGGCCTACATCGTCCCGGTCGTCTTCGCGCTCGACTCCGATTTCGGACTCCCGGCACTGCTCCCGCTCGTGACGCTGCCCCTTGCCGTGTCGGTGACGAAGACCGTCCTGACTGAATCGGGTGGTGACGTGCTCGACCCGGCACTCGAACGGACGGGCCAGGTCATGGTCGCCCACGCGGCGCTGTTCGCGCTCGGACTCGCACTCCCGAAGGTGATCTGATGGACATCGAACCCGTCTCGCTGCCGCTATCGTCCCCACTCTCGACGGCTGCGGGGACGATCGATCGCCGGGACGGATTTCTCGTCGTTCTGGAAGACCCACCGGGGATCGGCGAGGCGATGCCACTTCCCGGCTGGACGGAATCACTCGAAGCGTGTCGGGACGCACTCGAGACGGCGAAGTCGGTGAGTCGGGAGCGCGGTGTCGACGCGGCGCTCGACGAACTCGAGGCGGCGGAGACGCCAGCGGCACAGCATGGACTCGATCTCGCGATCGCCGACCGCCGCGCTCGCGAGGCTGGACAGTCGCTGGCGCGGTATCTGGCCCGTTCGCCCGCCGAGTCCGTCCCCGTCAACGCGACCGTCGGGGACGCGACCCCCGAGGAGACGGCCGACCGTGCGAGAACGGCCGTCGACGCGGGGTTCGGGACGATCAAACTCAAGGCCGGCGCTCGCTCGATCGGCGACGACGTTTCCCGAGTCCGGGCAGTCCGGGCCGCGATCGGTCCGGGACCAGCAATCCGCGTCGACGCGAACGCCGCCTGGTCGCGGGAAGCGGCACGCCGGGCGATCGACGAACTGGCGAGTCTCGACGTCTCGTACGTCGAACAACCGCTCCCGTCGGCGGACCTCGACGGCCACGCGTCACTCCGCGGTCGTGGTGTCGAGATCGCACTGGACGAGTCGATCCGCGAGCAGACGCTTGCGGACATCACCGCAGCGGAGGCGGCAGACGTCCTCGTTCTGAAACCGATGGTCGTGGGCGGAATTCGCCAGGTGCGGTCCCTGGCGATCGAGGCGAACACGAGGGGAATCGATCCGGTACTCACGACGACGATCGATGGGGTCGTCGCCCGGACGGCCGCCGTTCATCTTGCGGCGAGTCTGACAATCGAACGGGCCTGTGGCCTCGCAACGGCTGATCGACTGGCCGAAGATATCGCAACGGATCCCGCGCCGGTTACCGACGGACGGATGTGCGTACCCGACGGTCCCGGTATCGGTGTGGAACTCGAGTGAGTCCGGTGTACGGATCGAACGGGAACCTTCGAAGATTCTGAGAATCGTAGCGCCGTTCAAGTGTGCCGAGGTCGGAACCACCGACAATGCGAACCCTCGACGCTTGGCCCCAGATCGATCCACTGACTGCCCGCGCGAGTGCGACGCCGGATCGGACGGCAGTCATCGAGTCAGAGACGGGGGCGAGATGGACGTACGAGGAACTGTTCGACGAGGCCGATTGGCTCGCCGGGCGGATCGCCGCCGCCTGTGAGGGGGAGCCTGACCGTCTGGGAATCGCCATGGAGACTGGCATCGACTTCGTCCGCGCGACGCACGCGGCTTGGCGACTCGGCACGGCGATCGTGCCGCTTGATACGCGCGAACCTGCCGACCGTCTTGATTTCCTCGCGGAGAAAGCCGCCGTCGACGCCATCGTCGCGACCGACCGGACGGCCGGCGAGATTGCCGGCATCGACGGACGACCGCTCTTCACCGTCGACGAGACCGGGGTCGCCGACGTCGAACCGCTTCCGGCTCACGACGGCGGGACGACGCCGCGGGCACGGTATCCGTCGGATACGCATCTGATCATGTTCACCTCGGGGACGACTGGCGAGCCGACGGGCGTGAAACTCACGCTGACGAACCTCTTTGCGAGCGCGATCGCCTCGGCGTTCCGGTTGGGTCTCACTCGTGAGGACCGATGGCTGGTTTCCGTCCCGATGGTACACATGGGCGGGCTGGCTCCACTCATCCGGTCGACGTTATACGGGACGAGCGTCGTCCTCCAGCGGGAGTTCGAGCCGGCCGAGACGGCCGCGGCGACGGCGGACTTCGACGTGACCGGGGTCTCGTTCGTGCCGACGATGCTCTCCCGGTTGCTCGACGAGGGATGGTCGCCACCCGAATCACTCCGGTTCGTGTTGTTGGGTGGGGCCGCTGCGCCCCGGGATCTACTCGAGCGGAGCGATGAGGCAGGTGTCCCAGCGTATCCAACCTACGGGATGACCGAGACGGCCTCGCAGGTCGCGACCGCCACCCCGACCCAGGCCTTCGAGAACCCGGGGACAGTCGGCCAGCCGCTCATGTTCACGAAGGTCGCGATCATCGACGACGGTGCGTCTTCTGCACCGGGCGAGACTGGCGAGATCGTCATCGACGGGCCGACCGTCACCCCCGGCTATCTCGATGACGAGGAAACCCGGCGCGTCTTCGACGAACGTGGCCTCCACACGGGCGATCTGGGGTATCGGGACGACGACGGGCGACTATACGTCGTCGGGCGGATCGACGACCGGATCGTCACCGGCGGCGAGAACGTCGATCCGGGCGAAATCCAGTCCGTCATCGAGTCACATCCAGCCGTCGCCGAGTCAGCCGTCGTCGGCATCCCCGACGAGGAGTGGGGTGAACGCGTCGGCGCGCTCGTCGTCCCCGAGAACGGAACCGAACCGGAACCCGACGAGATCGAATCAGTCTGTCGGGAGGAACTCGCGTCGTTCAAGGTGCCAAAGTCGATCGCTGTCAGCCAGACGATTCCACGCACCGTGTCGGGCACGGTCGATCGCGAGGCAGTCATCGAACGGATCCGCCACGAGTGAGCGAGCAGGGCGACGGTCGGTTCCGAATCGCGCTAGTTCGTCGTCGACTGTTGAAGCCTGGTCATCGCGTCCCACGCCGGGTCGCTTTTGGGCGGTGTAACACGTTCCCCGTCGAGGACGACACCCGGCGGTTCGTCACCGCTCGCCTCGACGGACCCGATGATCGCTGCGGGAGTGCCGCGTGATTCGAGCGCCTCCACGACGCTTTCGGCTGAATCTGGTGGGGCCGTGACCAGGAGACTCCCCGCGCTTGTCACCGTCCACGGATCGACAGTGATCGCCTCACAGACCGCTTCGACACCGGGCTGAACCGGTACCTGGTCGCGCTCGACGACGAATCGGACGCTGGCACCGGTCGCCATCTCGGCGAGTCCGCCGACGACGCCGCCTTCTGTCGCATCGTGCATCGCAGAGAGCTCGCCGGCGGCCGCGGCAGTGGTTGCGTCCGCGACGCCCAGAATGTCCGCGACGCGCTCCTGGGCGGTCGCGACCGTCTCAGCGGGGAGATCGAGCGATTCGGGAAATAGCGTCGCGAACAGGCCGGCCGTCTCCGCGCCGGGACCGGTCGCAAGGACGACTGCGTCACCCGGATTCGCCCCGTCTGGCCGCACGAGGTCATCCGGATCACCGACGCCGAGTGCTGTTGCCCCGCCGACCCACGAGTACTCGACGCCGTCGTATCGCGCCGTGTGTCCCGAGACGACGCTCACACCAAGTTCTTCGGCGTGGTCGGCCATCCCTCGCCAGGTCTGGCCGAGTTCGTCGTCGGTCATTTCCGGCGGAAGGGATAGCGAGACGGTGGTGTGCGTCGGGGCGATGCCCGAGACGGCGACGTCCGTGAGGACGATGTCGAGTGCCAGTCGTCCGGCCCGTTCGAAACCGAGTTCGGGGAGAATCGATATCGGATCAGTCGCCACCACGAGTGCGCTCTCATCGACCGAGAGCACCCCGAAGTCGACGCCGTGCTGTGGACCGATCGTCACGTCGCCGCGATCGGCCCCGAGATGTGGCGCGATGACGGCGTCGAACGTGTCGATGTCGATCTTGCCGCGATCGGGCATAGTCGCGGTCGGAGTCCCCGAGACAAGTGTCCCGCGTTTTCCTCGAGTGATTCTCCCTCCGGACGACGGTCATTTCCTCGAGTGATTCTCCCTCCGGACGACGGTCACACCTCCTGACTGCCGACGACGGTCACTCCTCCTGACTGCCGACGACGGTCACGTCCACGGCGTCGATCCCGATAGAGACGGCGTTCTCAGCGGGCTCGCGCCGCGTTTTCGCCAGCAGCGACTCTCCGTTCCACTCGCAGTGCACCCGGTAGGCGTCCCCGAGGAACTCGACGTGCTCGACGGTCACAGGAAGGGTGACGTCTCCGTCGCCGAGCGTGACGTCCTCCGGACGGACGCAGAGGGGTACCCGCTCCCGGTCGGGAAGTGGTCCGTCCACCGGCAGCGTCGTCCCATCGAGCGACGCGCGAGGCGGGTCGCGGCTTGCAACGGTCGCGTCGAAGACGTTGTTCTCGCCCATGAACTCGGCCACGAATCGGGTCGCCGGGGTGTGATAGACAGCCTGTGGCGTTCCGACCTGTTCGACATGGCCGTCCCGGACGACGGCGATTCGGTCGCTGATCGCCAGCGCCTCTTCCTGGTCGTGCGTGACGTACACCGTCGTGATGTCGAGTTCGCGCTGAATCCCCCGAATACTGACCCGGAGACGCTCGCGCAATCGTGCGTCGAGTGCCGAAAGCGGCTCGTCGAGCAGGAGGACGTCCGGCCCGGGGGCGAGCGCACGGGCGAGGGCGATGCGCTGTTTCTGGCCGCCGGACAGCGATCCCGGCTGGCGATCACCCATGCCGGCCATGTCGACCAGCTCCAGCATCGCAGTGACCCGTTCTGCCGTGTCGACCTCGCCCGGTGGTGACCGGTACCGGAGCCCGTAGGCGACGTTCTCACGGACCGTCATGTGGGGAAACAGCGCGTAGTTCTGGAAGACAATGCCGATATCACGGTCCTCTGGTGAGTGGTCTGTGACGTCTGTCCCGCCGATCCGGACCGTCCCGGAAGACGGCGTCTCGAAGCCGGCAACCGTCCGGAGCGTCGTCGTCTTGCCACAGCCGGAGGGACCGACGAGCGTGAAGAACTCCCCGTCACCGACCGACAGATCGACGTCCGACAACGCGGTCACGCCGCCGAAGGTGACGGAGACGCCATCGAGTTCGACACCAGCCGCAGAACCGCCCCCTTCAGCCATCGTATCGACCTCCGACCCGATCGATGACGACGAAGCTGACGGCCGTCACCGTGAGGAGAACGGTTCCCATCGCCGTCGCGGGGCCGAGACTCGGTCCCAGCGACCGGTTGCCGACGTACCGTTCGAGTGCGACGGGCATGGTGTAACTGCCGCCGCCTTCCGCGAGCAGGACGGTCGAATCGAACTCGCCGATGCTGATCGCGAACGCGAACGCTGCCCCGGCGAGCAGTGGCGCGACGATCAGTGGTAACGTCACAGTGAGCAACGCCCGAACCCGTGAGGCACCGAGTGACCGGGCAGCCTCGGCAAGTCGGTCGTCGAGACCCGCGAGCGCGGGCGTGACTGTTCGTGACACGAACGGGTAGGCGGCCACGGCGTGGGCCGCGACGACGGCGACCGGCCCGGTGACGGTGAGCCGGTGGCCGAGGACATCGACGCCGAAGACGAGCGTCTGCAACAACCCGAGGCCGACGACGATCCCGCTGACGGCGATCGGCGCGCTCAACAGCGCCTCGGCCAGCCGACCGCCTCGCCCGTCACGGGTGGCGACGATCGACACAATGACACCCATCGGCACGGCGAGCAGTAGCGTCCCGACGGCAAAAAGCAGCGAGTTCTGAATCGCCGGGAGCGGCTTGACCGTTCCGACCGCGGCCGAGGCCTGCTGGGCGAGCAGGAACTCGTAGTACGCGAGGGTGAACCCCCCGTCGGGACCGGTGATGCTCTCCAGGATGAGGCTGACCACCGGACCGAGAAAGACGATCGCGGCGACCAGTCCGTATCCGAACACGGCAAGACGACGTGGATCACCCAGTGTCTTGGTCCCGGCCAGCAGGGGTCTCCGGGACTGGGACGTTCCCCCTCCCCGAATTCCGACCTGTGTAGCCTCGTACCGGAGATAGAGGTACATCAGTCCGAGCGTGATCACCGTTTCTAGAACTGCCAGCGCCGCCGCCTCCTCGAGCGCCAGGGACTGGACTTTCGCGTACAGCCAGACTTCGACTGTCTGGAGTTCGAGGCCGCCCAGCGCGAGCACGATCGGAAAGGACATGAACGAGAAGACGAACGCGAGTAGTCCCGCGGTCAGCGCTGCGGGGATCAATTGGGGTGCGACGACGTCACGGAACGCCCGGAGCGGCGACGCGCCCATCGCCCGTGCCGACTCGATCTGCTGGGCGTCGATGCCCTCCCAGGCAGCCGTGACCAGGCGCGTGACCAGCGGTGCGTTGTAGAACGCGTGGGCGAGGATCACGATCGGCAGCGTGAACATGACGTCGATCCGGCCGAGGCCTACCGCGACGAGGAACTCGTTCACCAGGCCGGTCGCGCCGAACATCGCCTGGAATCCGACGGCGACGAGGATAGAGGGCAGGACGAACGGGACGATGGTCACCGATCTGAGCGTCTTTCGGCCGGGGAACTCATAGCGGGCAAGGACGTATGCGCCGGGAAGTCCGAGCGCGACGCTGGCGAGTGCCGACAGGGCTGCCTGATACGCCGTGAAGCCGAACAGGCCGAACTCCACCGCGGCGAGCGGAATCCCGTTTCGGACCCAGGCGATGATGCCCTCGGGGACACCGAGTGGATCGGCGAACGCGTAATGGGCGATACCAGTGTAAAACGGATCGGCGAGGATGGCCCGGATCGGTGCAAACGCCGCTCCCCCGGGATCGATCGCAGCCAGGAGCACTCGCGAGACCGGATAGTAAAATACGACGCCCAGAACGGCAAGCGTCACCACCAGCCCGGCCGGCAGTGCGAGGCGGTCTGCCGCGGGTCGTTGCATCGTCAGTTCGCGATCTCGCGTGCCCAGTCGTCGATCCAGCCGTTGACGTTGCCGGACAGTTCGTCGTAGCTGAACGTGACCGGTTCCGGTGGCTCGTAGGCATACTGTGAGAACTCCTCGCCGGGATCGATGCCCTCGACGGCCGGGAACTGGACGTTCCGGACGGCGATCTCTCTCTGAGCCGCCGGCGAGAGGACGAAGTCCATGAACGCCCGACCGAGTTCGGGGGCGTCCGCGTCAGCGAACAGCGCCATCGCTTCAGGGTTTGCATAGGCCTGGTCGTTCAGGAACCCGACCTGATGCTTCTGCATGTCGACGTCCTCGCCGTGGTAGTAGACCTGGTCGGTCGAATAGGAGACCACCATCGGCGCTTCGTCGTTCATGTACGCCCCGTAGGCGGGTTCCCAGTCCGACAGGATCGTCACGTCGTTCCCAACGAGCTCGTTCCAGTACTCGAGATACCCGTCGGGTCCCTTCTCGGCGATCGTCCAGAGGAGAAACGCCCGGCCAGGATCGGACTGCTGGGCGTTCTGGACGATGAGGTCGCCCTCGTACTCTGGGCTCGTCAGCGCGTCGAAGGTCTCCGGGTTCTCGACCTCGTTTCCGTCGTAGACCAGCGAGATGTAGCCCGTGTCGTACGGGATCGCCCGCCCGTCGGGATCGATCTGGAGGGCCGACTTGACGGTATCGGCCCGTTCGAGGTCGTTCTCGACCGTCTCGAACAGCGATCCGTCGAGTTCCTGGTCGGCCCTGACGAGTTCGGCCGTGTTGAGTCCGATATAGAGGTCGGCATCGATCTCGGCACCATTCTGTTGACGAAGGATGTACTGATTGAGGCCGTTCTCGGGGGTCGTGAATTCGACGGTCACGTCCGGGTGAGCCGCTTCGAAGACGGATTTCAGCCAGTTCCCGGCGGTGTCCGCTCCGGTGAACGACGAGTACGTCGCTACCTGGAGTGTCCCACTAAATCCGCCCGTCCCGGTCGGCTCCGTGTCGGTCCCGTCCTCGCCAGCACAGCCGGAAAGCGCCGTTGCACTCACGACACTGGCACCGGCCGTTCGAAGAAATGTGCGTCGTTTCACCACCTGGTGGTTTGACTGAGTGGTATTAAACCTCTCGTGTTCTCCGGAGCGTAGTGTGACTGAAGAGTACTGATCTGAAACGATTCGTCATCCCGCGGGTGGATGACCGTCAAGGCGCGTGGCGATCGGTGGGTATCTGCCAGAGGCTGGTCTATCGTTGGAACATCTTCCCAGGGGAGTTTCGCTGGCGGATCGAAGGTCAGGTTTAAGCGCCAACCTGCCCCATGTACTGACATGAGCACTGATTCGTCGGAGTCGGAACTCTCCGAGGACGAACGACGGGGCCTCGAACTCGTCCGTGAGACTGGCGGAATCCACCAGAGTGACTTCTGGAAGGAACTCGACGTGAGTTCGCGCAAGGGATCCCGAATCGTCGAGTCGCTGGCGGAGCAGGATTTCATCGACCGGACCGAAACCGTCTACGATGGCCACAACACCTACCACCTGACGCCGACTGCCAAGGACCTGGACTTCTCGCTTTTGATGGCCGGTGACATGCTCTCGCCGTTCGTCGGCGACGACGAAGTCGACGCCCAGAGCGGGCAGTTCACCCAGTGGCTGATGAATCTCGCCTACGAGGAGTGATCCGACGAGCGGTCGACAGGCTGCGTTCTCCGCTCGAAAGTCGATACGTATCGTGACGGCTACGACGATCACTTCAGTCTGATGTACTGTGAGGGTGACAGGGTCATGCGTTCGCGAGCTACACCTGCGCCACGGATGACTGAGACGAGCCTTCGGAGTCCTCCTCGTGAGGGACGTCTCTCGTTCGATGTCTTCGATGTCCCCGATTTCTGATTTCGAAAAAGACCGATTGATTTACAAGAGATGGACCCTATTCTCTATCCGGGTCGGTGCGTGCCCATATCGTCATCGGCCCGGGCGACCCCACGGTCGCCTAACCAGTATGCTTTCCACCTCGGCCCGCCGCCGCGGTGAATCCGGACGACTACCATCGTCCATCAATTGCCGGCTCGCCGGGCTTTCCCCCTCCCGGCGGTCCCCTCTTGGCTGACTCCCCGTTTTGACAACAGTCTCGACTCGTCGCTCCCGGCGAAATCTCGAAACGACAGAAGATTTATTTCTTCTCGGTCCCAGACCTTTTGACGGGTCAATAGTCAGGATCTACCGTGACCCAGTGGGATAGAGTTCGCTATCTACCATCCATCAGACTCTATCCCGATCCACATATTACTGCACCAAATCACACGTCTCGGAGCCCCGCCTATCGCTCGCTGTCCTTGGATTGGTTTCCGGGCGGATTCGAACCACGGTCGTGTCGCTCACTCCATTCGCTTCACTCTTTGCTTCGAATCCTCTCGGACATATTTGTGGCTCGCGAACGTGCTCGCCGCAAAATAGTCCCGGGCGGATTCGAACCGCCGTCAGAGGCTCCAAAGGCCTCTATGATTGGCCACTACACCACGGGACTGCGACCGAACATTGTCGATGAGTCTTTAATAGCGTTATCCTTGCGATCGGTCGAACCGATCGAAGCCGGCCGTTTGCCCGCTGTCGCCCTCAATCCGACGCTTCGGGTTCGACGTCGAGGTGCCCACAGACGTCCCCGTCCGCCTCGAAGCAGTCCGGACACTCTCCCGGCCGGTCGATGATCGTATCCAGTCGATCGGCCACGGTCTCGTCGATGACGCTTTCGAGCTGCTTGGCTTCCCCCCGGAAGTCCTCCACGTCGAGTACTTGCACGAGGAAACGCTCGATGATACAGTACGTCTGGAGGGCGTCTCGCGCCCTGGCGATCCCCTCGTCCGTCAGCGTCACGCCAGTGTACTTCTCGTGATCGAGTAGATCGCGGTCTTCGAGTTTGCCGATCATCTCGTTGGCGCTGGCCGGACTCACGCCCAGGCGCCCGGCGATCCGGCCGGTCGGTGCCGGGCCGTCCTCCTGTTGTTGGACCAGGTAGATCGCCTTGAGATACTGTTCGGCAGTGTTCATTGCTGATCCTCCATGAGATCGGTGACCGTCTCGACGCCACGCGCTTCCGATTCCCGCAACGTCTCCAGGACGGAGACGAGTTCCTCGCGATCGACGCCGAAGTCAGTGTCGCTGGTGTCGAGCGCCCCGAGCAGATCGTCGAAGAACTTGTAGGCCGTCTCGGCGTTACAGAGTTGGTCGTAGAGAATGTCGTCGAAATCCTGATCGGCCTGGTACTGGGCTTCGACGAGCGGCTCGATGTCCTCGTAATCGACGGTCTCGGTGTCCAGATCGGCGATCAGCGTCTCCAGACGCTCGCGATGGGTGGTGGCTCGCTCGACTGCCGTCTCCAGTAGCGATTCGAGATCGGCATCGAGATCCTCCGTGGACTCGAGGTGTTTCCGTGCCCGCGCCTCGACGACCTCCTGGAGGACGACCCCGATCTGGAGGAGACGACCGAGTTGGTGGTCCGAACTGATCGGCTGACTGAGACTCACTCCCCTCCCTCCCGTCGACGCGACGTGGTACCGTACATGCCGATCTGTCGGTGTGGCGTGCCCTTAAACCCATTCCTGGAAGGCGACCGGAACCGCAGGCCGGATATCCAGGCGTCCGAACCACGCCAAGCGGCCAGTCGTTCGGAACCCCCTGGGAAGCTGGTTCACTCCGCCCGTGACGTGATCAGAGCGTGTCGACCGCCGCCCACGCCCGTTCGAGACGGTCGTCAGTTACCGCTCACTCAGCGACCCTCCTGTAGATACTCGTGGGCAAGCACAAGGAAGACACTCGCCGTCCAGGTGTAGGCACGGTCGCGATAGCCCTCCCCGCTCTCCGGATCGAGGTTCTCCGCGAAGCCGCTCTCGGCGACGGCCCTACAGAATCGACGGCTGACGTCGATGGCCAAGTCGTGTTCACCCGACGCCGCGAGTCCCTCGACGAGCAGCATCGTCGACGGTGCCCACACCGGCCCGCGCCAGTAGCTGTCTTGCTCGTAGTGGGAACTGGACAGTGCTTCGGTGGCCGGGCCGTGGGGCGCCAGGAACCGCCCCTCCTCGGCGACGCCCGCCAGCAGGCGTTCCCTGACGTCCGCTGGGAGTCGGTCACCCAGGACCAGCGGGAGAAACGACTGGAGGCTGTCGCCCGCCGCGACCGTTTCGTGCGTTCCGGAGTGTGGTGCCAGGAAGCGTTCCCCCGTCCAGGAGTGATCAAGCAACCGATCGAGCAGGGTGCTCGCGCGGTCCCCGTAGCGGTCCGCGGCGGCGGCCTTGCCGAGGTGATCGGCGACGGTCGCCAACTCCTCGAGCTGCAAGACGAGAAAGGCAGCGAGGTCAGGCGCTTCGACCGGCGGTTCGACGAGGAACGTCGTCCCGTTGTCCCACCCGGAGTCGTTGCCGTGATGGTAGGCGGGGATCCCGTCGCCGTCGTGGTCGCGATGATCGAACCACCACTCGGTCCAGCGGGTCAGCGGCTCGTAGATCGCGGCCAGTTTCCCGCGGCCGACCGCGTCGCTCCGCTCGCGTAGCAATCGCAGTGTCAGGCCGTGGATCGGCGGCTTGACGAAGTTCCGCTCGACGACGGCGTCGTTGACGGAGTCCGGGAGCGCTCCCGTCTCGGTCTGGAAGTCAAAGGGGAGGGCGAACTGATCCCAGGCGAGCTCGGGGTGGCCGTCGGCCAGCGCCAGGGCGTTGAAGCAATGATCCCAGCTCCAGACGCTCGTCATCCAGTTTTTGGACATGTAGACTGCCTCGCGGTCCAGTCGCCGCTCGGCGGCGACCGTCGAGGCCCACAGGATGTAGCCAGCCAGGCGGCGGGTGTCGGCGAACTCCTGGGGCACTGACGGGATCCCCGCGAGCCACCGCTCGAACGCTGCGCCCGGTGGCGCGACGTCCGGTGTCGCGTCGCTGTCGATCCAGCGCGGTTCGTCGCGGTACTCCTCCAGCGTGAGCGTGACAGTACCGTTGCTGTCCGGGGTGGCGGTCACCGACACGTGCGGGGAGTCCTGCCCGTTCCAGGGAGCCTCGATGGTCAGATCTCCCTCGCGAGCTGTCAAGCGGTATTTCGAGAGGTGAGAGTAAGCGTTGACACGGCACGCAGCTTCGCCCGTCCGGACCACGTACGGACGCTGGTAGGGATCGGCCTCGGATGGGACGTACGTCGAAAGAGTGATCGGGCAATCCCCCTCGAAACGGAGCAGCGACGGTGCCTCGAACGAGACGTCGACGTCGCCGGCGGCGGACGACAGTTCCATTCGGGCCGGAGCCGCCTCGATTGCGTACGGGGCGCCCCCGAGATCGAGACGGAAGACACGGTCGTGGGGGACGTCACCCCGGACGTTGCGAACGAAAAATCGCCGGTCGTCGCCGTCCGCATTGAGTGAACAGGCCAGGTAGGAGCCGCGACGACTGAACGGAACGTGATCGGGATCGAAGGCCATGGTCGGGACCGACGCGGCCACGTGTAATAATTCCCGGGTGAGTGCCAGCAAACCGGAGACCGGACGACGAGAAGAAGGTTCAGTCTGTCAGCCGGTCGAGGATCAGTTCGTCTAGATCCTCGCGCAACTCGTCGACGGCCACTTCCTCCAGCACCGGGACGAAGAAGCCCTCGACGAGCATGTTGGTCGCGTCTTCCTCGTCGACGCCGCGGGAGGTCATGTAGAACAGGTCCTCCTGGTCGACCTGCCCGACCGTCGCGGAGTGGCTGGCCTCGGTGTCGTGGTTGTTGATGATGAGCTTCGGGGAGGCGTCGGCCTCGCTGTCGTCGCTCAACATGAGCGTGTTCTCACGCTGGTAGGAGTTGGTGTCCCACGCCTCGCGGCCGACGTCCTGGACACCCTCGTAGACTGAACGCGCCTCGTCGTCGAGCACGCCGCGAGTCACGAGGTCGGCCGTCGTGTGCTCGCTCTCGTGCCAGACCCGCGAGGCGAGGTCGAGGTGCTGGTCGTTGTGTCCGAAGAAGGCCCCGACGATCTGGGACTCCGAACCGTCGCCGAGCAATCGGGTCTCGACGTTCGTCTTGGTCAGTCGCGAGCCGATGTTGCCCTCGATCCAGTCGATCGTGGCGTCACGCGCGGCGTGGCCACGCTTGACCGAATAGTTGTACGTCTCCTCGCTCAGGTTCTGGAGCGAGCCGTACTGGACGTGGCTGTTGTCGCCGGCAACGACCTCGACGACGCCGGAGTAGTACTGCTCACCGGGAAGCTCCTCGCCCGTCTCCTGGCGCTCCAGAATCGTCACGGAGGCGGATTCCTCGGTGATGACCAGCGTGTAGTTGAACAGCGACCGGGAGTGCATCCGGGTCCGGATCTTGACGTCCTCGGCGGCGACGCCCTCGGGGACGTAGACGACCGTCCCGGCGCTGAACAGCGCGGTCGACAGGGCCGTCAGATAGTCCCGCTGAGGATCGACGACGCTGCCGAAGTGTTCCTCGATCAGGTCGCCGTGCTCCTCGAGGGCCTCGGCCCACGGGAGGACGTCGACGCCCTCGGCGTCGATCCGGTCCTTCTCTTCCTCGAAGGCCAGTGGGTCGACGAGGCTCTCGTAATCGAGCGCGTCGAGGTTCGTCCAGTCCCGGCCGGGCGTCCGGATGACCGACGGCATGTCGAGATCATCGAGCGCCTCGAAGGCCTCGAGTCGCGTCTCCGTCAGCCACTCGGGTTCGCCCAGCTCGGCGGAGATCTGTTCGACTTCCTCGGCGGAGACTGTCGCATGTACCTGCGTGCTCATCCCAGGCTCCCCTCCATCTCGAGTTCGATGAGACGGTTGAGTTCGACGGCGTACTCGATGGGCAGTTCCTCGGTGATCGGCTCGATGAACCCGGCGACGATCATCTGCTTTGCGTCGTCGTCGTCCAGGCCACGGCTCTGGAGGTAGAAGACGTCTTCGTCGCCGATCTTGCCGACCGTCGCCTCGTGGGCGACGTCGACCTTGCTCTCCTGGATCTCCATGTACGGCATCGTGTCCGAGGTGGACTCGTTGTCGAACATCAGCGCGTCACACTCGACGTTCGTCGAGGAGTTCTCCGCACCGTCGGAGATGTGGACGAGGCCGCGGTAGTTGGTGCGGCCGCCGTCCTTCGAGATCGATTTGGACTCGATCGTCGATTTGGTGTTCGGCGCGTTGTGGTAGACCTTCGCCCCGGTGTCGATGTTCTGGCCCTCGCCGGCGAACGCGATCGTGATGTGGTTGTCAGTCGCGCCCGGACCCTTGAGGATCGAAGCGGGATAGAGCATCGTCGCCTTCGACCCCATCGACCCCGAGATCCACTCCATCGTTCCGTCGGCCTCGACGATGGCGCGCTTGGTGTTGAGGTTGTAGGTGTTCTTCGACCAGTTCTGGACCGTGGAGTACTGGACGTGAGCGCCGTCCTTGACGAACACTTCGACGCCCCCGCTGTGGAGGTTGTGACGGGCGTACTGGGGAGCCGAACAGCCCTCGATGTAGTGGACTTCCGAGTTCTCCTCGGCGATGATGAGCGTGTGTTCGAACTGGCCCATCCCCTCGGAGTTCATCCGGAAGTACGCCTGGATGGGCATCTGGACGGTGACACCCTCGGGGATGTAGACGAAGCTGCCACCCGACCAGACCGCGCCGTGGAGGGCGGCGAACTTGTTGTCGCTCGGCGGGACGGCCTTCGTCATGAAGTACTCCCGGACGAGCTCTGGGTGTTCCTGGACGGCCTTGTCCATGTCCATGAACACGACGCCCTTCTCCTCCCACTGCTCCTGCATGTTCTGGTAGACGAT
>ENA-ORDC01001258-ORDC01001258.1-marine-metagenome-genome-assembly--contig:-NODE-1258-length-19536-cov-3.975281_pt1 | contig 19536 bp, 16 predicted proteins | sample MGYA00237783_ERZ508515 | MGnify/ENA primary metagenome ERZ508515 (study PRJEB26186, sample SAMN06268792) | marine metagenome | isolation source: Eden Landing Ponds, San Francisco, CA, USA | place... | reverse complement strand
GGGCTTCGGCAACGAGTACATCCAGCGCAACGAGCCGTGGAACCTCGTCGACGACGACCCGGAGCGGGCGGCGCAGGTGATTCGTGACTGCGTCCAGATTGCGAAGGCCGTCGCCGTCCTCTTTGCCCCCGTCGCGCCGGGCACCTGTGACGACCTGTGGACGCAGGTCGGCGGTGAGGGGTCGGTCCACGACGTCGAGGTGGACGCCGCGCTCGAACCGCCGGCGGCGGACCTCCCCGAACCGACGGAACTCTACGAGAAGATTCCCGAAGAGCGCGTCGAGGAACTGAACGAGAAACTGGAGGCGCGCGTCGCCGAGGCCACGGCTGACGACGAGGCCGAGACGGAACACGAAGACGACGAGGCAGCCGAATCCGACGACGCGGCCGCCGACCTCGAACCGATCGCCGACGAGCGCATCAGCTTCGACGACTTCCAGGAACTCGACATCCGCGTGGGCGAGATCCTCGCCGCCGAGGGCGTCGAGGGCGCGGACAAACTCGCGAAGCTGACCGTCGACATCGGTGTCGAGGAGCGACAGATCGTCGCGGGGATCAAACAGCTTCACGACGTCGACTCCCTCGTGGGACAAAAGATCGTCGTCGTCGCCAACCTGGAGAAGGCCGAACTGTTCGGCGTCGAGTCCAACGGAATGCTGCTCGCGGCGGGCGAGCAGGCCGACCTGCTCACGACGCACGGCGACGCCGAACCGGGCACGAAGATTCGATAGCCGACGGGATTCGCCCGTTGATCGCTCCCCCGCTGAATCAGAACGCCGCACATCGGTCCGCGGCCGCCTTCATCGTCGGTCTTTTTAACTCGGTCCCGAGTAGGCGTTGCTATGAGAAGAGCGAAGATCGTCTGCACGCTCGGCCCGGCGTCCGACGATGAGTCCACGATTCGGGCCCTCGTCGAAGCCGGGATGAGCGTCGCTCGGCTCAACGCGAGCCACGGGACGCCGGATCACCGCCGCGAGGTGATCGATCGCATCCGCGCGGCCGACGACGTGACGACGGAGCCGCTGGCCGCGATGGTCGACCTCCAGGGACCGGAGGTCAGGACTGCGCCGCTCGAGGATCCGATACACGTCGAGACCGACAGCGAAATCCGGTTCACCGAGGGCGAGGAGGCGACCCCCGAGCGGATCGGCCTCTCCCACTCGATCACCGCCGCAGAGGCCGGTGACAGAATCCTCCTCGACGACGGTCGGATCGAGGCCACGGTGATTCGAGTCGACGACGGGGTCGTCGCTCGGATCGATTCCGGCGGGAGACTCGGCGGCCGGAAGGGGGTCAACCTCCCTGGCGTCGACCTCGACATCGACCTCATCACCGAGAGCGATCGGACGGAACTCGAAGTCGCGGCCGAGACCGAGGCCGACTTCGTCGCCGCCTCCTTCGTCCGCGACGCCGAGGACGTCTACACCATCAGCGACGCGCTCGACGAACTCGGAGCGGACATCCCGGTCGTCGCGAAGATCGAACGCGCGGGCGCGGTGGAGAACCTCGACGAGATCATCGACGCCGCCTACGGCGTGATGGTCGCCCGCGGTGACCTCGGCGTCGAGATGCCCCTCGAGGACGTGCCGATCATCCAGAAGCGGATCATTCGCAAGTGCCACGCCACGGGGACGCCGGTCATCACGGCGACGGAGATGCTCGACTCGATGGTCCACGCGCGCCGTCCGACCCGCGCGGAGGCCTCCGACGTCGCCAACGCGGTGCTCGACGGGACCGATGCCGTGATGCTCTCCGGCGAGACCGCCATCGGCGACGACCCGGTCCGGGTCGTCGACACGATGGACCGGATCGTCCGCCAGGTCGAATCCAGCGAGGAGTACGCCGAGGGCCGCGAGCAGCGCATCCCGACGGCCGACGGCGACTCCCGGACAGAGGCGCTCGCCCGATCGGCGCGGTATCTCGCGCGCGACGTCGGCGCGAGCGCCATCGTCGCCGCCTCCGAGTCCGGCTACACCGCGCGGAAGACCGCGAAGTTCCGTCCCGGCGTGCCGGTCGTCGCGACGACTCCGAACGACCGCGTCCGCCGTCAACTCGCGCTCTCGTGGGGCGTCGTCCCGAAGTACTCGGCGTACCGCGACGGGATCAACGAGATGATGGAGGACGCCGTCGACGCCGCACTCGACGCCGGGGTCGCAAACTCCGGCGACACGCTCGTCGTCCTCTCGGGGATGATGACTGAACTGGAGGACACGAACACGACGAATATGCTCAAACTCCACGTCGCCGCCGAGACCGTCGCCAACGGCCGGAAGGTCGTCGCCGGTCGCGTCGCCGGGCCGCTGGCCGTCGTCGACGACGGCGACCTCTCGGACGTCCCCGACGGCGCGATCCTCGCGCTGCCCGCGCACTTCGAGGGCGAGTTCGAGGGCGAAACCGCCAAGATCGCCGGTATCATCGACGCGCGCCCCGGGATGACCGGCTATCCGGCGCTCGTGGCGCGCGAACTCGGCATCCCGATGATCTCCGGCGCGCCGCTTCCGCGGTCACTCTCGGACGGGACGACGCTGACGCTTCACGCCGAACGCGGCGTCGTCTTCGAGGGCAACCTCATCAGACACGACGACCGACGCGGATCCCGTCAGTAGGGTCGGTTCGAGGCGGCAGGTCTTTTCCGTCGCGGGACGTATCTTCGGCAATGACCGATTCGGACGACGACCGACGGCGAGCGGCGTCGGACACGGCGGGTTCCACGGACGACGGTGTGTCCCGAGTGGCGGTGGACGAGGGTCCCGTGGCCGACGAGGGTTCTGATACCGGAGACGCTCCCGGTGTCGATAGCGACGCCGACACCGCGGTCGGAGCCGACGAGTTTGCCGCGCGGCTCCGAGAACCGATCGAGCCCGAGGACCCGTCGCCGGAGAACGCGCTGTTCGTGTTCCTCGGCGTCCTCGGGACCGTCGGGTTGCTCGCGAGCGCCGTCCTTCCCGGCCTGCTGTAAACGGCCCACTTTTTTCTCTCCCTTCTCGCTTCCTTCTCGCTTCCTTCTCGCTTCCTTCTCGCTTCCTTCTCGCTTCCTTCTCGCTTCCTTCTCGCTTCCTTCGTTTGCTCCTTGAGGCCGGAGTCTCCACCTTGAATTACGCTGAGAGGACCGTGTGGGGGGCCGCCGACCGGCCCTTCTCCGCCCGTCAGTCGATCGGTTATCAGTTCTGATGGTTTGACCGCAGTGTTTTATGTCGATCGGGGGGTAGCCGAGTGCGACGACCGCTTCGCCGATGTCTCACGCCTCCACCGCCGTCGCACTCGCAGTAGCCTTCTCGCTCCTCGTCGGGGGCGCGACGCCAGTCTCTGGACTCGGCGTCACGCCCGCCGATCACGAGCGGCCAGCGGAGCCGTCCCTCTCCGTCGACCGCGTGGATACGGGCACGCGCGAACAGACCGACGACGCATCGGGATCCTTCCCCGACGGGAACGTCAGCGTCACGCGCGGGGACGAGGTGACGGTGTCGGTCTCGCACTCCGCTCCGGCGAACGTCACGATCGGCGGCCCGGAGTACGGCTTCCACCTCACCGTTCGACTCGGCGGCAGCGGCACCGACGAGATAGTTCTCGACACGCGACGCACCACCGCAGCGGACCCGAGCGCGTTCGTCGACGGCGGGTCGGCGACGCTTCACACGCCGCCGCTCGACGAACCGATCGAACCCGAGGACTACCTGCTCCGCGTCGACGTCGAGGGCGTCGAACGCGACATCGCGACGCTCACCGTCGAACCGCGCGGCGAAGTGACCGCGGAATCGTATCGCGCCCCCGGATCGTTCGATCCCTCGGAATCTCTCGGCGGCGGCGAGGACGGCGACGCCGACGTCGGCCCGCTGCAGTCGACGATGACCGCCGGACCGACCGTCGCCCGCGGCGATTACGCCGTGATTCGAATCGAGGAGAGCGGTCTGGAGACGGCGCTGAACGCCTCCGATCTCACCGGAAGCGCGGCCGCGAACGGGCTCAAGGTGAACTTCACGCAGACGGATCCGGGCCCGAACCACGAACCCCGGGAGTACGTCGCGACCGACTCCGCGAACGTGACGGTGCTCCCGAACCTCGCGAGCGACGAGTTCTACGTCCTCTGGAACACCTCCGGGGTCCCCATCGAGTCCCGGAACGGACGGAACCGCTACCGGGCCGCGCTGACGCTCACCGAGGAGAGCGGACTCTCCGACGGGTCGGCGACCGCCGCGGCGACGACCTTCGAGTTGGAGCGGCAGTCGGTGTCGCTGTCGCCGGCGACCGACTCGGTACACTACCCCTGGGAGAACGATAGCTTCGCGGTGACGGGATCGACGAACCGCGCGCCGAACACCGAACTGGAGGTCCGACTCCGGTCGTCGGACCCGAACGCGTTCCTCGAACTCGCCGACGCGACGGTCCGTGAGGACGGGAGCTTCGGGGCCGCGTTCGACCTCTCCGCGCTCACCCGCGGCACGAACGCGACGCTTTGGGTCCGCGGTCACTTCCCCGAGACGACCCAGGAGGTGCGCCTCGTCGCGCCCGACCCGACGGTCCGGATCGAGAACCAGACCGTAAGCGGGACGAGCGTCGGGGTCGCGAGCGTCGAGGTCCCCGCGGGCGGGTTCGTCCGCCTGACGGACGCGAGCGGCGAGTCCGTCGGCCGGAGCGACTACCTCGACCCCGGACGGCACGCGAACGTCTCGGCCGAACTCGGGACGGCGCTGTTCGAGGATCAGCAACTCCGCGCGGAGCTGGTTCGCCCCGGCGAGGACGAGTCGTACGACCCCGGCGCAGCGGCGTACTCGACTGACGGATACCTCGTCAACGACACCGCACACGTCGCGTTCCCGCCGGCCCCGACCGAGACGAGCACGCCCACGCGAACGGCGACCGCGACGGCGACGCCCTCCGCGACGCCGTACCCCGTGGTGACCCGGACGCCGCTGAACCCGGTCGGAGCCACGCAGTCGAGCCTGCCCCTCTCTCCGGGCGTCGCCGTCGCGGCGCTCCTGGGGGCCGCCGCGCTCCTCGCCCGCCGAGGTGGTTCCCCGTGATTCCGGAACTGGACCCCGACGAGTTCGTCTCGTTCCTCGCCGACCTGTGGGACGCCCGCGGGTGGGAGACGTCGGTCCGCGAACGGGCCGACGAGACGCACTTCGTGATCGGCAAGCGCGGCGACGGCAAGCGCGGGGTCATCTACGTCTTCCCGACGGCGACGGCGACGGTGACCGAGCGGCACCTGAAGCAGTTCGTCGGCTTCTGTCGGAAGCGCGGGGTCGACGTCGCCGTCGTCGCGACGCAGGGCGCGTTTGCGGAGGGCGCCCGGCGGATCGCGGGTCAGAGGAGCGTCCACCTGCTGGATCGCTCGGCGCTCGCGAACACGGTCGAAGAGGGCGGTTTCGAGGACGTCCTGGGTGAGTACACCGAGACGAGCGGCCTTGAGGCAGCCGTCGAAAAACTGGAGGAGTTCGGCGTCCCCGTGCCGGCCGCGCTCGTCGAGCGCGTCGCGGGCGCCGGGGCGGCGATCGATTCGATCCGCGAGCGGTTCGATCGCGGTGACGGTGGTGCCGGCGGGGAGTCCGGCTCCGCCGGTGGGAGTCGGGCTGCCGGCGGAGCCGACCCCGCGGAAGGTCCCTCGGCGGGCGGTTCCGGCGAATCGAATCGGGGGCGTCTCGGCGCGCTCACGTCGCACCTCCGGGGACTCTCGTCGCGGTCGATTCCGGCCGTGGTGATCCCGCTCGTCCTCGTCGTCGCCTTCGTCCTCGGTGCGACGATGGGACCGGCCGTCGGTCTCGGCAGCCCGCTCGCCTCGGGCGGCGACGGCGGCACGGACGTCTCCGCGGTCTCGACGGCCGGCGCGAACGCGACCGTCGACGTCCGCTGGAACGCGAAGACGACCGACTCCCTGACGGTAAACGGGACGACGTACGACGCGCCGTCCGAACAGAAGTTCCTCCTGGTGCGGATGAACGTCACCAACAGGGACGGCGCGCCCACGCAGTTCGGACAGTCCGCCCTGGTCGTCGACGTCGCCGGCGAGCGGTACGCCCATCAGCCGCTGGACGGCGTGACCGGCTTCCCCTCGGCGGGCCTCTTCGAGCCGGGGGAGACCCGCGAGGTCTGGACGGTGTTTTCCGTCCCCGAGAACGGGACGAGCGCGACGCTCCTGACGACCGACGAGACGGGCGTGCGCTTCGTTCGCGACCCCTCGCTGGCGCCGGAGGCGACCGTCGAGTCCGGAAGCGACTGACCGCTCTCCGGGCGGCCCACCTGCGCCGAACGCGGAGGCGACACGCACGTAACTTTTTACCACCGACGGCCTTCGGGAGTGATACCCGTGCTCTCCGCGTTCCCGTGGCTGGCGGCCGCGTCGCTGGCCTCGGGGATCGTCTCCCTGGGTTTTATGCGGTACCTCTGGCCGTATCGGGACCGCCTCGGCGGGCGGTTCTTCCTCGCGACGATCGGATGTGAGGCGCTCTGGTCGCTGTCGTACGGGCTCGCGCTGTTCGTGTTCGATCCGGCCCTGCGCGAGGCCTTCGAGGTGCCGATCTGGACCGCGATCAACTTCATCGGGGTGTTCTTTCTCGCCTTCGCGCTGGAGTACACGGGGCGGGGGCACCTCCTCCGGTCGAAGGCGATGGGGAGCGTCGTCGCCCTCCAGGTGCTCCACACTCTCCTCGTCGTCACCAACCCGCTCCACCGGATCGCCTGGAGCGACTACGCCGTCGAACCGACCTACGGCCTCGCGACCGTCGTCTACGCGCACCAGCCGTGGCTGTTCGTCAACGCCGCCGGCTTCATCCTGATGATCGCGGTCGCCTCGTTCCTGCTGGCGGACACGGTGTTCAGCTACGGGCCGCTGTACCGGACCCAGGCGGCGGCCATCGCCGTCTCGCCGATCTTCCCGGGCGTCCCGTTTCTGCTCTGGTTGGCCGAGGTCGGCGCGACGCCGCCGCTGAACCTCACGCCGCTGCTCTTTCCGGTCCACCTGGCGTTCGACATGTACGCGTTCTTCTCCCGGGACATGTTCGAGATGGTGCCCGCGGCCCGGCGCGTCGCCGACCGCGCCGCCATCGACAACCTGGGATCGGCGGTCGTCATCGTCGACAGCGGCCGGCGGATCATCGAGTGCAACGACGAGGCGGGGCGGCTGCTCGGCACCGCCCGGAGCGACGCGCTCGGTCGACGGCTCGAAACTCACCTCGACGACGTCGACCTCGACGGCGACAACGAGCCGATCACGCGACGGCGAGCGGGCGGGAAGCGGACCTACGCCGTCGCGACGTCGCCGCTCACGGACGCCACCGGGGCCGCCGTCGGCGACACCATCGTCTTTCAGGACATCACCGAGGAGCGCCGGCGCGAACAGCGTCTCGCCGTTCTCAACAGGGTTCTTCGGCACAACCTCCGGAACGACCTGAACGTCGTCTCCGGCTACCTGGAGATGGCCGAAGCGCGCGTCGACGACGAGGACGTCCGGCGGATGCTCGACGTCGCCGCCGAGAACACCGCGGGAGTCGTCGAACTGGGCGAGAAGGCCCGCTACATCGAGCGGGCGCTGGACGCGGGCGTCGACGACCCCGACCCCGTCGAACTGCGACCGCTTCTCGAAGAGATCACCGAGGGGCTCTCGGAGACGGAACCCGATGCCGGGGGACGCTCGGAGACGGAACCGGCTGCCGAGATCACCGTCGACGTCGACGACGACGTGACGGTCCGGGCGGCCCCGTCGCTCCTGGAGGCCGTCTTCGAGAACCTGCTGGAGAACGCGATCGAACACGACCCCTCCGAGACTCCGACCGTGACCGTCCGGACCGCAGAGGACGAAGCGGAACCGGGGTTCCTCGCGGTCGAGGTCGCGGACGACGGCCCGGGGATCCCCGAGCACGAACTCGCCGTCCTCGACGAGACGGGGGAGACGGCCCTCGAACACGGGAGCGGACTGGGGCTGTGGATCGTCACGTGGGGCGTCGACTCCCTCGGCGGCGCCGTCGACTTCGAGGTCGGGGCGTCGGGGACGAACGTGGTTCTGCGACTGCCGACTGCGTCCGAGACGGCCGGTTCGCGGGGCGACGGCGTCGCAGAGCGTGACAACCCTTAATCGTCCGCCAGACCTACGGAGCGTATGCTCGAAGGTGCGCCCTCGATCGCCCTGCAGCTCTCGATCCCGCCGGAGACGCTGCCGCTGCTGCTCGTCGTCGCCGGGATCGGTCTCAGCGTCCTCGAAGCGTTCGCGCCGGGCGCGCACTTCGTCGTGCTCGGCGTGGCGCTGTTGGCCGCGGGGCTCGTCGGCCTCCTCTTGGGGCCGCTCGCCTCCCCGATCGTCCTCGGCGTTCTCGTCCTCCTCTTCGGTGCGGTCTCGCTCTACGGCTACCGCGAACTCGACATCTACGGCGGGAAGGGCTCCGGGCAGACCAGCGACTCGACGAGCCTCCGAGGCCGAACCGGGCGGGTCACAGAGCGGGTCACGCCAACCGAGGGCGAAGTCAAACTCGACGAGGGTGGGTTCAATCCCTTCTACTCCGCCCGATCGGTCGACGGCGAACTCGAAGAGGGGACCGAGGTCGTCGTGATCGACCCCGGCGGCGGCAACGTCGTCACGGTCGAGTCGCTGTCGACGAACTACGACGAGATCGATCGGGAACTCGACCGCGGGGCCGCGGCGGCGGGCGACGACGAGAGCGCCGGCACCGACTCGGACGGCCCGATCGGCGGGGACGACCCGAACGCCGAGGCCGATTCCGACGCCGATTTACAGACCGAGCGGGAGACCGAGAGCGACCGAGCCTGATTGCTGCGATTCGGTACCGCGTGGCGATCTGTCAAGCCTGATTGCTGCGATGGCGATCTAATAGTCACTCGCGTGCGCGATGGAACAATCGACCGGCGTGACCACGTGTCAACACGGCGCGACCACGTGCGGGCGCTCGACGTCTCACTGAGCGGGGGTTAGACGCGTTCCGTCCCGCAAACTGGGCGTAACCGTCGATATCGACGTAAAACGGGATTAAACGAGCACAAACCGGGATCAGCGACGTCCGTTTATATACGACTTTCCGCCGTCTCCGAGAGCGGAGATGAGGCGAAACATCACAGTCGTCGTCGCGCTGTTGTTGGCCGTGAGTGCGATCGCCGCGGTTCCGACCGGGGCCCTCGCACAGGAGACGGCCACGACCGCCAGCGAGACGGCGACGCCGACCGATACGGAAACGAGTACCGCCGCCGACGAGGCGGACGACAACGCGAGCATTCCACTCGGGGCGCGTCTCGGCGGAATCGTCAGTACGCAGCAGACCGAACTCGAGACCGAACTCGAGGGGCGCGCGTTCGGTATCGCGGTCGCAAACGCGAAGAGTAACGACTCGAAGGCGGCCGTCGTCGCGGCGCAGTACGGCGACCTCGAACAGCGCCTCCAGAACCTCACGGAGCGCAAGCGGGCACTCGAAGAGGCCCGGCAGAACGGCTCGATGAGCGAGGCTCGGTTCCGAACGGAGATGGCGAAACTGCACGCCCGAACGGAGGGCGTGAAACGGCTCGCGAACCACACCGAAAACGCGACGCGGGGCCTCCCGGAGGAGTCGCTGCGGTCGAAGGGCGTCAACGTCACTGCGATTCGGACCCTGAAGAACGACGCCGGCGAGCTGACCGGTCCCGAGGTCGCCGAGATCGCTCGGGGCATCGCCGGGCCGTCCGCCGGCAGCGCCGCGGTCGATGACGCCGTCGGACGCGCCGCCGACCGCACCGCTTTTGCGCCGCCGGCGCCCGCGTTCGGGCGTGACGCTGGACCCCGTACACGTCGACACCATCGCGTACCTCGCCTCGGCCATCGCCGACGGGGTCGACGACGCCGACCACGACGACCTCGCGGGCACGGCGTGGGCGGAGTGGCTCGATCCGCTCCACGACGACGGCCGGGTGGTGCTGGAGGCGGTGGGCGACCACGAACTCCGCCGGACGCCCGTCGAGGACGCCGCGCTCGCGGACCGACCCTTCGAGACGAGCCACGGCGTCGACTCCGGCACGCTGAACCCCACGTCCTTCAAGAACGGCCTCGTCGTCGACGTGGCGCAGGCGGCGATGGGCGCCGAGCCGACCGATCTCGACCTCCACCGCGCGCGCTCGATCGTCGTCACCGTCCACGCCAACGACGCGACGGTGGTCTTTCCCGAAGTGCCCGGCGGCTGGATGCCGTACGACGACGGCAACTCCGAGCGCCGGGTGCTGAAAGTCCCCCGAAGCCGTCGGTTCGCAGACGAGATGGTTCACGAGTTGGCGCTGTCGCTGGCGGAGTCACACCACGCCCGCAAGCACCTCGAACGCGGTGAGGTGTCGGACCTGCTCGTGCTCGACGGCCCCCTGTACCCGAAACGCCTGTTGAACTGGGCGACCCGCGACAGCGAGCTCCGCGAGGTCGCCCACGGCGAGACGGTACGGGAGGCGGTTCGGACGTACGTTCGACTCGTGGAGTCGTGCATCGAGCGCGGCGTGCCCGTGCTGGGGTTCGTGAAGAACCCGACCTCGGGGTACGTCACCCGGACGCTCGACCGCAAGGGCGTCGAGGCGCCGTGGCCCGACGACGCCGCGCTGTTCACCCGGCTGCTGGAGCGGCGTCCCGACGGCGACCGTGCGGACGACGCGATCACGTTCACCTCGTGGCTGCGCTCCCGGGGCGGCTCGGACGCGGCGCTGGCGAGCGACGGGGACGCGCTCGGCGTCGAGCGCACCGCGCGGCCCGACCGGTACGAGGTGACGTACATGCACGTGTACGAGCCCCGTGAGGACGTGCTGTTCAAGGTGGAGGCGCCGGCGGCGTTCACCGCCGACTCGGAGTCACGCGAGCGGCTCACTCGGCAGGTCCTCTCGGAAGTCGCCGCCGAGGCCGGACCGCCGACGCCGGTCGCGAAGGCCGACGAGCTGGCCCGGATCGGCGTCGGCGAGACGGAGGCGCTGCGGCGGAAGTTCGAGGAACGGTTCGGCGCGGAGCACCTGCGGACGTACGACGACGTCCGGTGGGGGGACGGCGAGACGTAAGCGAACGGAGTGAGCGAGCGTCTCGACCCACGACGGTGAGGTCCCCGTGCCGAGCCGTCCGAAGCCGGCGAGACGTGCGGTGCGCGGTCGAACGGCGTGAGACCGCGACGGTGAACGGCGAACACCGTGGGCCGTGAACGGAACCGACGCAGCGACCGAGCGGCCGCCTCGGTTCAGTCCGCCAGATCGGACACCTGCGGGGAGTCGACCGGGTTCGCGTCGGCGAGCTGGCGGTAGGCGCTCACCAGTACCGCGATGCTGAACAGGCTCGCGACGCCGCTGGCGGCGGCGGAGACGAGGTTTCCGACGACGGGTGAGACGATGCCGAACAGGCCGAACACCCCCCCGACGACCCCGGCGACGACCACGACGAGCAGTCCGAGCACGAACAGTCGGATCCGGTTTCCGGACGTCAGCGACCAGCTTCGCTCCAGCGCCTCGACCACGCCGGCGTCCTCGATCACGACCGCCAGCTGGGCGAACACGAGGCTGATCGCGAGGAACAGCCCGGGGAAGAACAGCAGCGCGAACCCGACGGTGATCGCGACGGAGACGATCACCGAGACGCCGATCAACACGGCGGCCGTCCAACCGAGTCGGCGGGTGTGCCGTTCGTTGGGGACCTCGTCGATGTCGGCGTACACCGCGCGCATGGCGACGATGCTGAGGAGGAACGTCCCGATCAGGGCGACCGCGGTGATGAGCGCCGACGCCGCCACCGGAACGGGGAGCGCGAGGGGGTAGGCGTTCGTGGCGGCCTCGGCCGGGAGGCTGTCCGCCAGCAGGTCCGCGAACAGGGAGTTGATTCCGACCTGCGCTATCACCTGCAACGCCGCGAGCACGGCCGCGAGCTTCAGTCCGCCGCGAGTGGTCAGCTGGTCGATGCCGTTCGAGAGGGCCGCACCGATGCGTAACGTCGGGGACATGAGCAGGGATTGAACACGCGTTCAGGAAAAACTACTGATACATCGTCGAGCCCTCCGGTGTTCTCGCGGTGGCAGGGTACACGACGGCGACGGTGGGAGTCGCGGGTGGGAGGGTTACGTGGGGTTCTGTTTCTCGATCTCGACCTCCACGTCGCGCTCGGGGACGCCGACGCGGGCGAACTGCGTGCGGACGTGCTCCTCGGCGGCGGCGATCGCCTGCTCGCGCGTGTCGAAGCCGCGGGGCGTCGGCGACTCGAAGGCGACGCGGATGGGTTCGCCGTCGACGACCAGCTCCGAGCCGCCGGACTCGACCTCGTAGAAGGCGTCGCACACCCACACGTACGGCGCGTCCTCGTCGGGCGCGCCCTTGAACGACGGCGCCTCCTCGCCGCGTTCGTAGATCGTGCCGGTGAGGGTCGTTCCGCCGCCGCTCCCGCGGACCAGTAACATGTCCGCAGGTTGTCGGCCACGTCGGAAAAGCGGTCGCATCGGCGGACTCAACCGGCCACGTCCCACCGGCCGGGCGGGCGATCGGACGGGGCCGGCGATCGCGTCCGGCGACGGATACGGTTTTCACCCCGCGCGCCACAGACTCGGGCATGACCGACTCCGGAGAGCCGAACCTCGGCGACTTCGAGGACCCCGGACGATTCGACGACTCGAGCGGCGGGGACGAGGCTGTCGACGGGGTCGACGAAGCGGACTCGACCGCCGGCGACGACGCGGAGGTGACCACTGCCGGCGCCGACTCGACCCCCGGCGGCGACAGGGAGGCGGCCGCGGACGCCGGGGCGGGCGTCGAACCCGGCTCGGACGCGACGGGCGGCCCGGAGTCCGGGTTCGCCCAGTACGCCATGGACGCCGCCGAGGCGGCCACCGCCGACGGGATCGGGACGGTCTCGGTCGCGCAAGGGCTGCGCGTGGCCGAGGACGACGACGAGACCAGCCTGAAGGCGTTCGTCACCGCCGGCAACCGCGAGGACGTCAGGATCGGGACGTACCTGCTCGTCCCGTACCCCGACGGGGAGCAACTGTTCTGCCGGATCACGGCGCTCGAGTACGATCAGGAGTTCCGCACGGACGACGCGACGGAGCTGACCGCGCGCCGTCGGATGCGGACGGGTCGCGGCGACTTCACCGAGGCCGACTACAAGTACATCGCGGAGCTGTCGCCGGTGGCCGTGCTGTTCTCGGAGGGCGACGATCTCAAACGTCGGATGGTCGACCGCGTTCCCAAGCCGGGCGCGCTCGTCCGACAGGCCGGCGACGCCGAACAGATCAAGACCGGGCTCGCGATCCCCGAGGACGGGGTCTTCCTGGGCCACCTCTCGGTCGGCGGCGAGACGGTTCGGACCGCCGCCGAGCCCCCGACGGTCGACTACCGGCTGAAGGACGACTACGCTGACGGCGACCCGCTGGTGTTCCGGCACACGCTCGTCGCCGGCGGCACGGGCTCGGGGAAGACCCACGGCGCGAAGAACGTCCTCCGACAGTACCTCGGGCGCTCCTACGAGACCGACGACGGCCGCGACGCGCGTGCGGCGGTCGTGATGTTCGATCCGCAGGACGAGTACGCCCAGATGCACGACGACAACCCCGCGCTCGACGACGAGTGGGCACGGCGGCTGGAGCGCGAGAACGTCGCGTACGGCGGCCACGACGACACCGTCGCGCTCGTGCCGAGGGAGGCGGGCGTCACCTACCCCGGCCGGGGCCACCGCGCCGAGCAGGTCGAGTTCACGATCCCGTTCTCCGTGGTCGACGAGTACGACATGCCGTGGCTCGTCGCCGGCGCGTCGCTCAACGAGAACCAGTACCCCGCGCTGCTCACGCTCATCAACCGGTTCTTCCGCAACCACGACGACGGCACCTACCAGCAGTTCCTGCGCTTCCTCGACGACCCGGCGCTGAAGGAGGAGCTCGATGAGACCGGCCGCGTCCACGAGGCCACCTTCGACGCGGTGAAACGGCGCGTCCGTGGCGTGCCGTCGGGCGTGTTCGATCAGGACGCCAAGCCGATCACGGAGCTGGACACGACGCTCGTTCGCCCCGGAGGGCTGACCGTCGTCCCGACCTACCACCTCTCGTCGGCGCGCGCCAAGGAGACGTTCGTGCTCGCGGTGTCCGCGATGCTCGTCGACGACAAGCTCTCGAACTCGCCGCGAAGCGCCCGCATCGACGAGACGCCGCTCGTGCTCGGCATGGACGAGGCGCACAACTTCCTCTCGGGGGCCGACAACGTCCAGGCGCGGCAGGTGGTCTCGACGTTCACCGAGGCGGCCAAGCAGGGGCGCAAGGAGCGGCTCGGACTGTTCCTCATCACGCAGGACCCGCAGGACATCGCCGACCCGGTGTTCAAGCAAGTGAACACCCGGCTCGTGCTCAACCTCGGCGACGAGGAGGCGATCCAGTCGGTCAACATTCCGCCGTCGCTCGCGCGGAAGGTGCCGTACATGGAGAAGGGCCAGCAGGTCGTCTACTCCCCGGACAACTCGGAGCCGGTCGAGGTGACCGGCCTCCCGGTGTGTGTGACCCGGCACGGGGAGTGACCGCCGGCGGAGGTCGCCCGAAACCGACCTTTTTCTCGGCGTAGGGGAATCGTGCAGTCGTGACTGACCGTATCCTGATCGGCGTGGACGAGTCCGAACAGGCGCTCGATGCGTTGTCGTTCGCCGCCGACGAGTGGCCCGAGTCGGATCTGGTGCTGGTGTCCGTGATCGACCCCGCTCAGGGGGGGTACGCGCCCGGGGCGGGCGTTCCGAGCAACGCGGAGCAGTGGTACGAGCGACGCAAGACGGAGACCGAGGAGCTGCTCGCGGCGGCCGCCGACTCGATCGACACCGCCGGCTCCGTCGAGACGACGACGACGGTCGGAACGCCCGCGGCAGCCATCGTGGAATACGCGGCCGACCACGACGTCGATCACATCGTCGTCGGAAGCCACGGGCGCGGCGGGATCTCGCGGATCGTGCTCGGCAGCGTCGCGGAGTCCGTCGTTCGCAACGCACCGGTCCCGGTGACGGTCGTCAGGTGACATCCCCCTCGCCGTACACGGCGGGATTCTCGCCGTGAAAGGAGACCGGACGGCTCCACTCGGCCCGGAGTTTCAGCTTCGATAGTCGCGGGCGAGGGTTTAGGTCGCCTCCCGGACCGGGTGCGGGTATGGGAGCGCGGAGCGCGGTCGTTCGGGGAGCAGTCGTACTGGTGATCACGGCGCTGCTGGTTGGGCCGGCCGTCGGGGGAGCGGTCGGCGCGCAGTCGTCGTCGTGTCAGGCGGACGGGAACCGACAGGTGTGTCTCACTGCGGCGTCGCTCGACCGGGGGACGCTGACCGCCGGCGGATCGACCGAGCTGTCGTTGACCGTCGAGAACACCGGCGAGGAGCGCGCGACCGCGATCGTCGTCCTCAACGTCGTGAGCCCCGACAACGAGACGAACACCTACGAACTCCGGAACCGATCGCTGGCGCCCGGGGAGACGCTCTCGGTCACGCAGTCGATAGACGCGAGCACGCCCGGGACACACGGGCTACAGGCGGTCGTGTACGCCGGCGGCTACGCGCACCGCTACGACGCCTCCGAGCCGATGAGCGTCACCGTCGAGCGGCGGGGCCTCGGCGGCGGCATCGACACGCCGGAGTACGCGCTCGCGGCGCTCGTCGGATCGCTGGCGGTCGTCGGCGCGATCGTCTACCGCCGCCGATAACGGAACCGGAGGACCCGCGCCGAGGCCCGGTCGGCCGGCGGCCTCGTCAGTCGTCGTCGATGACCTCGCCGACGGCGAAGTTCGACTTCACTTCGGTGATCTCGATCTTCACGCGCTCGCCGACCTCGGTGTCGGGAACGATGATCACGTAGCCACGCTCGACGCGGGCGATGCCGTCGCCCTGCTTTCCGAGGTCCTCGATCTCGACGTAGCGGATCTCGCCGCGCTCGACCGGCGGTTGGGGACCGTCGACGGTCGCGGCCGACTCCGTCGTGTCGGCGTCGGAGCCGGCCTCGCCCGCGTCGCTCCCGTCGCGCTCGATGAGCGCCACGCGGTACACGCCGCCGGGAGAGACCGACCCGGCGTCGACCTCGCGCTTCGGGATCTCGATCGTGTATCGGTCGCCGTCATCGCGGACGTCCGCGCTGAACAGACAGATGAGTTCGTCGGAGATTTCCACGGAGATAACCCTCCACCGGCACGTTCGACCGATGTGACATATACCTACCGCCCCACGGGAGCGACGCGGTTCGCCCGTCGCCCAGCTCCCTACCGATCGTCCCCCTCGTCGATCCCGCTCCCGTCCGGACGCTTGGCCCCCTCCGAGTCGTGGACGACGACCTCCCCCCGTTCCGTGGACGTCGGCTCGTACGCGTCGCGGACGCCGATCGCCTCCTCCAGTTCGCGAACCGTGCGCTCCTTCAGCGCGGCCGCCAGCGACTCCGCGTCGGCGCGGTCGATGTCGCGTCCGAGTCCCTCGCACTCGTGGGCGCGGACGACCCCGCCCGCGTCGTCGGGCTCGGCGGTCACCCGTTGCTCTCCGAGCGCGACGCTGTCGATCACTTCCCCCATCGGCTGGCTCGTCCCGCCGAGGCCGACCGAGAACGGGTACGTCTCGCAGATGAGCGGCCGGTCCGCGTGGACGCCGCAGGCGCCGACGCCGTCGTCGTCCTCCTCGTAGAACACACAGTCGCCGCAGGTGTCCGTCTGGAGCGCCCACTCGAACGTCTCCCCCTCCGGCCCGTCATCGCCCTCGGCCAGTCCGTACGGCATCGGACGGGCCACGTCGCGCCAGTCGCGTGCCCCGCCGCCGTCACTGTCGGCGTCATCGTCGGCGCCATCGTTGCCGTCGCGCTTGCCGTCGGAGGCACCGGCGGCGGTCGCCTCCTGCAGCCGTCGCACCTCGTCCGGGAACACGGTCGCGGTGTGTGGGTCGTCGGCCTCGCTCTTGCAGCACGCGCCACAGCGCGTACACTCGAAGCCGATCGCCTCGACGGCATCCGCCAATTCCGCCACGTCGAGGTCCCGCGCCCGCTCCAGTTCCGTCTCCAGCGACTGCACGTCCGATCCTGCGGCCCTCGCGGACAAAACGTCGTCGGGGTGGCGGCCGGATCCGCTCGCACTACACCACTCGGGAGCGCTCGGTAGGTCTCCGAACTCGTCTTAGCGAGGTTTAAGTATGCTCGCAGGTTTGACACGTGTATGTCGGCCGCATCCGACCGGTCACCCGAGGACGTGCGCACGCCCGACCCCCGCTTCTCAGCCCCATCGGGGCTCCGAGCGGCGGTGGTTCGCCACGACGGCGAGCCGGACCGGTGTACGCTGTACCCCGAGGACGCCGACGACGTCGATCTCGTGACGACGTGGCTCTCGGTCGACGCCGACTGCCTCGTCGGGCTCGACGACGCCCGCTGAGTCGACGCTCCTCCACCGAACCGACGGTCCCCGACCCGTGGCGACGCTCACTCGCCGCCGGGTTCGACGGTTCCGGACGACGGATTCCAGCGCACGCGACGCTCGCGTGCCAACTTCTCGACGTGCGCCCGCACGGTGGCGCGAGCGAGGTCCCTGACGCCCGTGAGGTCCTTCTCGTAGGCGCGTTCCAGTACCCCGTCGAGGTCGATCACACCCCCGCGAATCGCCGCGAGCACGGCGCGCTCCCGGTCGCGCCGGTGGTCGATCAGCCGGGCACACACGCCCCGCGGGTCGTCGATCCGAGGGCCGTGCCCGGGGAACAGCGCGGACGGGTCGCGGGCGTGGAGGCGACGAAGCGTCGTGAGGTACGCGCGCATGTCCCCCTCGGGTGCCGCGACGACGACGCTCCCCTCCGCGACGGCCACGTCGCCGCAGACGACGCCGTTCCGGGTCTCGAAGCCGACGCCGTCGGGGGCGTGGCCCGGGAGGTCCACGACCGTCGCCGGCCCGACGGGGTCGCCGGGGACGAACGTGCGATCGGGATCGACGCCGGTCGCGTCGACGAAGCGGTCCTCGTACCCCCGCCGCGCCCAGACGGTCGCGTCCGTCTCGGCGGCGTACGCCGCGACCGCGCCGACGTGGTCCGGGTGGGTGTGCGTGACGGCGACGTGGTCGGCCACCTTCTCGTGGACGACGGTGTCCAGCGTGTCGGTGCGAGCTGCCGGGTCGACGAGCAGCGTCTCGTCGGTCCCGACGACGTACGCGTTCGTCGACCCGCCGGGCGCGCGGGTGTCGACGGGGACAGAGAAGCGGTCGACGTGCGTGTCTCCGGCGACCCCGGCGGGGTCGGCGTCGCCGCTCATCAGTCCGCGCTCCGGGGGGCGGGCGCCCCGGGGTACTCCGCGTCGGCGTCGACGCCGGGGACGCCGGCGTCGGCGAACCGGGTCAGGTCGGCGTCGGCGCCGGCGACCTCGGCGGCCTCGGCGGCGCTCGCGTACGGGCGATTCACGACCAGGTCGCCCGCGGTCCCCCTGGCGATACCCGGGATCGCGGTCAGTTCGTTCATCGAGGCGCCGTTCAGGTCGAGCGGGTACGGAACGCCCGTCACCGAGCGGTAGCCCCAGTCGACGACGGCCACGTCGATCGCTCGCCCGAGCTCGTGTTCGCCGGGGATGCCGACGAGGATCGGATAGGTCCCGAGCTGTCGCCCGAACGTGGTGCCGTCCTCGTGGTACTCCAGGTACACGTCCGGGAGGACGGTCCCCGTGGGCATCACGCGCTCCAGCATCGGTCGATCGACTGTCTCGCGTACCTCGCGTTTGTACGCCTGAAACTCCTTCTTGTGCTCGCGGGCGAGGCGCGCGCCGGTCTCGGCCATCTCGGTGCCCTCGAACGCCATCACCTGCCGGACGTTCACCCGCCGGAGCATGAGCCCCTCGTCCATCACGGAGTCGAGGAAGTCCTTGTTGTGCTCGAACGTGTCGCTGGTCTCGCCCTCCAGCCCGTGAACGAGATTGATCCCGGGCAGAAGCTTGGGAAGGCGCCGCGGGGCCGAGTCGCCGAAGCTCGGCGCGTCCGACGGGGATTCGCCGGGGCGCCAGCCGCCGGTCTCGTTGACGACGCGGACGGCCGACAGACACTCCTCGGCGCTGACGAGGAGGTTGTTCCGCTCGCGGACTTCCGGGTCGGCCGATTCGAGGCCGAACGCGGCCGTGTCGCCGGGGGTGTTGTGCCGGGCGATCACCTCGATGGCCTCCCGCGACGCCTCGGGGTAGTCGGTGATCGTCACCGGGTTCATGTTGTCGAGATGGAGGGTGCGCAGGTCCGGGGCCACCTCACGGATCCCGCCGTACAGCTGTCGGAGGGCGTCGGGATTGGGCGCCTCGCCGTCGCCGCCGAACGCGAGGATGTCCGCCTGTCGGCCGAGCCGGAAGTGGCGGACCCCGTGGTCCGAGAGCGCGTCGACCTCCGAGACTACGTCGGGCGCGGTCCGGAAGTCGGGGTCGCCGTACAGCGGCTCCGTGCAGAACGAGCAGCGATAGGCGCACCCGCGGGAGGTCTCCAGCTCCGCGATGAGGTAGTCCGGGTGGTTCGGGTGCTGTTCGACCACGAACGCGCCCATGCTCGACCAGCGTGACACCTCGTCGTAGTCGCGGATGCGGTTGCCGAAGCCCTCCAGTCCGCTCTCGACGATGTCGAAGGCGGCCGCCTCC
>ENA-ORDC01001256-ORDC01001256.1-marine-metagenome-genome-assembly--contig:-NODE-1256-length-19584-cov-3.724817_pt1 | contig 19584 bp, 12 predicted proteins | sample MGYA00237783_ERZ508515 | MGnify/ENA primary metagenome ERZ508515 (study PRJEB26186, sample SAMN06268792) | marine metagenome | isolation source: Eden Landing Ponds, San Francisco, CA, USA | place... | reverse complement strand
CCGCCTCCAGCAGTTCCTGCGCCGGCGTGCCCAGCGCCTGGCCGATCTCGCGCACCAGGCCGCGCAGCTCGGCGGCGATCCGGCCCAGGTCCTCGGTCTCGTCCTGCGCGGCGCGGCGCAGGCGGGCCGCCTCCTCCTGGGTTTCGCGCGCCGCCTCGGTCAGGCCGGCGGTCTGCTGGCGGATCTCGCCGGACAGCTTTTCGGTGCGCTGGAAGGCGGTGTCGGCGGCCCGGCCCATCTGCTCGGCGCGGCGCTCGACCTCGCCGCCGGCGCGGCCCAGCAGCTCGGAGCTGCGCTCGGCGAGCTCGCCCAGCGCGCGCGCCTCGTCGCGGAACGAGGCGCCGGCCTGCTGCGCCTGCTCGACCGCCTTGCGGCCGGCCTCGGTCAGTTGGTCGGCCTGCGGTGCCAGCTCCTCGCCGGCGCGGCGCACCGCGCGCTCGGCGCCGGCCGCGGCCTCGCTCAGGCGCTCGCTCTCGCGCTCCACCGCGCCGCGCAGACGCTCGCCCGCCGCGTCGGCACCGGCGCCTAGCCGGGTCTCCAGCTCGCCGACGCTGTCGCCCAGCTGCTCGGCCAGCGCCGCCACCGCCTCGCCGAGTCGGCGTTCCAGCGCCTGCGCGCCGGCGTCGACGCGCTGTTCCAGTTTGTCCGCGGTGCGGTCGAGGCGTCCCACCACCGTCTCGGCCGCGCCGTCGAGCTTGCCGGTCAGGCGCTCGGCGGCGTCGTCCAGCTGCGCGTCCAGCGCCTGCACGCCCTCGGCCAGCCGCTTTTGCGTCGCCGCGCCGCGCCGCTCCAGCTTGTCGGACAGCTCGGACGCCGCCGTCTCCAGTGCGGCCACCAGCGTGTCGCGGGCGCGTTCGAAGCGGCTCTCCACCGCCTCGCCGGCGCCTTCCAGCTCGGCGCGGGTGCCGTCGCCGGCGTCGCCCAGGCGGCTCTCGATGCGCTCGGCCGCGGCGGCGAGCTGCGCCTCCAGGCGCTCGCCCGCGCCCTGCAGCCGGCCCTCGACCTCCTGCGTGCGGCCGCCGATCCGCTCGGCCGCCTCGCGGCTGCTCTGATCGAGCCGCCGGGACAGATCGTCCGCCGCGCTCTCCAGGCGTTCGCGCGCGCCGCTCTCGCTCTCCTCCAGCGTCGCCGCGACGCCGCGGCCGCTCTCCTCCAGGCGCTGGCGCAGCCGGTCGGCGGCGGTGCCCAGCGCCTCCGCCTCGGCGCGCACGTCGGCGCCGAAGCTCTTCGACTTGGCGCCGGCGGCGTCGAAGGCGGCGCGCATCTCCTCGAGGCGGGCGTGCAGGTCGGCGGAGATCTCGTGCGCGCGCTGCGAGACCTCGCCGGACAGGCGGGACAGGTCGTCGCTCTTGCCGCCGAGCGCGGCCGTCAGGCGCTCGACCCGGGCGGCCGCGCGCTCGCCGGCGCCGTCCAGCTCGGCCAGCTGCTCGCGCAGCGTTTCGCCCAGCCCGGCGGCCTGGTCGGCGATCTGCTGGCCGGTTTGGCGCAGCGCCGCTGCGTCGGATTCCAGCGCTTGCCGGGTCTGGTCGGCGGCGCCGCGCGCCTGCTGCGCCGCGTCCTGCAGCTGGACGATCCGGTCCTGCAGGGTCTGCGCCAGCCGGGCGCTGTCGTCGTCCGCGGTCCGGGCCGCGGCGGTCAGGGCGTCGGCGGGCTCGCGCAGCGTCTCGCGGGCGCGCTCGGCGGCGGCCTGGGCGTCGGCGGCGGCGCGCTCCAGCAGCTCGGCCTGCTCGCCGGCGCTGCCGCGGGTGTCGGCCAGCAGCCGGTCGACCTCGGCGCGCGCCTTGGCGATCTGCTCCAGCTGGTCGGCCAGGCTGTCGCGCAGCTGCTCGGCCTGGCTGGCCGCGCGCACGCCGGCGCCGGTGAGCTCGCGCGACTGCTTCTTGAAGCCGCGCTGCAGGCTCTCGATGCGCTTGACCACCTGGTCGGTGGTCTCCTCCAGCTCGCGCGCCTGGCCGCGCAGCGACTCGCTGACCCGGGCGACCCGCGCCTCGGCGTCCTCGGCCGGGTAGGTCAGGCCGTCCAGCCGGCGCAGCAGCTCCTGCGTCTCGCGCTGCACGGCGCCGCCGCGCACCAGGAACAACAGCAGCAGCCAGAGGAACGCCAGCGGCGCGAACACGCCGGCGAACCCGGCCGCCAGCTCGTGCGGCAGTAGCACCGCCAGGTTGCCCCAGCCGTAGGCGCGGCCGATGTACCAGGCGACCAGCGCCAGCCAGCCCGCCGTCAGCCCCGCGCCGACGCCCAGCGCCGCCGTCCAGCCCCAGCTCCGTGTCCGCATCGCACGCTCCGGCTCGCCCGTTTCCACCCCCGCGCCGACTCGGGACGCGGAACGCGGCATACCACGATATCTAGTATCGCATCTCGGCCGGCTTGCCGAATACGGGATTCACGATACGCACAGGCCAGACCCAGCGGCTACTCGGCCGGCTCGGCGCGGGCTTCGCGGGCCTCGTGGGTGAGCGGCTGCTCCAGGTGCGGGATGATCTCCTTCGGCACCACCTGCCAGAAGCTGTCGCGCTCCAGCGACCAGTCGATCAGCAGGCGCTCGGCGAATTTCGACTGGGTCTCCTTGACGTGCTCGGCGATCAGGCCGTGCAGCACGGCCTCCCAGTGCTCGGTCTCGACCCGCTGCCAGATCACCTGGTCCGGGTTGACCCGCTGCTGGAAGTCGCCGTCGGGGTCGTAGACGAACGCCATGCCGCCGGTCATGCCGGCGCCGAAGTTGTCGCCGACCGTGCCCAGGATCACCGCGGTGCCGCCGGTCATGTACTCGCAGCCGTTGGCGCCGCAGCCCTCGACCACCGCGTCGGCGTCGGAGTTGCGCACGCAGAAGCGCTCGCCGGCCTGGCCGGCGGCGAACAGCTTGCCGCCGGTGGCGCCGTACAGCACGGTGTTGCCGATGATCGAGTTCTGCTCGCTCTTCAGCGGGCTGGCGGTCAGCGGGCGCACCACGATGGTGCCGCCGGACAGGCCCTTGCCGACGTAGTCGTTGGCGTCGCCGAACACCTCCAGCTTCAGGCCCTGCACGCCGAACGCGCCCAGCGACTGGCCGGCGGAGCCGCGCAGCCGCACGGTGCAGTGGCCGGGCTTCAGGCCGCTCATGCCGAACTTGCGCACGATGTGCGAGGACAGGCGGGTGCCGATGGCGCGCTGCGTGTTGCGGATGGTGTACTGCAGCTGCATCTTCTCGCCGTCCTTGAACAGCGCCCGCGCGTCCTCGACCATCTGCGCGTCCAGCGTGTCGTCGACCTCGTTGCGGCCCTCGATCGAGAAGTGCGTCGGGTAGCCGCCTGGGTCGGGGCGCGCCAGCAGCGGGTTCAGGTCCAGGTCGTCCAGGTGCGGGGCGCCGCGGTTGACCTGGTGCAGCAGCTCGGTGCGGCCGATCACGTCCTCCAGCTTGGCGACGCCGAGCGAGGCCAGGATCTCGCGCACCTCCTCGGCGATGAAGGAGAACAGGTTCACCACCTTCTGCGGCGTGCCGGTGAACTTCTCGCGCAGTTTTTCGTCCTGCGTGCAGACGCCCACCGGGCAGGTGTTGGAGTGGCACTGCCGCACCATGATGCAGCCCACGCTGACCAGCGAGGCGGTGCCGACGCCGAACTCCTCGGCGCCCAGGATCGCCGCGGTGACGATGTCGCGGCCGGTCTTCAGGCCGCCGTCGGTGCGCAGCTTCACCCGGTGGCGCAGCCGGTTCAGGGTCAGCACTTGGTGCACCTCGGACAGCCCCATCTCCCAGGGGATGCCGGCGTACTTGATCGAGGTCAGCGGGCTGGCGCCGGTGCCGCCGGCGTGGCCGGCAACCAGGATCACATCGGCCTTCGCCTTGGCGACGCCGGCGGCGATCGTGCCGATGCCGGAGCGCGCCACCAGCTTGACGCAGACCTGGGCGTCCGGGTTGATCTGCTTCAGGTCGTAGATCAGCTGCGCCAGGTCTTCGATCGAGTAGATGTCGTGGTGCGGCGGCGGGCTGATCAGCATCACCCCCGGGGTGGCGTGGCGCAGCTTGGCGATCATCTTGGTGACCTTGAAGCCGGGCAGCTGGCCGCCCTCGCCGGGCTTGGCGCCCTGCGCCACCTTGATCTCGATCTCGCGGCAGTTGTTCAGGTACTCGGCGGTGACGCCGAAGCGCCCCGAGGCGATCTGCTTGATCGCCGAGTTCGGGTTGTCGCCGTTGTCGTCCGGCTTGAAGTGCTTGGGGTCCTCGCCGCCCTCGCCGCTGTCCGACTTGGCGCCGATCGAGTTCATCGCGATGTTCAGGGTGCGGTGCGCCTCCGGGCCCATCGCGCCCAGCGACATGCCGGGGGTGACGAAGCGCTTGCGCAGCGCTGTGATCGACTCGACCTCCTCGACCGGGATCGGCGCGACGTTCTTGGTGTTGAAGTCCAGCAGGTCGCGCAGCGTCGTCGGCGGCAGGTGGCGCATGCCCTCGGAGAACTTCTTGAAGGTCGAGTAGCTGTCGCTGGCCACCGCGGCCTGCATGGTGTGGATCAGCTGACCGTCCCAGGCGTGGCGCTCGCCGCTGCGGCGGTACTTGTAGTAGCCGCCCACCGGCAGCGCGATGAAGTCCTCCGTCCAGGCGCGCCGGTGCAGCTCCAACACCTTCTGCTGGATGCCGGTCAGGCCGATGCCGGAGATCCGGCTGGGCATGCCGGGGAAGAACTCGTCGACCAGGGTGCGCGACAGCCCCACCGCCTCGAAGTTGTAGGCGCCGCGGTAGGACGCCAGCACCGAGATGCCCATTTTCGACATGATCTTCAGCAGGCCCTCGTCGACCGCCGTCTTGAAGCGCTTCAGGCACTCCTCCAGCGACCAGTCGCCGAACAGCCCGCGGGCGTAGCGGTCGGCGATCGACTCCTGCGCCAGGTAGGCGTTGACGGTGGTGGCGCCGACGCCGATCAGCACCGCGAAGTAGTGCACGTCCAGGCACTCGCCGGAGCGCACGTTGAGCGAGGTGAAGGTGCGCAGCTTCTGGCGCATCAGGTGCGTGTGCACGCCGCCGGTGGCCAGGATCATCGGCAGCGGCGCCTTGCCGGTGCCGAGCTCCTTGTCGGACAGGATGACGTGCTCGCAGCCGCCGCGCACGGCGTCCTCGGCCTCCTGCTGCACCCGCATCAGGCCCTGGCGCAGCGCGGCGTCGCCGCCGTCGGGATCGAAGGTGCAGTCGATCACCGCCGCGGTGTCGCCCATGTAGGTGCGCATCGACTCGAACTCGGCGTTGGTCAGCACCGGGCTGTCGAGCTGCAGCAGGCGGCACTGGCTCTCGTCCTCGGCGAGGATATTGCCCAGGTTGCCGAGCCGGGTGGTGAGGGTCATCACCAGCTTCTCGCGCAGCGAATCGATCGGCGGGTTGGTGACCTGGCTGAAGTTCTGCCGGAAGAAGTGGTGCAGCGGCCGGTAGCGATCGGACAGCACCGCCAGCGGCGTGTCGTCGCCCATCGAGCCGACGCCCTCCTTGGCGTCCTCGACCAGGGGATGGAGCACCATCTCCATGTCCTCCATGGTCTGGCCGAAGGCGAGCTGGCGCCGGCGCAGGCCCTCCTTGTCGTACTCGGCGCGCTCGCCCTGGTCGGCGCGCACGATGTCGTCGATCTTGGTGATCTGCTTGGTCCAGGCGCCGTAGGGCTTCTGCTCGGCGAGGTGCTGCTTGAGCTCGCCGTCGTGGAACAGCCGGCCTTCCTCCAGGTCGACGCCGATCATCTGGCCGGGGCCGATCTTGCCCTTCTCGACGATGTGCTGCTCGTCCAGCCGCACCATGCCGGTCTCCGAGCCGACGAACAGCAGGTCGTCGTCGGTGCGGGTGTAGCGCATCGGCCGCAGCCCGTTGCGGTCCATGCCGCCCAGCACCCAGCGGCCGCCGAAGGCGCAGATCCCGGCCGGGCCGTCCCAGGGCTCCATCACCGCGTTGCAGTACAGGTAGAGGTCCTTCAGCTCCTGCGGCATCGGCCGCCCCGGCGACCAGGCCTCCGGGATCAGCATGGTCTTGGCCATCGGCAGCGAGCGGCCGGCGCGCACCAGCAGCTCGAAGGTGGCGTCGAGCGCCGCCGAGTCGGACGAGCCGGCCTGCACGATCGGCTTCAGGTCGCCGACCCGGTCGCCGAAGGTGGGATGGTCCAGGCGGCACTCGTGCGCCTTCATCCAGTTCACGTTGCCGCGCAGCGTGTTGATCTCGCCGTTGTGGGCGAGGATGCGGAACGGCTGCGCCAGCGACCAGGTCGGGAAGGTGTTGGTCGAGTAGCGCTGGTGGAAGATCGCGAACGAAGAGACGAAGCGCTCGTCGTCCAGGTCGGGATAGAAGTCCGTCAGCTGCTCGGCCAGGAACATGCCCTTGTAGATGATCGAGCGGCAGGACAGCGAGCAGCAGTAGAAGTCCTTGATCGACTCCTCGCTGACCGCCTTCTCGATGCGCCGGCGGATCACGTACAGGTCGACCTCGAACTCGGCGTCCGAGCTGCCGCGCGCGTTGGCGATCATGATCTGCTCGATCTCCGGCCGCGCCGCGTTCGCCTTCTCGCCGATCACCCGGGTGTCGACCGGGACCTGGCGCCAGCCGTAGATCGTGTAGCCGTACTTCAGGATCTCGCGCTCGACGACGACGCGGCAGCGCTCCTGCGAGTTCAGGTCGGTGCGCGGCAGGAACATCATGCCCACGGCGACGCGCTCCGGGCCCGGCGTGTGGCCGGTGGCGGCGATGTGCTCGTGGAAGAAATCCTGCGGGATCTCGACGTGGATGCCGGCGCCGTCGCCGGTCTTGCCGTCGGCGTCGATGGCGCCGCGGTGCCAGACCGCCTTCAGCGCGTCGATGCCGGCCTGCACCACGCGCCGGCGCGGCTTGCCGTCGATCGAGGCGACGAAGCCGACGCCGCAGGCGTCGTGCTCCTCCTCGGGATAGTACAGCCCGGTGCGGCTCAGCAGCTCGGCGTTGCGCTGCCAGTCCGCGACGAAGCGCCGGCCATCGGCGTCGAGCGCGGCGGCGTCGAAGGGAATGCGGGCGTGGGTCATGGCGCGTGTCCTTCTGGAAGTCGAATCCGGCTGGACGTGGAATCCGGCCGGGGAAACCGGGCGCTCGGGCCGCGGCTACTCCGCCGCCACCGGCTGCGGCTGCTCGGCGGGACCGGACTGGCCGGCCTGGGCCTTGGCCCGGATGTGGCCGTCGATGCGCTCGGCGGCGTCGCGGCCGTCGCGGATCGCCCAGACCACCAGGCTGGCGCCGCGGGCGATGTCGCCGGCGGCGAACACGCCGTCCAGGTTCGTCATCATCGAGCGGAAGTCGATCTTCACGGTGCCCCAGCGGGTGGTCTCCAGCTCCGGCGCGTCGAACAGCGTCGGCAGGTCCTCGGGATCGAAGCCCAGCGCCTTGATCACCATGTCGGCGTCGACGTCGTAGTCGCTGCCCTCGACGGTCTGCGGCGTCTGCCGGCCGCTGGCGTCGGGCACGCCCAGGTGCACGCGCTGGGCGCGCACGGCGCTCACCGTGTCGTCGCCCAGGAACGCCTTGGGCGCGGACAGCCAGACGAACTCGATGCCCTCCTCCTCGGCGTTGGCGACCTCGCGCTGCGAGCCCGGCATGTTCTGGCGGTTGCGGCGGTACAGGCACTTCACGCTCTTGGCGCCCTGGCGCATCGCGGTGCGCACGCAGTCCATCGCGGTGTCGCCGCCGCCGACCACCACCACGTTCTTGCCGTCGGCGTTCAGGGTGCCGTCGTCGAATGCCGGCACCTCGTCGCCCAGGCCCTTGCGGTTGGACGCGGTCAGGAAGTCCAGCGCCGGGAACACGTTGGTCAGGCCGACGCCCGGCACCTTCACGTCGCGCGCCTTGTAGACGCCGGTCGCCAGCAGCACCGCGTCGTGCTTGTCGCGCAGCTCCTGCAGGGTGGCGTCGCGGCCGACCTCGAAGTTCAGGTGGAAGTGCACGCCGCTGTCGTAGAGCAGCCGGGCGCGGCGCTCGACGACGTACTTTTCCAGCTTGAAGTTGGGGATGCCGTAGATCATCAGGCCGCCGATCCGGTCGTAGCGGTCGTAGACGTGCACCTGATAGCCCTTGCGGCGCAGCTGCTCGGCGGCGGCCAGGCCGGCCGGCCCGGCGCCGACGATGCCGACCTCGGCGTCCAGCTCGCGCGGCGGCTTGGCCGGCTTGACCCAGCCCTGATCCCAGGCGGTCTCGGTGATGTAGGTCTCCACCGCGCCGATCGTCACGGTACCGTGGCCGGCCTGCTCGATCACGCAGTTGCCCTCGCACAGCCGGTCCTGCGGGCAGATCCGGCCGCACACCTCGGGCATGTTGTTGGTCGCCTGCGAGACCTCGTAGGCCTCCTCCAGCCGGCCCTCGGCCGTCAGCATCAGCCAGTCCGGGATGTTGTTGTGCAGCGGGCAGTGCACCTGACAGAACGGCACGCCGCACTGCGAGCATCGGCCCGCCTGGGTCTGCGCCTCGTCCGGCTGGAAGGTCGCGTAGATCTCGTCGAAGTCGCGGCGCCGCGCCTCGCCGTCGCGCTTCTCCGGCATCTGCTTGGCGACGTTCACGAACTTGAGCGTCTGTCGCGGCATGGCTCGGGCCTCTCCCTGGCCGTGCCGCAGGGCGTCGGCCCTGCGGCGCTGGCGTGTTGCGTTTTGCCGCCGCGCGGGCGGTGCGGGAACGGCGGCTCGCGGCAGCCTGTCACGTTTCCGGCGGTGGCGACCCGCTGGCCGCGGCGGGGCGGGGCGGCAGCCGTGGCCTCGCCGCGCCCGGTCGGCGCACAGGTCTCCCGCGACCGGCGGACGCCGGTGCGGACATTCCATATACGCCTCGTCGGACCGGTTGGCCAGAGCAAATTGTGGTATTAGGTCAACATTGCTGTCTTATATAGGGGCAGCCAAGCGCGGCTCAGCTACGTGGCGAGCGGAAGGCGCGTCAACGCCACAGCAATATAGTTCGCAAATCGGAACTATCTCCGCTCTGGAGCGCGCCGGGGGCAGCGCGGTATAGAGGCGACATCGTTTGCGCGGCGGCGCCGATGCCGTCGCGGCGGCGTCTCCCGCCGATTCAGGCCGCGATTTCGGAAGCCCCGTCCCGTGCCGCTGCTGCATCTCTTCGTCCTCGCCGTCGTGCAGGGCCTGACCGAGTTCTTGCCGATTTCCTCGTCGGGCCATCTGGTGCTGACTTGGCAGGCGCTGGGCTCGCAGGCGGCGGCGCACGATCAGGTGGTAATCGACATCGCCGTGCACGTCGGCACGCTGGTCGCGGTCTGCGGCTACTTCTGGCGCGACGTGGCGACCATGGCCGGCGGCGCCTGGTGGGGGCTGCGCGGCCGGCCGACCGCCGGCACCCGGTTGCTGCTGTATCTCGTCGCCGCCACGCTGCCGCTGATCCTCGCCGGAGTCGCGCTGCAGGAGCGGATCGCCGGCCACCTGCGCGATCCGCTGGTGATCGCCTGGGCGACCCTGCTGTTCGGCCTGCTGCTGTACCTGGCCGACCGGGTGGGGCTGAAGCTGCGCCGGGTCGACCACATGCGCTGGAGCGACGCGGTCGCCATCGGGCTGCTGCAGACGCTGGCGCTGATCCCGGGCACCAGCCGCTCCGGCATCACCATGACCGCGGGCCGCCTGCTGGGCTACGAGCGGCCGGAGGCGGCGCGCTTCTCGATGCTGCTGGCGATCCCGGCGATTCTGGGCGCGGGCACGCTGGCCGGGGCGGAGATCTACGCCAGCGGCAACGTCGCGCTCGGCCTGGACGCGCTGGCAGCCGCGGCGATGGCCTTCGTCTCGGCGCTGCTGGCGATCGCGCTGCTGATGCGCTGGCTGCAGCACGCCGGCTTCCTGCCGTTCGTGATCTACCGCGTGGTGCTGGGCGTGGTGCTGCTCTGGCTGATCTACAGCGGCCGGATGGAGGCGATGGCCCTGTAGGCGCCGTCGGCGCTGGCGCCCACCTCCGGATCGTGTATCATCCGTGACGCTGGCGTGCGCCTCCGGATCGTCTACTATCCGTTGCGCGGCGCCGAGGCTGCAGGGATGGGCCGAGGCCATGGGCAAGACCATCGTCGTCCTGTGCGACGGCACGGGCAAGGAATACGGCCCGACCAACACCAACGTCGTACACGCCTACGAGCTGCTGCGCGGGCGCTCGGCGAACCAGTTGGTGCTGTACGATCCCGGCATCGGCACCTTCGCGCCGCCGTGGCTGGAGCGGCACGTCGGCGATTGGCTCGGCGAGAAGCTGTCGAAGGCGTTCGGCTACGGCCTGCGCGAGAACCTGACCGACACCTACAGCTTCCTGATGGAGCACTACGAGGACGGCGACGAGCTGTTCCTGCTCGGCTTCAGCCGCGGCGCCTTCACGGTGCGCTGCCTGGCCGGGCTGCTGATGCAATGCGGCCTGCTGTGGCCGCACCAGGACACCCTCGTGCCCTACGCCGTGCGGCACTACTTCGAGATGTGGGCCGACGACAGCGAGCGCGAGCAGCGGCAGAAGGTCGTCGACGACTTCAAGGCGACCTTCACGCGGCCCTGCGTGCCCAAGGTCGTGGCAGTCTGGGACACGGTGGCGGCGTACGGGCTGTTCGGCGGTGCGCGGTTCCCGAACGCGACGCTCCATCACGAAATTCAGTTCGGCTTCCAGGCGCTGGCGCTGGACGAGTTCCGCATCAAGTTCCGGCCCAGCCTGTGGGAGCCCGCGGCGGCCAAGCAGACCATCGAGCAGGTCTGGTTCGCCGGCGCCCATTCCGACGTCGGGGGCGGCTACGCCGAGCGCGGGCTGTCGGACATCGCGCTTGCGTGGCTGCTGGACAAGGCGGAAGCGCAGGGTCTGCGGCTGGTCGACGGCTGGCGCAAGGGGCTCGCGCACAATCCCGAGCAGGACCTGCACGACGAGACCGCGAAGCTGTGCTGGCGGCTGCTGAACCGGCTCGACGGGATCTTCGGTGGCAGCCCCGAGCGCGATGTCCCCGGGAATGCCGAGCACCATCCCAGCGTCGACGAACGCCAGCGCCTGCGGCCCGACTACCGGCCCGGCAAGCAGGCGTGATCGCGGCCGGCCGGGGCGCGCAGCCGCTCAGGTCGGATAGTGATGCCGGGCGAAGCGGCCGCCGGGGCGGTAGCGTTCCAGGTAGAACGGCAGGATCGCCTCGATCGCCTGCGGCTCCAGACCCAGCGTCTTGAAGCTCTTGACGCCCTTGGAGACCATGTTGTCCTGCTTCAGCAGCGTCACCTGGTCGCGGGTCAGCAGCGGCTTCGGCAGCAGCTCGGCGAGCGTCGCCTGCGCCTGCGCCACCGGGAAGGGGATCGGCAGCAGCGCGCGCTTGCGGCGGATCTCGCGCAGCATCAGCTCCATCAGCTGCTTGAAGGTATAAACCTTCGGTCCGCCCAGCTCGTAGGTCTGGCCCTTGCTCTTCGGGGTGTCGAGCGCGGCCATCGCCGCGTCGGCCACGTCGCCGACGTAGACCGGCTGGAAGCGCGTCTTGCCGCCGCCGATCAGCGGCAGCGCCGGCGACAGCCGGGCCATCTGGGCGAAGAAGTTGAAGAAGCCGTCCTCCGGCCCGATCACGATCGACGGGCGCAGGATCGTCGCCTGCGGCACGTGCTGGCGCACCGCCTCCTCGCCCAGCGCCTTGGTGCGGGCGTAGACGCTGTCGGACTGCTTGTCGGCGCCGATCGCGGAAATGTGCACCAGCCGCTTCACGCCGGCCTCGGCGCAGGCCTTGGCGATGCGCTCGGGCCCGCGGTGCTGCACCTCGTCGAAGTTCTGCTTGCCGCCGGGCTCGAACAGGATGCCGATGCAGTTGATCACCACGTCGGCGCCCCGCTCGCGCAGTTCGTCCTCGCTGACGGGGTCCGAGGCGCGGACGACGACGTAGTGGTCGCCGCCGGTCTCGCGCACCGCCGAGACGGCCGCCTTGTTGGCCTCGACGTCGCTCGCCAGGATCAACACGATGTCCCGGTCGTCGAGCGCCTCGACCACGTCCGGGTCGGCGATGTCCTGCACGCGAGCGTTGAGGTCCTGGTCGCGGAGCGCCTCGACCCGGCTCTCGTCGCGGTCGAGGATGAGCACGTCCTTGCCGCGACTCGTCAGGTCCTCCGCGACGGCGTGCCCGACGCTCCCACAGCCGAGGATCGCGTATCGCGTTCGCGCCGATCCGGATACCCCACTACTCATTGCCCGTGATTTCCGCGGGACGACACTTAACGAGTGCGCTCTCCTCGCGGGAGCGGCGAGGACAGTTGCGGCGCTTCAGACGCGACGACGCCACGGAGTTGGACGATTCCTCAGCGACGAGTCGATCGGTGAACGATCGCGCGCCGTCGAATGAAAAGGCCTTTTACGTCGACACGGGTACGATTCGGTGAGGGCCGGTAGCTCAGTTAGGGAGAGCGACGGACTCTTAATCCGTCGGTCGCGTGTTCAAATCGCGCCCGGCCCGCTTCGTTAATAAACGGTAGAGGCTTCCTAGATACATTTTTCGGTCGATTAGCGGCTACTCCGGAGGTGGCGTCATGAGTAGCGTCGATCGGCGGATCGGCGTTGATCTTGACACCGACGAAAACGCCGCAGTTGCGGTCGGCGAAGAGCGTCGAGAAGTCGAAATGGGAGAGCTGTTCGACTCCGGGATTCGCGTGAGCGAGACGATCGCACTCGATGTCGACGACCACCTAGACCTCGACGACGGCGTGATCGCGCTCCCGGCCGACCTCCAGAAGGACTACCCGACCGATCGGTCGCCGAGCGACACCGAGATCGAGCTCGCCGACGAGACCGTGCGGACGCTCCGGATGTACCTCGCCGGGCGCTGGAAGGATTCGACGGCGCTGTGGCCGTCGCGGCAGTCGGACCGGATGTCGACCGAGTCAGTGCGGAACCGGCTCCGGAACGCGAGTATCCAGACGACTGAACGCGTCTACGACCACATCGACCGGGTCTGATCGGAATCTGTATCGAGATCTCCGGCTCTGCTGAAATCCTTTTTCGCTGATAGTCTAGTAATACCTTGCTGAATACAGCGCGCGAATGTGGTACAAACTGAGTGCGACCTGTAAAGAGAAGTAATCGCTCAGTACAGAGGACTTACAGATCGTTCGGAGCAGTGGGGAATAGATCGCTCTATTGTTTTGCCATTCGACAGAGTTTGAGATTCCATCCTAGTTTCTCCGGTGAGGATAGGAGCTTGCCTCCTATATCCAGCTAAAATTGCTCCTATCAATCTTCGCCGAGGAGCGATATTCCCGCTTGGACGTCCTCGTACTCCCCGACCAGCGTAAGATGGTCGCCTTCCTTGAGTGTATAAGTAGCCTCTGGAACGAACGACTCCTCACCGTCCGTTATGAGGGTGATAAGACAGCGGCCTGGAAGCTCAGGGCCGACTTCGTTGATGGGCTGACCGACAAACTTCTCGTTCTGTAGGATTACCTCTTGGACATCTCCTTTTTCACCGAGCATATCCGCCCACTGTGCCATCGCCGGACGTTCGATGACGTCATCGATGGCTTGAGCCACCGCAGACGTCGAGGAGATGGTGGACACTCCAAGATCATCGAATGCCTCAACGTTATCAGGATCGTTGGCACGACAGATCACAGTTTCAACATCGAAGTTTGTGGTTGCCTGCTGTCCGATGAATAGATTCACCTCATCACTACCGGTCGCCGCAACGACAGTTTTGGCGCTTTCGATACCTGCTGAGCGAAGCGTGTCCACATTGGTTCCGTCACCCATACGGACAGTTAGTCCCTCGCTCCGGGCTCGTTCGATGGCTGTTTCGTCGTTTTCTATCACAACGACGTTCTCTCCTCTGTTTTCGAGACGGGCGGCGACCTCGCGGCCGACCCGCCCGCTGCCGATGATGAGTACACGCATTGGTATCACGTCGAGGTATTCCGCGATCCGGCGGGCAAATCCCCCTTGGAGTGCGACAGTCGAGAATATGACGAGAAAGACGGTCCCCACCAGCAGTGTGGCAGCTTCGGTTTCACCCGCGTTTTGCAGTTCGACCGCAAACAACGTCGCGACTGAGGCTGGGATGATACCACGTGGACCGACGAAACTGACAAACAGCCGCTCGGCTGACGTGAAATTGGTCCCCCTCGTCGAAATAAAGACGTCCAGCGGTCGGATGAGAAAGATAACTGCAGCAGCGACGATCAGTCCACCGACACCGAGAGCCAGCAGATCACTGAAATCGAGTAACGCCGCTAACGCGATGAATACGAACGAGAGGACGATGAGCGTCACATCGCCTTTGAAAGCCGCGATCTGCTCTTCGTAGGGGATGTCGGCATTGCCCAGTATTATCCCCGCTGTCGCGACGGCGGCCACGCCGGCCTCGCTGGCAACGGTGTCAGCAGCCGCGAACGCGACGAGCGCGCCCGCCAGAACGACGAGCCGAGCGTTCCGCGGTGCATCACCCGGTGACAGGTCGATGTATCGGAGGACAATCCAGATGATGGCTGCCACGATCACGCCGATTCCAACGCCGGTTCCGATCCGGTCGATAAACAGCTCGAGAAACGCTGCCACGGTCGGCTCCTCCAGCTGCATGATCTTGAAGACGACGACCGCAAGAATAGCTGCGGTCACGTCGTTCACGATACCCTCTGTCTCCAGCGCGGTCCCGACACGGTCACGAACTGGAACGACCTGCAAGATGGGTGCGACGACGGTCGGACCGGTTGCGATCAGAAGCGCGCCGATGAGAAACGCCACGTCCCAATCGGCACCCAATGCAAACCGAACAACGAGCGCCGTTCCGAGGAGGGAGATCGCAGCACCGATCGAGACGAGCCGAAGGCTCACCGTCGTGGCCTGTCGAATATTTTCGATGCGGAGGTGAAAAGCCCCCTCGAAGACGATAATCGCAACTGAAAGACCGACGATGGCGGGGAGTGACGCGAACGTGTTTGGCGTGATAAAACCGAGCCCCTCCGGTCCGAGGACGAGCCCTGCAATCAGCAAGAAGACGATACTCGGGACCGCAAAGCGATCCGCAAGTAACTGTGCGAGAACCCCGATAGCGATAATCGCCGCCACTAGTGGGATCAATTGGCTCGTCACATTCAGCCCTCAATTTGGATTTGGTGAATGAATGAATAAGTCTACTGAATACCGCTGAAAGAGCTTGGTGTCAAAAACAGTTGTCATTAATGTTTTCCAGTCAGTTACTTATCCGTATTCAGCAAAGACAGCTCATTATTGTGGTTTAACGACTTCATCACATGATGGACACCCAGCAAAGACACCTGTACTTCCATCTGCTTGTTCGTATTCAATAAGTTTCCACGCGTGCGAGATATCAAGGGGACTCACGGAACGCTCAGTACAGACGTAGTGGCGATAGACTGCGGGAGTGGGTATTGCATATCGGTAGTGGTGATACGGTATTTAAACAGACATGAGCAACGGCGACGGTCGCTTATAAATGAACGGTGCGGTGGCGCGCGCCTCCGAGCGCCCTGATAAGGGCGCGAGGAGCGCCGCGCGAGGGAGTCGGTCGCCCGGAGCGACGCGGAGGGCGACCGACGAGGCTGGGGAGGCGTGAGGTGCGGGGCGGTGCTGTGCGGGGTGGGACTCAAAGGGGCAGCCGGTGAGGCGGGCGCAGGCGTTCACGAGAGCAAAGCTCTCGTGAGCCAATCGGAACGCAAAGCGTTCTGATGACGACGCAAGCACTGCAAGGAGCGAACGGAGTGAGCGACTGAAGCGCGTGGTTCGAGACGCCGGAGGCGTCTCGTCATCACGAAAGGCGCTTCGCGCCTTTCGAACGACAGCGAGCGTGCGCCCGCCCCGCGGCTGGGGCTTTGGAGGTATCCGTGACCGCTCCGCTAGCACCGATTCATAAATACACGCCGAAGCCGCTGCCAAACAGATATTATCGCCACTCGTCGCGGGGAACGCAGTCGGACTCGCGGACCGTGATCCACCGGGTGGTCCGCTCGTCCGGGTCGACGTCCCGCTCGAAGAACGTCACCTCGCCGCCGCCGTCGCCGTCGGTCCGTTTACAGACGAGCTCGGGCGACTCGTCGCGAACACGCGCGGATGACGTGGACGTGGACATACGTCACGATTGATCCCCGGTCGGATAATAACTGTTGGTTTCAGTCGGTGAGTAATAGAAACTACAAAAGTAGTTAGCGCCGCACCGGGACGCCGCGATCGTCGAGGTACGCCTTCGTCTCCTCGATCGAGTAGTCACCGAAGTGGAAGATGGAGGCCGCGAGGCCGGCGTCGGCGTCCGCCTCGGTGAACACGTCGTACATGTCCTCGGGACTGCCGCAGCCGGAGGAGGCTATCAGCGGGGTCGAGACGGCCTCGCCGACCGCCTTCATCAGGGGGACGTCGTAGCCGTCCTTCGTGCCGTCCTTGTCGATGGAGTTGACGAACAGCTCGCCCGCGCCGCGCTCCTCGGCCTCCTTCGCCCACGAGACGGCGTCGATCCCGGTGCCCTCGCGGCCGCCCTTCTTCGTGCACTCGAACCACACCGTCTCGCCGTCCTCGTCCTCGTAGAAGTGGTCGCCCGCGTCGTCGTACCGCCGCCGCGCGTCGACGGAGATGACGATGCACTGGCTGCCGAAGGCGGCCGCCCCCTCGTCGATGAGTTCCGGGCGCTCCAAGGCGCCGGTCGTGATCGAGACCTTGTCCGCGCCCGCTCGGAGGGTCTCCTTGATGTCTTCCTTCGTGCGGATACCGCCGCCGACCGTCAGCGGGATGAAACACTCGTCGGCGACGCGGTTCACCACGTCGAGCATCGTCTCGCGGCCGTCGGCGCTGGCGGTGATGTCGAGGAAGACGAACTCGTCGGCCCCCGCGGCGTTGTACTTCTTCGCCAGTTCGACGGGGTCGCCGGTGTACTCCAGATTCTCGAAGTTGACGCCGGTGTACACCGCGGCGTCGCCCTCGTCGTCGAGGTCGACGTCGATACAGGGGATGATACGCTTCGTGAGTCCCATTCGTTGTCGGGGCGTTGACCGCGCCCGCTGTTAAAATGCGCGGGGCTCACTCGACGTCGGTGGGGGCCTCGCTCCGCTCGCCCCGCTCCGCCCGCCGGTCGTACTTCGCGACGGCGCGGTCGGCGCGCGTCGAGATGCCGTTCGGGTTCCGGGCGGGGCTCCGGTCCCGGCGGCGCGCGACCAGCCCGTCGGAGGTCCCGCCGGTGAGCCCGAGGAGGACGTCGCGTCCGGTCGCGGCCCACCGCGTGGGGGTCGACTCGCCGCGGACCACGTCTTTCGCCGCGGCAACCGCGTCGGCGAGCGCGTGCGACCCGGTCCGAAGGAGGACCGTGGGGCGGACGCCGTAGTTCTTCAACAGGCGGTAGGCGAGCCCGCGGTACTTCCAGCCCCACTCGCTCGCGCTGCGCCCGCCGTCCGCCGCGGTCGGGGTCGGGAGCTCCTTCCGCGCGGCCAGTCCGGACCGCCACGCGACCTCGCGGTCCATCCGCGCGAGCCGGTGTGCGGCGTCGCGCGCGCCGCCGACCCGGAGGTACTCGTCGAAGCCGTCGAGGTCGCGGAGGGCGTCCCGCCGGAACGCGACGTTCCCGCTCTCGAAGTAGGTGACGTCCCGGCCGGCGATCCGGTTGCGCTCCGGCTCGTTCGGGCCGACCGCGTCCGCGTCGTCCGGCGTCGCCGGACCGGTCCCGGCGGCGTCGGTCTCGACGTCCGACCTCGCGGCGTCGGCCTCGACGCCCTGCTCCGCGGTTTCCGCTCCGACGCCCGTCGCCCCGGCGTTCGGCTCGTCCAGCGGTATCGGCGTCACCGGGCCGGAGGCCACGGGCGCGACGTCGAGGCCCTCGGCGACCGCGTTGCGCCACCCCGGCTCGACCCGATTGTCGTAGTCGACCAGCGCGACCGCGTCGCCCGTCGCCACCTCGATGCCGGCGTTGCGGGCGACGTTGACCGTGCGGTCGGAGATCTCGACCAACACGTCGACGTCGCCGCGGTCGCGAACCATGCCGGTCGTGCCGTCGGCCGAGGGCCCGTTGACGACGATCACCTCGGCGTCGGGCGCGTCGGCCGCCAGCGCGTCGAGGCAGGCGGCCAACCGGTCCCGACCGTTGAGCGTCGGGACGACGACCGAGAGGTCCATACGTGCGGTTATCGGGGCGAGGAGGTAAAAAGGACTGCGTGTGTGCGTCCGGTCCGGTCGTCTCGCGTCGATTCGACTACGAGCCGGGAAAAACGGCGTCCGACCCGCTCAGACGGTCAGGTAGTACACCTGCTTGCGCGCGTCCTTGAAGCTGTACCGCGAGTCGACGAGGCCCTCCTCTTCGAGGCGGTTGAGCGCGTAGCGGACGGTGCGGTCGGGCAGCAGCGACTCGTCGGCGAGGCCGCCCTGCGAGAGGGGGGCGTCCCCCTCCAGTACCTTCGCGACGAGCTTTGCGCTGGGGGGAAGCTCGCGCAGGCGGTCGCGGTACTCGGTCTCCGACAGGCGGTCTTGGTCAGCGGTCTCCGCGGGACTGGTACTCATGTCTCACACGAATTCCACGAGTAGTGGTAAAGGTTGGCTACATATAGGGGAATCTGCCTGTGATAATATAATGTCTTAATATCGCTTCTCACCGGGCTATCATAGACGATCGATCAGGCGTATTTTCCGGGGGCGGCCCGTACCCCGCGGCGTGATCCCCGAGTCCCACGTCGACATCCTCGAGGCCGAGTCGTACGCCCACTTCGCGACCGTCGGACCGGACGGGCTCCCCCACGTCACGCCGGTGTGGGTCGACCACGAGGACCGCGAGTACGTCCTCGTGAACACCGCCCGCGGGCGGCGCAAGGAGCGGAACGTCCGCGAGAACCCGAAGGTCGGCGTCAGCGTGCTCGACCCAGACGACCCGTACCGGTACGTCTCCGTCCGCGGGGAGGCCGAACTGACCGAAGAGGGCGCTCGCGAACACATCGACGAGCTCGCCCGCCGGTACTTCGGCGTCGACGAGTACCCCCACCACGACGAGGAGGAGGGCGCGCGCGTCATCGTCCGGATCCCCGCCGAGAACGTCGCCACGAGCGGCTGATCGGCCGGGTCTCCGGAGCGTTCGGGCCGCTCGCAGCGGCCGCGATCGCGTCGAAGCCGACCGACCGCAGCGGGGTCCGCGCCGGACCGCATCCAGTACGGTTTTGTCGGTCCGGCGTCCATCACGGACAACGTGAAGGGACAGGACTGGTACCAGGCCGACGAGGTCGCCGAGGAGTACGACGACCTCAGGTTCTCCGGAGGCGGACAGCTCATCGATCGCCGCGAGAAAGCGGCCGTTCTCGCCGCGTTAGGTCCGATCGACTCGGGCCACCGCGTGCTGGAAGTCGCCTGCGGCACCGGTCGGTTCACCACGATGCTCGCCGACCAAGGCGCGGACGTCGTCGGGCTCGACGTCTCGCGCGAGATGCTCGAACAGGCCCGCGAGAAGGTGGCGGCCGCCGGCCACGCCGACGCGGTCGAGTTCCTCCGCGGCGACGCCTCGCGGCTCCCGTTCCCCGACGACCACTTCGACACGGTGGTGGCGATGCGCTTTTTCCACCTGATGGACGACCCGACCCCGTTCGCGAAGGAGCTCCGCCGAGTGAGCCGCGATCAGGTGTTCTTCGACACGTTCAACAGCCGCAGCCTCCGGACGCTGTACACCTGGCTGCTCCCGATGGGGTCCC
>ENA-ORDC01001255-ORDC01001255.1-marine-metagenome-genome-assembly--contig:-NODE-1255-length-19600-cov-9.666701_pt1 | contig 19600 bp, 19 predicted proteins | sample MGYA00237783_ERZ508515 | MGnify/ENA primary metagenome ERZ508515 (study PRJEB26186, sample SAMN06268792) | marine metagenome | isolation source: Eden Landing Ponds, San Francisco, CA, USA | place... | reverse complement strand
CGATGCATGTCCTGCCAGGCGGCCCTGCCAGTGCAATACCACTCCTGCCCGGAGTGTGAGAGCTACGACATCCGGGCGGCGAAATGGATCGACGAGTAGCTCGCAATTCTACTGTGTAACACTGCGCTTGATGAGGCGACGATCAGCTACCTCTCGCCTCGGTCCGCGTCGAAGCCCCTGTTTTACGACGATAGATTTGACTTACTCCAGTCGCCTCCCATGCTCGTGTTTAGATATGGTATTTGATAGAAATAGCCGCAATACACATACGCAAACTGATTATTATCCCGAAGATTATTGAGTGTTTTCTGATATGTGTCAGACAGAGGTGTGACACACGAGAGAGGGGGGAGCCTCGGGGTCGTTCGTCGAGAAATATGACGGCGAAAGTATTATTTAAACGCCACCCCGTCTAATAGCCGCTATGGACCCTGACGCAGTGGACGCGCTGGTTGGCCACCCCTGTCGCGACCAGGCAGCGACTGCGTCGGACGACCAGCGCGGAACCTCGAACCTGCGGATCGCACAGGAAGGGCCCGACGATCGACTCCTGCTCGATTTCAGTTCGACGACGAACCCGGCGATTCCCACGGGTGCAGTCCAGGCGTACCAGAGCGCCTTCGCAGCGTCCCGTTCGTATCCCTCCGATTCGTACTGTGATTTCCGGATCGCAGCGGCCGAATACGTCGGCTGTGAGCCCGAGCAGGTGATCCCGACAGCCGGTCGGATGGCGGCGCTCAGACTGTCGATCGCGACGACGATCGACTCGGGCGACTCGATTGTCCTCCCGAAACCGAGTTTCGAGGGGTACGAGCGGGAGGTCGCGCTACAGGGTGGCGAGCCGACGTTCGTTTCTCACTCGGAGATGCTGGATGTCGATCCAGCTGAGTACGACCTGATTGTCGTCGATACGCCGAACAATCCGACCGGGCAGGCCTACGACCCGCGCGAACTCTCGGCGTTCGCCGACCACTGCCAGCGTGCGGGGACGCCACTGCTCGTCGACGAGGCATTTCTGGATTTCACCGACATTCCGTCGCTCGCGGGGAGAGACGGAGTCGTCGTGACACGGTCACTGGCGAACCTCTTCGGCTTCCCGGGCCTCCGAATCGGTTTCGCTGTCGCGACAGGAACGTACCGTGACCGCCTCGATGTCACGCGCCTCCCCTGGGGTGTGGGTGAGCCGGCCGTCTCGCTGGCGACCTACTGCCTCGACCAGCCGGCGTTCATCGAGGAGACGCGCGACCGGGTCGAACGTGAGCGCACACGACTCGAAGAGCACCTGGACGAACACTTCGACATTTTCCCCTCGGCAGCGCCCTTCCTGTTGCTCGATGCCGGGTCGAGCGAACGGGTCGATGACGTCATCGCACACGCTCGCGAGGAAGGGATCGTCGTCAGAGACGCGCGGGACTTCCGCGGACTGGACTCGCACATCCGAGTCTCGGTCAGGCTCCCCGACGAGAACGACCAACTCATCGCGGCACTCACCGACCTCTGAGACTATAACCCCTCGAACTCCCTGATGTTCTCTCGCCAGGAGGCGGGGATGGGCTGTGACTCTCGACTTCCGCGGTCGAAGACGACGACCGTCGTCTCGCCGGTCGCCAGGACTGTACCGTCCTCGCGGACCTCGTACTCGATGGGGAAACTCGACTCGCCGAGTCGCGGAACCCGGACAGCAACGGTGACGCTGTCGCTCGGCCCGAGCGACGCCTGGAAATCCAGTTCCAGTGTCGCCAGCACGATTCCCAGACCCTCGCCCGATCCTGTGATATCGGCGTGCTCCCCACCGATAACATCCGTCAGGTAATCCACGCGAGCCTCTTCGAGAAACGTCGCGTAGACGGCATTGTTGACGTGCCCATACGTGTCGAGGTCGGTGTAGCGGACATCGACGTCAGTTTCGAACTCAAAACTCATTGTTTGTGACTGGGATCGCCGCGCGTTTAGGAATGTCGGCGGTCCGGGCTCCGGTCTTGGTCGCAACCGCTTTGACCACGGGGTCCACAATCGGGCTATGACGCTGTCGGATCTGGAGTGGCGGTTCGTCGCCGAGGAGTCCCGTCCCGGTGCCGTACAGATGGCGCTGGACGAGATTGCCGCCGAAACCGCCGCCGCAGGTGGGCCAGCGACAGTACGAGTCTATCGCTGGGATCCAGGGACGGTTTCACTCGGCTACAGCCAGCCACGGAACATCCTGGATCTCGACTACTGCGAGCGAGCCGGGATCGACGTGACGCGCCGCCAGACCGGTGGCGGAACGATCTATCACGACGGCTCTGGAGACATCTCCTACTCGATCACCGCCCCCGCCGACGAACTGCCGGGCGATCTCATGGAGAGTTATCACCTGCTGTGTGAGCCACTCTTTTCGGCCTTCGAACAGATGGGGATCGATGCCCGGTTCGTCGACGAGGAGCGGCCCGCGGTCTTCGAGCCCGCCTGCTACCTCCGGGAACTCCATCCCGCCCACGACGTGGTCGGCCCGGACGGACGCAAACTCTCGGGCAACGCCCAGTATCGCCAGCGCGAGGCCATCGTGCAGCACGGCTCGATCACCTTCGATCGGGCGACGGACACACATCTGGATATCTTCGAGAACTGCCCGGTGTCGGCCGCGGATTTTCGTGAGCGCGTCGGGGCGATCATCGACTACGCCGACTGTCCGAGGGCCGAGGCCGTGAGTGTGATCGAGGACGCGCTACGAGAGTGGGCCGAGGCGGAACCGCGTGGGTGGACGGACAAGGAGCTGGCGGCTGCTCGCGAGCGTGCCCGCAAGAAATTTACCAGCGAGACGTGGGTCGACGGGCGGACGGATCCAACATAGACTGTGTCTCTGTCGATTGAGTTTTCGACGTGGCGCGCGCAGTCGCGAGTCTCGTCTCGCGCCGGAGTCGTGCGAGGGGTGAGTCCACGACCGTAGGGAGTGGACGAATCGGCTGGGGAGGGCGTGGCTCGTTGTTGTGCTGTCGGGCGGGATTGAAAGGGGCGACACGTTCGACAAGCGAGACGCTGCAAGGACCGAGCGAAGCGAGGACCGCAGCGAGTCGCAGCAGTCGAACGTGTCGGGGCTTTCGGGGTGTTCGTAGATGTGTTGTCCCAGAAAGCCCCCGTCCTCTCGACTCCCGCGATTCGCTGCGCGCTTCCCTCGCTTCGCTCGGTCCAGTGTTCTGCGGGCGACCCGCGAGTCGCCCGCAGGGCCAGCGGGACCTGAGATCTCGCCCTGCTTGCTTCATCGGGGTTCGCCGAGAGGACGCCCCCTTTCAACCCCGCCCACAGACAACCACGCCCTCCCCAGCCGACTGCGTTACTCGGTCGCGTCGCTCCCTGCGTTACTCATCCCTCGCACAATATCGGCTCGACATGGCGTCTCGCCAGCGCGCGCCACCCACTAGTCACCATTCGATCGGCATCAGAGCCAGCAGATTCAAACCCACGAAAATCAACGACTCGTGTATGGAGAAAGCGCCCGGGGGCTCCTCGGTCGGCGTCGACGATCCCTACGCCCACGTCGAGCGCTGCGATCACGTCACTGACGAGGGCAAGTGCCGCTGGGCGCGCGAACAGGGCCACCACGATCCGGAGTTCGCCGACGCCCGCAGCGCCGACGATTTCAGATGTCCCGCTGCTGATCCCGACGGAGAATGGGCCTGGTGTGACTGCCCGCACTTCCGTTCGACGACCGACGGCAAATCGTGCATCCGCTGCGGTCTCGACGAGCGCCGCCAGGCCCACGAAGACGCTCGCCCACTTCTGGAGGAACACCACCTCTCCTACGCCGACAGTTCCGGGCGGGGCGAAGGTCGTCCGAGCCACGAGATCACCGTCTCGCTCTGTCGGTGGTGCCACGCGAAGGTCCACAACTCTTGGGCGCGCGTCGACGACGACGCCAGCCCCGATCCCGAGGCCCTCGCAGAAGCCGAGACTCGCAAAGGCCAGGAACTAGACGAACTCTCCTTCGAATCCGCCGCTGAGCGCTTCGACAACGACGGGTAACACCCACGCTACCGGGAGCTTTTCGCGATAGCACCCCTATCCAGTGCCATGCCCGACCACCCCACTCACGTCGGACACGTCCACCTCAAAGTCCGCGACGTCGACCGCGCACTCGACTTCTACACCGAGGTGCTCAAGCTCGACATCACCGAACGCCACGGCCGCTACGCCTTCTGCTCGTGGGGCGAGCATCACCACGACGTTGCGCTCCAGGGCCTGGGCGAAGACGCTCCCGGCCCGAGTCCGGGGGTCGGCATGTACCACGCCGCCTTCGAAGTCGAGGTAGGCGAAGCATTACGAAATATTTTCGAACGGTTACAGGATCGCGGTGTTCGAGTCAGTCCGGTCGATCACGGCATCAGCAAGGCACTCTACTTTGACGACCCCGACGGCAACGGGCTAGAAGTCTATCTGGACACTCGCACGGAACGGGACCAGCAGGAGTGGCAGGGCCGAAACGAGCCGTTCGATCCGACCGCGCTGTGAGCGCTACAGATAGCGATTGACAATACTCGTCACACGATTGCGAAGCCCGTCGTCGCCCGTGACCGTGCCGTCGGCGGCGACGGCATACTCCGTCCCATATTTTTCGACGTGAAGTTCGGGCGCGTCTTCGTCCAGTGCGACAGCAAAGCCGTTCTCTTCGAGACGCTCGCGAATTGTCTCGAACTCGGCTGGGACCTCGACCGCATCGTCCTCGTCGGCATCGTCCTCGCTGTCAGCCTCGACGAGTCGGGCCTCGGGAAAGCCGTAGTGTGGGACATCGTGCTCCTGAACGCCCTCGTACAGCTCGTCGGGGTCGTGGGCCGACCACGCGCCCCAGTTGGGGTCCAGTTCGTCGACGAAGCTGATCAGGACCAGTTGTTCGTCAGCGTCGTAGTCAGGGTTCGATTCGGCCGTCGTGTAGGTCTCGCCGTCGGCCTCGTACTCCCAGTCAGCGATCGTCGTTCCCTCGGGCCGCCAGACCACCACCGCCTCGTCGGGATCGTCGTCCTCGCGGTCGAAGACCCTCGCTCCTTCGTTCATTACGTAGTCCTGCACGTCTCTCACACTTTGTCTTTTCCTGTTGCGCTCGCCATCGATCCGACATCTCGCCCGCCAGTTTCCACGAACATGTATCTCCCAGAGTGATTACTGTCGATCTGTTCCGGATCGACCGCACGGCCGTGCGGTCGTCCCGGTAAATCGCTACAATAATCACTATCAGTCATCTATCCCTCTCCAATGACCCACATCGACGTCGTCGACAACCACGGCCAGTTCACCCACCTGGAGCAGCGCGCGCTCCGAGACATGGGCGTGGATGTCGAACTGATCGACAACGATACCCCACCCGAGGAGATCGACGCCGACGGCCTCGTCCTCTCCGGCGGCCCGGACATCGACCGCATCGGCAACTGTCCCGAGTACATCGATCTGGACATCCCCGTCTTCGGGATCTGTCTCGGCATGCAGATCATCGCCGAGGTTCGCGGGGGACGGGTCGGCGGCGGCGAGTACGGCGGTTACGCCGACGTCACCGTCGAGATCCTCGACGAAGACGACCCGCTCGTCGGCTCGCTCGCACCCGAAACGAGGGTGTGGGCCAGTCACGCCGACGAGGTCAAAGACGTTCCCGAGAGTTTCGATCGAACGGCCAAATCAGATGTCTGTGGCGTCGAGGCAATGTCCAACACTCAGGAGAACCTCTACGGCGTCCAGTGGCATCCCGAGGTCGCTCACACCGAGCGCGGCGAGGAGGTCTTCGAGAACTTCCTGACGATCTGCGAAGAAGAAATATAGTTTTATCCCGTCTCGCGGGCGTTGGTAGACCGATGACAGCCACGCAGGGCGACCTGGCGGCGCTGTCGCGGTTCGTCTTCCGGGCTCCGCGGTGGTACACGACGCTCGCGTTCGCACTGGTGATCGCAGCCTTCAGCGGCGTCGCCGCCTTCGACTCGGCGTTCGTGCTGGACGACGCCTGGCAGGGTGTGTTCTTCGTCGGCGTCCCCACCGTGGCGGCGAGTCTCCTCACTCCAGTTCTCGACCAGCGACTCGGCGGGCAACTCACCTACAATCGCTCGTCACTGCTGGCGCTGACCTGCGAGCTTATCGTGATCGGGATCCTGACCGGCGCAGCGAGTATCGCCGTCCTGACGCCGCTAGGCCAGCCGTTCGTCTTCGACGCGCTGCTGGTCGCGCTCGCCTCGATCTTCGCCTTTCGACTCCTGATCGTGATGGCCGTCTCCCGACACCGGCTTGCCATCGCCGCCATCCCCGCGAGCATCCAGACCGTCGTCGGTGCACTCTTACTGTTCATCTATACGGGAACACTCCGCTATTTTGAGATCGGTGGCCGCCTGATCGACCGGCTGTTCTCCCGCGCCAGTCACGCCGACCTTCCCGTCGTTGTCAACCCCAGTGACTTCCTGCTTCTGGCGGTGATGTGCGTTCTCTACGCCGGGTCGGTCTGGCTCTTTCTGGTTGTCATCGATCGCCCCTGGAAGCGGAGTCTCGGTGTCAGTGTCCTCGATTTCATCCAGGGGTTCATCGGCCACGTCGCCGAAGGCACCGATGAATTAGAGGACTTCTTCGAAGAGATCGGCGAAGACGCCGTTGTCCCCGTCACTGTCCTCGCGTTCAGAGACACCGACACCGAAGCCGAAAAAGCCAGGTTCGTCCTGCCGATGATCCACCCCGGGCCGATGGGCGACATCGGCGGGGGCAACCTCCCCGAACGCATCGCTCACCACTCCGAGGGACTCGCCTTCCCGCCACACGCCACCGCCGGCCACGACTTCAATCTCGTCACCGAGCGTGAAGTCAGCCGGATCATCGACGCTGCCGACCGTGCCCACGAGCGTATCGACTACACCGCGACTGCGACCCGAGGCCACCGTGTGGAGTCCGGCGAGGCGACGCTGACCGGCCACGCGTTCGACAGCACTGCACTGGCAGTCGCCACCTTCGCGCCCGGGTTCGCCGACGACATCGAATACGGAGTCGGCCTCTCGGCCATTGCCGAGGCTCGAAACAGCCACGTCGAGGAGGTTATGCTCGCGGATGCCCACAATTGCAACAACGGCCTCAGCGGGCCCGATCTGGGCCACGTCGTCCCCGGAAGCGAGCGCTCGTTCGACCTCATCGAAGGGGCACGCGAACTCAGCGAGACTCTCGCCGACGCGCCCCGAACCGACCTCGAACTCGGGACGGCCCACGACGCGACGCCCTGGAATCGTGAGGAGGGTATCGGCCCACTCGGGATTCGCGTCGCCCTCCTCCGGGCGGACGACCACACCACCGCCTACGTGTTGATCGACGGCAACAACATGGAACCCGGCCTCCGCGACCGGATCGTCGAAGCGGTCGACGGGGCCGATCTCGTCGAGGTGCTGACCTCCGACACTCACGTCGTAAACACCATGGAAGCCGAAAATCAGGTCGGCGACGAGATCCCCGGCGACGACCTCGTCGAACTGATCGACGAACTCGTCTCGGACGCGCGATCGGACCTCGAACCCGTCGAGGCCGGCATGGCGACCGAGAAAGCCGACGTGACCGTCTTCGGAAACGACCGCACCGAGACCCTCGCGAGTACGGCTAACGCCGTCGTCACGATGGGCGGCGCGCTCGCCGGCGCGTTCATCGCCGCCGTGTTCGCGCTCAGCGTGTTGCTGTTCTTCCTGACGTGAGGTCGCTCCGCTCGTCGTATTGTGCCGTCAAAAACGCCGAGAAGGCGATTTGAACTCGCCGAGACGTTCCTGATCGCTGCGCTCGCGGGCTTCGACTCGTCTGCTCAAATCTCCAGACAGCGTTTCCACTCACCGTATTGATTCGTGGAAAAACGCCGAGGGAGCGATTTGAACGCTCGAGTCCTGACGGACAGTTGCTCTCGAAGCAACCGCCTTGGCCGGGCTAGGCTACCTCGGCTCACCCTATCGTACCTGCGAGCCGACTTTATCCGTTTCGATCCGGACCGGGGCTGGCACTCACTCTCATTCGATCCCGGTACACCTAAGTCACGGCACTGAAACAGCCCGGAGTATGGACGTCGACGACGCGAGTTCCGCCTGTGAATCCCTGCTGAGTGAGATCGAAGGCGCAGTCATCACCGACCGTGAATTCCTCGAAACCGTCCTCCTCGGGGTGGTGGGCCGGGGGCACGTCCTGCTCGAAGATGTCCCCGGGACGGGCAAGACACTGACCGCCCGCATGTTCGCCAAATCCCTCGGATTGTCCTTTTCCCGGATCCAGTTCACGCCCGACCTCCTCCCGGCGGACGTGACCGGGACCCACATTTTCAACGAGAAAGACCGGACCTTCGAGTTCTCGAAAGGGCCGATCTTCGCCAACGTCGTCCTCGCGGACGAGATCAACCGGGCACCACCCAAGACCCAGTCCGCCCTGCTGGAGGCGATGGAAGAAGAGCAGGTCACCGTCGATGGCGAGACCCACGACCTGCCCGACCCCTTCTTCGTCATCGCGACCCAGAACCCCGTCGAGATGGAGGGAACCTTCGAACTCCCCGAAGCCCAGGTCGACCGCTTCGCGATCAAGACCGCGATGGGCTACCCCGAGGAGGAGGGCGAGTTCGAACTCCTGCGACGCCGGGCCGGCCGGACCGAACAGAGTCCCTCCGTCGGGAAAGTGCTCGACCCCAAAGCAGTGCGTGACCTCCGACAGACGCCCGAGTCGATCACCGTCGAGGAGGACGTGCTGAAGTATATCGCCCGACTCTGTCGACAGACTCGTGAGCACCGCCACGTCGAAGTCGGTGTCTCCCCGCGCGGGACCCAGCGCCTGTTCGAGATGGCTCGTGCTCGCGCGGCAATCGTCGGCCGGGAGTTCGTCACGCCCGACGACGTGAAACGTGTCGCCCAGCCCGGGATGGCCCATCGGCTCGTGCTCACGCCGGACGCTCGCGTCGAGGACATCCAGAAATCCTCCGTTATCAGCGACGTGCTCGGTAGCGTCGAAGTCCCGACGGTCTAGGTTTCGCTGTCTGCTGCTGTTCAATCACCGAGCACGAGCAACACCAGCACGGTCCCCAGCACCAGCAGCGACAGCGCGACGCCGGGCTGGCCACCGCTCGAAAGCAGGAAGACCACGTAGCCACTCACTGCGACGCCGCCCGCCAGCAGCGCGCTCGCGGCGGCGTGGACGGTCTCGACGCGACCGCCAGCACTGCTGCGTAACTGCTCGGCCAGCGAGATGGCGTTCTCGCCGACGTCCCAGCACAGGACCGTCCCGACCATCGCGAGCAGGACGATACCGGGATCAACCTCGGCCACCCCGGCGAGGACGACGCCGGCGAACAGCGCGAACACCCCGCCAGCGAGGACGCGTCGCGAGGTGCGACGGACACCGAGTAGCACCACCGGAACCCCGATCAGGGCGACGAACCCACCGCCGAGACTCGCAGCGAGTGCCGCCAGAAGCGCCATCCCGCCGGTCAGCGCGAGCCCCTGCCGGGACGGTGTTCGGTCGACGCTCATCGCGACCACCGCCGGGTAGCGCGAGCCGTGGCAGCCGCCAGTGGCTCGTCGAACTCCCAGTCGATCACACGCACGTCGGCCCGCCGGAGCCGTGACAGCCGGAGTTGCCGTTCCAGATGGGACGCCGTCCGACCCGGCGAGACAGTCGTCGTCGGGTCGGGGCTGACGACTGTCATGGGGTAGCCGTAGGCGTGCAGACGACGCGCCATCCAGACGGCCGTGTCGTCACACAGCGGTGAAAACAGGACCAGCTGGGCGTTCTTCGGGAGTTTTTTGCGGAGCCGGCGCATGGCGATGGTCGGATAGAAGCGCTTGTCACCGCCGGTTTCGGTGAACGCGCTGTCGGTCGTCAACAGCCGGCGAGCCAGCGGCCAGTGCCCGTGGCCAGCGCCGGGTGCGAGCCAGCAGTCGTCGGCCGCCAGCGCCGCCAGGCCGACCCGGTCATCGCTGTCGAGCCGGCTCACGAAGACCTCCGCGGCGGCCCCGAGGCTGCGTTCGAGTGCACTCGAAGAGACACGGTCGGGGGCGACGAACGCCTCGTCGCGGGCGTCGATCAGCAACACGACCGTCGCGGCGTGTTCTTCACGGAACTGCAGCGTCGCCATCCCGCCGCCGCGAGCCGCCCGGTTCCAGTCGATCCGCTTCATCGGGTCGCCGCTGCGATACTCCCGGACGGAGTGAAACTCCAGACCGCTGCCACCGCTGTCGGTGACGACGCGCCCGACATCTCGGGACGTCTGGGTCCGGACGGGGACCGACAGCTCCTGAGTCGGGCGGGGCTCACACCGGAGGAACTGCGCACCCTCGGCGTCGACGGTCGCGGTCCGTTCGATCCCGCCGCTTGGATCGCGGGCCACGACCAGCGTCGACTCGAACCGATGTTCGCCACGGTCGGCCTCGACGACGTACGCAAAGCGCGTCGACGCGCCGGGCTGAAGTGTCGTTCCGTGGCGTGGTGACCCCTCGACGACGCCCAGGCCGGGCGGCACGCCGTCGAGCACTCGCAGGTCGAAGGCCATCCCGTCGCCTGCGTTGGTCACGGTCACCGTCACCCGTACCTCTTCACCGGGGTTGGGGTCGTCCTCGTCGACGGTCCGCTCGACGACGAGTGTCGGCGAGGGGGTCGATCCAAGGTATCGATAGGCCATCAGGCCGGTCCCGGGAACGGCCGCCAGAACGAGCGACGGCGTCCGCAAGAGCACACCCAGGCCGACCGCGGCCAGTGTCAGCGCACCGACGAGTTGCCATCGACTGGTCTCTCTATCCCGGAGCTCAATATCCTCGAAGCGGCCGACCCAGCCCTCCTCGATGGCCGAGATGTCCCCGCGATCGTCGGGATCGATCCACTCCCGATCGGTGAGGGAGAGCCGATCTGCGATTGCGTCGATGGCATGACGGGCCTGGACCTCACGCGGCCGAATCTGGGCGGCACGGAGGCGCGCCCGTTCGATGGCCGAGAACGGCTGGCCCGCAGTGAAGAAACTGGCGGCGATCCGATCGTCCGTCCACTCGCCCGACTGGATCGTCTCCTCGACAGCGTCGGTCGCGACCCCGGCCTGTCCGAGTGCCCCTTCGAGGAGTGTTTGCAGGCGCTCGCGGACGTCCTTGAGTTGTCTGTACAGCTCGGCCGAGCTGTCGGATCGGGCACCGACGAGGCTCGCGTCGAGGGACTCCCCGGGAACGGAGATCGTCGATCGATACTCGATCAGGGGTGGATCGAGCTGCTCGTGATCGCCGCGGAGATACCGGACCGTGAACGTCAGCGCCGCCGCAAGCGCGAACAGCGCCATCAGCAGTTCGATCACGAACGTGAGATCGAGCGTCGGAGAGAGACCAGGGACCGCGATGAAGACGACCGCGACCAGCACGAGCACGACCGCGACAGCGAGCGTAGCGAGCGCGGCACTCGACAGCGTTCGATCTTGCCGTTCGTCCGGAAACGAGGTCCGTGCGTCAGACATCACGGCCACCCCCGGCGTAGGTCTCCTGGATGCGGCGCAGCGCCTCGCGAGCACGCTGTTCGCGCTCGTCGGTGACGTGCGCGTCGCCGTAGCGGACTTCCTCGAACAGCCAGGTGAGTTCCCGGACGTCGTCTGCATCCATCCCGGCGTCGATGGCGACGTCGGCGAATTCCTCGGGCGTGGTCGTTCGCGGGTTCTCGACATCGAGTGCGTCAGTCATCTCACGCCAGGCCCGATAGATCGTGTTCTCGACCGTCTCGGTGTCGGCTTCGAGCTGGTCGGCCGCGCGGCCCGCAGCCTCGCCGACGGCCTGAACGGTACCAGTCTCGGACTCGTCTTCTTCGGCGGGCGTCGAGACGGCGACCTCGGTGTCCGTCCCCGAGAAGCGATAGATCGCTGCGACCAGCAGCAGTGCGACGACACCGAACACCCCGAGCAAGACGATCGGAACGTCGGTGTTCTGGGTCGGTGACTCGGTCGGTACCCGCCCGTTACCGTCGCCCCCACCACCACCGGGCGTCGGGGTCGGTGTGGGTGTCTCGGCGGGTCTGCCATCACCGAGGAACGCCGACAGATCCATAATCGCCGACAGTGCGAGCATCCCGACGACGAGGATGAGAGCGAGCGCGACGGCAACGATGACGGCCGTCCGAACGTTGAGCGCCTTCGTGAGGAAGTACAGGGCTGTCAACGCCGTGATAATGAAGATCACTACGCCCGCGTACAGGAGGTAATCAGGGAGACCGCCACCATCACCCGTCTCACCCGCGGGCTGGCCGTTCCCGGCGGTTTCAGTAGGGACCCCTGACCCAGGTCCGGCCCCGTCGCCGGACCGATCATCCGAAGACGGAGTCGAGACCGTCGCCGCAGCCAGCGCGAGGCCGGCGACACAGACCGCCGCGACCACCAGGACGACGATTCGATTGTGATTCACTGTCGGGGCTTCGGCGGCCCCCGATTTGAGCGTTTTCCATCGGATCAATCCTGATGGGTTTCGTCGGCGGGCTGTCCGTGCCCACCACCGCCGGGTGTCTCGACCCTGACGACCGCCCCGGCAGGGACCTCCCGGGTCGTCTTCGCGTCGACGACCTCGCCGTCGATCAGATTGCGGCCCGGCTCGCCGTTCTCGCCACCGGCCAGCCCCCGTGGTGTGTGGCGACGACGCTCTGTCAACAGCGAGACGGTCGCGTCGGCCTCGGTCCGTAGTTCGCGAATCAATCCATCCCCACCGCGATGGCGACCCGCACCGCCGCTGCCCTCGCGGATGGCGTAGGTCTGCACTCGCAGCGGGTAGGCGTCCTCCAGCGTCTCGACGGGCGTATTCAGCGTGTTGGTCATCCCGACCTGCACGCCCGAGAGGCCGTCGCCGTCGGGCCGCCCACCGGCACCGCCGCCGATCGTCTCGTAGTAGGCGAACGCGTCCGTGCCGATCACGAGGTTGTTCATCGTCCCCTGTCCGCCCGCCGGAACCCGATCGGGCGCGGCGTCCGCGAGCGCCGCGAAGACGACGTCAGTGACCCGCTGGCTCGTCTCCACGTTCCCGCCGACCACTGCCGCAGGCGGCTCGGGGTTTAGCAGCGACCCCTCGGGCGCGCTCACCGTCACCGGGTCGTAACAGCCGTGGTTCGGCGGCACGTCGGGATCGGTCACACACCTGAGGGCGTAGTAGACCGCGCTCTTTGCGACCGCCAGCGGGGCGTTGACGTTGCCCTCGACCTGCGGAGCCGTCCCCGAAAAATCGATCACGAGCGCGGAGCCGTCGATCTCGATCGTGACCTCGATCGGGATGTCCGCGTCCGTGACGCCATCACCCTCCAGCACGTCGCTGGCACGGTACGTGCCGTCCGGCAGGGCAGCGAGTTCACGCTCGACGCGCTCTCGTGAGTAGTCGATCACGGCGTCGAAGGCCGAAAGCAGCCGCTGGCCGTGATCGGCGAGCAACTCGCCGACGCGCTGGGCGCCGCGCTCGTTTGCCGCCAGCTGGGCCTGGATATCCGCCCGGCGCTCGGCCGGAGCACGGACGTTTGCGAGCAGGATCGACAGCGCGTCATCGACGATCTCCCCGTCCGAAACGAGTCGTACCGGCGGGAGACGGAGCCCTTCCTGATGTATCTCACGCGCGCCAGCGGGCATGCTTCCGGGCGTCATGCCACCGACGTCGGCGTGGTGGGCTCGGGAGACGGCGTATCCCAAAATTTCGTCGGATTTCTCACCACTTGCGTCCTCGTCGCTTCGCTCCGGGCGTGCGATCGGAGAAACCAGCGTGATATCAGGAAGGTGCGTCCCGCCCTGAAAGGGGTCGTTGAGCACGAAGACGTCACCCGGCTGTGGGTCGCGTTCCAGCACGACCGCGACGGCGTCCGGCATCGCGCCGAGGTGCACAGGAATGTGCTCGGCCTGGGCGACCATGCGGCCGTCGGCGTCGAACAGCGCCGTCGAGCAGTCCCGGCGCTCGGTGATGTTCGGGGAGTACGCGCCACGGATCAGCACCTCGCCCATCTCCTCGGCGACGCTCTCCAGCTGGTGGCGCATGATCTCCAGTTCGACCGCGTCGAGATCGGTCATGACTCACCTCCCGCAGCGTCGTCGGCCTGCAAGCGCAACGTTCCCCGATCGTCAATGGCGGCCGACCACTCCGGCGGGAGGACGACTGTGCTCTCGCCGCCTTCGAAGATCGCCGGCCCCTCGATCTGCTGGTCGGTCCCGAGACGAGTAGGGTCGTGGATCGTAGTCTCTCGTGACTCGCCGTCGAAGACCGCTTCTCGGGTCCCCAGTCGCGATTCACCGCCGCCGTCGTGGCTTACTGGTGGGGGGTCGCCAGGCGTCGTCGCCGTGGCTCGTAGCGTCACGAGCTCGACCGGCTCGGCGTCGAGTCGGTAGCCGTGCTCGCGCTCGTGCACAGTCTCAAAGCGATCGACCACGGCGTCGGCATCGAACGGGTCGGGGACGGCCACGTCGAGTTCGAAGCGCTGGCCGGCATACCGGCAGGCCGCCGAGCGCTCGATCGTCGCCGCGTCCGGGTCCGCGCTCTCTTCGAGCGCCTGCTCGGCGAGGTCGTCGTAGATCGCCTCGATCCGTTCGATATCTGCACCAGCGAGTGTCGTGCGGTGGGTCCGGACCGCGTCGTGGACCTCGTCGGCCGCGAGCAAGCCGACGGCCGAGCGGACGCCGCTGGCTCGCGGGACGAGCACCTGTTCGATCCCCAGCCGGTCTGCCAGTGCGGCGGCGTGCATCGGGCCGGCCCCGCCGAACGCGACCAGCGCGAACTCGCGGGGATCGTGGCCGCGTTCGACCGTCACCGCCCTGATCGCGCGGGTCATCGCAGCGTTGGCGACTCGGTAGACACCGGCTGCAGCCTCGCGAGCGCCAGCCAGCCCTGCCTCCTCGGCCAGTCGTCCGAGCGCGTCCCGCGCCGGGTCGACGGCGATCTCCAGATCTTCCCCGAGGACAGTGTCGGGGCCGAGATAGCCCAACAGGAGGTTCGCGTCCGTCACCGTGGGATCGGTCCCGCCGTGACCGTAGCAGGCAGGGCCGGGCGTCGCGCCTGCCGATCGCGGCCCGACTCGCAACGCCCCGCCCTCGTCGACCCAGGCGATCGACCCGCCGCCCGCACCGACAGTGTGGACGTCGACCATCGGGACGCGAACGGGGTGACCGCCGACATCGGCCTCGGTCGTCTGGACGGCCTCGCCGTCGCGGACGAGGCTCACATCGCTCGACGTACCGCCCATGTCGAAGGTCACCAGGCCCATCTCGTCGCCGTCGAGGATCGACGCACCGACGACGCCCGCTGCGGGCCCGGACATCACGGTCGTCGCCGCGTTGGCGCGGACGACGTCGACGTCCGCGATCCCCCCGTTGCCCTGCATCACACGGGGTTCGGGCAATCCGGCCGTGCTCGCCCGACCCACCAGCCGATCCAGATAGGCGTCGACGACAGGTGTGACGAACGCCTCCGCGACCGTCGTGGCGGTCCGCTCGTACTCCCGTACCGTGGCCAGAACCTCGTGAGACGCCGAAACCGGGCAATCGAGTTCCGCACGCAATATCTCGGCGACCTGCTGCTCGTTGTCGGGGTGAGCGTAGGCGTGCAGGAGGCTGACCGCGACGCTCTCGGCATCGATATCGGCTGCGAGATCACGGGCAGCCCCGGCCTCGACAGCTGTCTCGATTCCGTCGGGCGTCGCACGTTCCTCGACAGAGTAGCGTCGCTCGCGCGGGACGAGCGGGTCGGGCTTCTCCGCCGAGAGGTCGTAGAGTGCGGGCCGGTCCTGGCGAGCGATCTCGATCACGTCCGCGAACCCCGCGGTCGTCACCAGTGCCATCTCCGCACCGTCGCCCTCCAGCAACGCGTTGACTGCGACAGTCGTGCCGTGACGGAAGCGGTCGATATCGGCGGGCTCGATCCCGGCACGCTCGCAGGCGACCCGGATCCCGTCGATGACCCCCTCGCTCTGGTCGTCGGTCGTGGGGACTTTTGCAGTCGTCAGCGCCCCGTCGACGACCAGCGCGACGTCGGTGAACGTGCCGCCGACGTCGACCCCGAGCCAGACCGATGTCATTGCTGGACTGTCCGGGGCCACCGGCTAAATCCCCTCGGTCACGAATCCGTCCATTCCTACGTAAGAAATAATACGGTCGGCTGTGTCAACAATTCACTATGGGCGCACCAGGGCGAGACGTCGAGTACACGATGGCGGACGTCACCAAAGTCTTCGAGGATCGAGACGACTACGCCGAGCCGCTGACCGCCAGCGAGATCGCCGAGGAAGTCGGCTGCTCGCGTCGAACGGCGCTGAACAAGCTGACCGAGTTGGCCGAGAAAACAGACGTGACGAGCAAGAAAGTCGGGGGCCGCAGCCGCGTGTGGTGGATCCCGGTTCGAATCGAACGATGAGTGAGCGGACCGCGGTCTACACAGTCGATCCCGAGACTGCCCAGCTACTGGGAAGCGAGATTCGCGCAGTGATCCTCGACGAACTGTCCGAGGGTGACCGCTCGATCACACAGTTGAACGAACTCCTGGACGAGCGCGGGTTCGACCTGGCCGAAACGTCCGTGCGCCACCACGTCGGCGTCCTCGAAGACGCTGGCATGCTCGAAGTCGCCCGTCGAGAAGACGTCAACGGCGGGACACGGAAGTTCTACCGGGCGACAGTACGAGCGTACGCCTTCGACACCGCTGATGCCGAGACACGACTGCACGCGATGCAGGGGCTAGTCCGAGCGGAACTGCTCTCGCTTTGCTCGCGCCTCGGTGCGACTCATCGCGAGGATTTCGCCGCTGCCGCTGGGAGTCTCGATGCCCGCGACTGCTACGAGAACGGGAACGAGGGCGCGTACGTCCTTCGCGAACTGGTCGAGCGTGCGCTTGCGGACCTCGAAACAAGCGGGACGCTCGACGAGCGGCTGCCGCCGACCTCCTGATACGAACCGCTGGAACGGTTTACCGCCCCGACCGCCCGACTCCGGCGATCGATTCGGAACAGACGTACAGCGGCCCGTATGACTTTTCGCGACTGTATCCGGTAGAACGGGCCAGAGACGGTCTAAATTCCTCATTTTGGAGAATATAGGGTTGAACTGCCGCTCCACGTTGAGTTGGGAACAACACGAAACGTTCACGAGTTATATTCCAGCGCAGAACTCAATCAACAACGCAGCCGCCTTCAGTCAGAGTTCTCAATTGAATATTGGATCCAAGTATAGGAACAGCCCCATAGTGTTTTAGTACGCTTTTGGCAATTACCTCGTATGACAGAACTGATTTACCATGACCCGACTGATCGGACTGGACAGTCACCCTTCGATACCGCAATCCGTGAGATCATTGACGGTGAAGCTCTAATCGCGTGCCCGTATATCGCACCGGACTATCTCGAAGACATTACCGACCAAGCAGCCAACTGGTCACTTTTAACCGACGTAGGAGAATGGTTGAGTATCCACGGTAGGTCGAGCCGTGAAGCGATCCAGAACTTCCTTATTGACCATCGTGATCAGGTTCGGCACGTCAATAACCTCCACGCGAAAGTTGTCCTTGGTAACGACCGAGCGTTAATCGGGTCGGCGAATTTCACCACGAAAGGACTCACCGGACGAACAGAGATGTCCGTCCTGCTTGATGAACAGGAAACGATCGATGAACTCACGGACTGGTTTGAAACCGTCTGGATGGTATACGATCCGCCTGAAATCGACCGGGTCAACACGTATATCGAAACAGCGGATGACACGCCCAGTCCAGCTCACACCCGGTCAAGCGTCTCATTTCCTTCAGACGAATCACCAGGAACAGCCTCTCTGAGCACTCCGTCTGGCGTGGAAGATACGATTGCTGTCGAACAGGAGAATAGTCACGCAGATCTTGTGCAGCGAGTTGCTGAAGCACCCAGCCCGGAATGGGCGTATTCGTATCTCAAGTTAGCCAACGAACTCCTGTCTGAGGTTGAACTATCCAACGATGACCCTCGGTTACTCATGTCGCTTCCGCAAGCAGGGACACTTCCAATAACGGTGAACAATCGGTACGCGTTAGTTGCGTTTCGAGATGAGCAGTCCAGAACCGAATTCATCTTACCATCTGATGCTCCCGAAACTGAGGCGTATGTTGAGGACGCAGACTACTCTGGCCGATTCGATCCGATCTATGGTGAAGATAAATCAGAGACACCGTGGTTCGTTGGGTTCGATGGACTGCCTCAACAGCCTGTAGATGACATCTTCAGAGAATTATGGGTTCAGGCAGTCAAGGACGAGATGGAACGCGCGACTGCATCACCGTATAAGAAATACCATGAACCGGTCTTCTACAAAGCTGCGCAGAACCGAGCGTATCGTGAGCGAGTAATCAGTGAAGCGTTTTGATAGACCAGTACTCGTACAGGGGGCGGTAATTAGTCGGTTAGGCGGCCAAGATCGTAGAACATGAGCGTGGTGTTCTGGTTCCCGCCACCGTTGGGGAATGCCTTGGCGAATCCGTATTTTTCGTAGAATTCAACAACGTCATCTTGGGAGTGAAGAATAACCAGCCTGAATGGAGTATCTGACTCCAGTGTGTCTGCGAGAACGTGTTTCACGAGGTACTCCCCGAGCCCTTCGTCTTTGAACTGTTCATCAACAGCGAGATGCCCGAGAAGCCTAGCGGGCATATCGAATGGCCCCTCGTACAGTTCGCTTGCGCCGTCGGCTTCCTCTTCGTTGTAGTCGTCGTCTCGTAACGAGTTCGGTGATACGCAGAAGAACGCGGCGAACTCACCGTCGAAGTACACTAACCTTGTTTTCCCGAGTCGTGCTCGCTGATAGTTCTCAACCTCATCTGTATTGATAAAGTCGTTAAACCAGCCCTTGCCACAGTCAAATTCCGGGAGAGATTCACCCAGCTTGTACGGACGGATGTCCACCCGTGGGTGGATTTTCTCGAAGTTAGAAGTCACTGGGAATGAAGAAGCAGCAGACAGATAAAAAGGTTAATTAAGCGTCTTCTTGGAGAGCCTCGCGGTGTCGGGCAAGGTCATCTTCCATCTCCTCCGGAGCTTCGAATTCGTCCATCTCGCCACGGAGATGGTTGAATTCGTCTTCGGTGAGGGACGGAACGGGTTGTGGGTAAGCCATCCTAAGTATAGGTCAGTCACGCAGGCATATAATAGTTAACACTCAAACTCAATCGGTCCGTATACAGTCTGAGACCCGCGTTCTAAGCTTCATACCTCTATGTGAGTCTGCACTATCTTGAGCAACGGAAGAATCTGATCAAGCACCCCACAATTCTATATCGCAGTATATAGTTTATCACGACACACGCGGGTCTTTTGGCATTCAAGCGAGAACAGCAGGTACATGGTCCAGAACGTCGCGCCAGTGATGGCAGAGCTCGAACTCGAGGATTTTCATCTGCTCTCGGGGATCGAGCAGGGGATGCGCTTCTCGGAGTGGGTCCAGCGGGAGAAACTGCCCGAGTTCTCGGGACTCACCGAGGAGAACGTCGAGTATCGGCTCGATCGGTGTATGGATCGCGAGCTGATCGAACGGAAGACGATTCAATACGAGGGGTACACCCTCACTTTCGAGGGGTACGACGCGCTGGCGCTGCACACCTTCGCCGAGCGCGAGACGATCAGCGGCGTGGGCGCACCCCTGGGCGTCGGCAAGGAGAGCGACGTCTAC
>ENA-ORDC01001254-ORDC01001254.1-marine-metagenome-genome-assembly--contig:-NODE-1254-length-19609-cov-2.652775_pt1 | contig 19609 bp, 18 predicted proteins | sample MGYA00237783_ERZ508515 | MGnify/ENA primary metagenome ERZ508515 (study PRJEB26186, sample SAMN06268792) | marine metagenome | isolation source: Eden Landing Ponds, San Francisco, CA, USA | place... | reverse complement strand
GATGCCCTCGCGGAGGGTATCGAATTTACGACGGAGTACGCGGCACTAGCCGATGTCGACGGCGTCTCGATCTGCGTTCCGACACCGCTCCGCAAGACGGACACGCCGGATCTCTCGTTCGTCGTTGACGCCGCCGAGCGGCTCGCTCCCGTTGTCCCCGAAGGGACGACGGTCATCTTAGAGAGCACCGTCTATCCGGGGGCGACGAAAGAGATCGTCGGCGACGCGCTCACCGAGAACGGGGCAACAGTCGGCCAAGACATCTATCTCGCGTTCTCGCCGGAGCGCATCGACCCAGGAAACGAGGAGTATGGCCCCACAGACATCCCGAAAGTGCTGGGCGGCGTCAGCCAGCAGTGCGGCGATCACGCCGAGGCGATCTACGAGCCCGTCTTCGACGAAGTCGTGCGCGTGAACTCCGCCACGGAGGCGGAGTTGGTGAAACTGTTGGAAAACACGTTCCGCGCGGTCAATATCGGCCTCATCAACGAACTCGCACAGGTGGCTCACGAACTTGACGTCGACATCTGGAACGCCATCGACGCGGCGAAGACGAAGCCGTTCGGGTTTATGGCCTTCTATCCCGGGCCGGGATTGGGTGGTCACTGCATTCCGATCGATCCCTTCTACCTGTCGTGGAAGGCCAACGAGCAGGGGATCGACACGCGCTTCATCCACCTCGCGGACACCGTCAACCGCGAGATGCCCGAACACGTGGTCCAGCGCATCGTCGAGCAGTTGAACGACCGGGGGATGGCATTGTCGACGGCTGACGTCGTCGTCATCGGAGCGGCCTACAAACCCGACGTCTCCGATACGCGGGAGTCGCCCGCCGTGGACATCGTCAGGCGACTCGAAGACTGGAAGGCGAACGTCGAGTACCACGACCCGTTCGTGCCGACGCTCGACGTCGACGGAAATCTCTACGAGTCGGTTTCTTTGACGAACGAACGACTACAGGAGGCAGACTGTGCAGTCATCGTGACAGATCACAGCACGCTCGATCTCGACCGAATCGTCGGGAACTCGTCACTCGTGTTCGACACGCGGAACGCGACAGCCGATCTCGATGTCGATGGCGCCGACGTCGTCCGACTCTGACCACTCGGGGAGTTCCCTGCTCATCTGTAGAATCCGAAAGTCGATACACTCAACAGAGTTCCGAACACGAGGTTTCCTATGCCGACTGCACTCGTTACGGGCGCGGCGGGGTTCATCGGATCAAATCTCGCGGCGACGCTTCTGGATAAAGGCTATTCAGTCCGCGGCGTGGACAACTTCGCGACCGGTCGCGAGAAGAACGTCGAGCGGCTTCGGGACTCGGAGGGGTTCACGTTCCACGAAGCGGACATCCGTGATCAGGAAACGATCGGCGAGCTGATGACGGGCGTCGAGTACGTCTTTCACCAGGCCGCCGTCCCCTCGGTCCCGCGGAGCGTCGACGACCCGGTGACGACGACCGACGCCAACTGCACCGGGACGGCGACGGTGCTGGACGCCGCCCGTCGCGCCGACGTCGACACCGTCGTCGTCGCTTCCTCCTCGTCGGTGTACGGGTCGAGCGAGCGGCTGCCGAAGGTCGAGACGATGGAAGAGCGCCCGGAGTCGCCGTACGCGCTCTCGAAGCACTTCACGGAGAAGCTCGCGCTGCAGTGCAGCGACCTCTACGATATAGATACGGTCGCGCTTCGGTACTTCAACATCTTCGGCCCCTGGCAGGATCCCGAGGGCGACTACGCGGCCGTGATCCCGAAGTTCATCGATCTGATGCTGGAGGGAGAACGGCCAGTGATTTTCGGTGATGGGGAACAGTCCCGGGACTTCACATATATTGAGAATGCGGTTGAGGCGAATATTTTGGCTGCGGAGGGCGACGTGACCGGGGAGGCGTTCAACGTCGGTACCGGCGGTCGGGTGACCGTCAACGAGCTGGTCGAGGCGTTGAACGAGTCGCTGGGGACGGATATCGAACCGAGATACGACGATCCGCGTCCGGGCGACGTCCGGCACTCGCACGCGGACGTCTCGAAGGCTGCGGAGTTGTTGGGGTACGAGCCTGCGGTCGGGTTTGCTGAAGGGTTGGAGCGGACTATCGAGTACTATCGCGAGGCATGAGCGAACGCAACCATCCGTCGATACTGCTCGTTTCGTTCCGGTATCCCCCTGAGACCGGTGCCGCTGCCACTAGGTTGGAAGCGCTCACGACGCGCTGGGCGGACCGCGGCCACGACGTGACGGTTCTGACCCCGACGCCGGACTATCCCGAGGGGGAGTTCTACGAAGGGTACGACAACGAGTGGCTCCGCCGGGAGCAACGAGACGGCGTCGAAGTCGTGACGACGAAATCGATTCCGACGTCGCCCTCGGGTCACATCCTACGGCGGACGCTGAAATACCTCTGGTTCACGATCTTCGCTACCCTAGTCGGCGTGCTCTGGCTGGATCGCCGGGACGTGGTCCTCGCGACATCGCCGCAACCGTTCGCGGGGGTCACCGGTTTCGTCATCGCGCGGCTTCGTGGAGTTCCCTTCGTCTTCGAGGTCCGCGATCTCTGGCCGGAAAGCCTCGTCGCGATGGGCGAGGTGGACAATCCATTCGTGATTCGAATCCTGGACGAGATGACCGACTTCCTATACGCGCACGCAGACCGCGTCAGCGTCGTCGCGCCGGGAATGAAACAGGTAGTCGTCGAAGGCGGTGCTAATCCCGAGGACGTATGGTTACACACGAACGGCATCGATCACACGGTGTTCGATCCCGCGAAGGCCGAAAAGGTCGACGAACAGGAGTTCTTCGACGAGCACTTCGTGTTCTCGTACGTCGGGACCGTCGGGAAGGCACAAGGCCTCGAAGTCGTTCTCGACGTTGCAGAGCACCTTCGAGAGCAGGAGAACTACGACGACGTTCGTTTCGTGTTCATCGGGTTCGGGAGTCGATACGACGAGCTGGCGGAACAAGCAGAGAAACGGGGACTCGATAACGTCGTGTTCTTGGGTCGGAAACCAAAATCCGAGGTTCCCAATTATTTGCACGCGTCCGACGCGGCGTTCATCCACACGGAGGGCGAGAAGGCATTCGAGACGATGATCCCAATGAAGCTCTACGAGGCGCTCGGCGCGGGGCTTCCGGTCGTACTCGGAGCGAGCGGAGACGCTGTCGAGATACTCGTGCGTGCAGATGCGGGCATTTCGGTGGCGCCTGGGAACGCCGAAGCCATCTGTGAAGCCGCTCTGACAGTATACGATGAGGCCAAAATTCGGCGTCGGTTCAGCGAGAACGGACGCAAATACGTTGTCGATCATCATTCATGGGACGCTATTGCTGGGGACTACGCCGATAAACTTGAACAGTTATCATAGATTTGCGCCGGTCAGATTGCCGATACTCGAAAAGAATATCTGTGGCGCACCAAATTTCCCGTTCAGATGAAGAACGTACTTCTCGTGACGGTCGACTCCCTTCGTGCGGATCACGTCGGTTATCACGGCTATGATCGAGATACTACTCCAAACCTGGACTCGATGGCGGAATCCTCGCACGTATTCACGAACGCGTTTTCGAACGGTTGCAGTACACGACGCTCCTTTCCCTCGATACTGACAGCGACTTATCCTCTAATGCACGGCGGATTCGAGAAAATCTCCGAAGGTCGAACGCTTGTTTCCGAGGCGTTCGACGACGCCGGCTACTCTACCGGCGGATTCCAGTCAAATCCACACCTCCTCGAAGAGTTTGGCTACGGACGAGGATTCGACAAGTACTTCGGATCGAACACGGAGGCCTCGTCTACCTCGCGACTCAGACAGTTCGTCAAGCAGACGTTCGAGGACGACGGTGTTATATTCAGTACGCTGAAGGCCGCTTTCGACTACAGCGAGCGTTTCATCGGTTACAATCCCGGAGAACCCTTCGTCAAAGCTGATGAAAAGACAGACGAGGCCCTGAAGTGGGTGCGTGGCGTCGACGACCCAGTGTTCCTCTGGGTCCACTATATGGACGTCCACCACCCGTACCATCCGCCGGAGGAATACCAGTTGGCGTTCCGCGAATCGACCGTTTCCAAGCGGGAATCGGTCAAGCTTCGGCGAAAGATGCTCGAAGAACCCGAAAACGTGACGGGTGAGGAACTGCAAACGATCCTTGACCTCTACGACGGCGAGATTCGGTTCTTCGACGCGGAGATGCACCGGCTTATTCAAGGGGTGAAGGACTCCCTTTCCGGCGAGACGGTCGTGGCAGTAACGTCGGACCACGGCGACGAGTTCAAAGATCATCACGGATTTGCTCACTACGACACCTTTTATGACGAACTGCTCCACGTTCCGCTGCTCTTGGACGTTGATGGAAGCGGTGAGTACAACGAGCTTGTGAGTTTACTGGATCTTGCACCGACGCTTCTCGACTATGCGGGCATTGATATTCCCGAAACGTTCGTCGGGGAGAGCCTCGCATCCGTGATCCAGGGTGAGATGTGGGATAAGGAGGCCGTCATCGCGGAGTCGGGATCACTCGATTCCGAGGAGTTCCGCTGTTCCTACAGGACGAAGCAGTGGAAGTACATCCGCGGGGGAAACCACAGGCAGGCGCCGAAGAAACCGCCGGAGGAACTCTACGAACTCGAAGCGGATCCGGGCGAACACGAGAACGTGATCAAGGACGCCGGGGAGGTGGCCGAATCGCTCCGGGATGCCGTCGAGGTCCACAAGCGCGGAGTGGAGGAAACCGACCGAGACGTCGAAACGGTCGAAATCGACGCCGAAACGGAGCAGCGTCTCAAGGACCTAGGGTACAGGTGATCTGGTACTTATTCCGGCGAGCCTCAGACTTCGGTGAGTCGAAGAGTTGATATCGCTCTCGTTTCGATACCCTCTCACGTGAAGCCAAGCGACAATTCGCCACCGAATATCGTTCTCGTAGTCTGGGACGCCTGCCGCCTCGATTACGCCCAGGAGTATGCGAGTAATCTTACCGAACTCGCTACGGAGAACGTCTGGTTCGAGCGCGCTATCGCACCGAGTCCCTGGTCGTTGCCCTCCCACGCATCGATATTTACCGGAAAGTATCCTCACGAGCACGGTTGTCATCGCTTAGACGGCTCGATCGACAACGATCTCGTCGACCGGCTCTCGGAGAAAGGTTACCGGACGTACGGCATCTCCGCGAACGGCTTCGCGAGCCAGCGGACGGGGTTCCACGAGGGGTTCGACGAGTTCCACTACACGGGCGGCCGCGAACGGTATCCGGAGGGCCTCGACGTCTCCGGGTTCGCACAGCGCCGCCTGGGGAAAGACGAGTCGGTCGACTCCGGGGTCCTAGCGGCGACGCTACGCGAAATGGTTTGGCACGCACACCCGCTGAAGAGTGCGGCGAACCTGCTCTCGGTAGGCCTCGGTGAACTGTCTGACGCCTACGCACCGCTCCAGCGAGTCCCTCACCCGGTCTTCGCGCCCGACAGCGGTTACTGCTACTCGCCGGAACACAATACCGGCCGGATCGGTGCTGTCCTTGAAGACCACGTCCGCGACCACAACGACTCTCCCTTCTTCCTGTTCACGAACTATATGAATACCCACCGGCCCTACAAGCCCCGGCCGGAACTCCAGGAGAAGCACCTCGGGCGGACGCTGTCCTTCCGAGAGATTCGGCGGCTCAATGAGCACGTCGCCTATCCCTGGGAGTTCGTGGAGGACATACAGAACGGTACGATCGACGAGGCGGACGTCGAGACCGTCCGGGAACTCTATGCCGGCGAGGTCGAAACCGTCGACGAGCACCTCGAACGGATCCACGAACTCCTTGAGGAGGCCGGCGTCCTCGAGGACACGCTGATCGTCGTTACGAGCGACCACGGCGAGAACCTCGGTGAAGGCGACGAGCGTGGGCAACGTCGGATGGGTCACGAGGCGTCCGTCAGCGACGCCGTCCTTCGGGTGCCGTTGTTGGTAGCACATCCCGAGCTTGATGGTCGCACCGTCTCCGGTCCCGTTTCCCTGAAGGACCTCTTTGAACTGTTCGTCAACGGAACCGGCGAACTGCTCGCGTCTGACGGTCGCGAAGTCCCGGGGCTGTTACCGTTCAAGGGCGCGACGGCCAGCCAGTACCCCGCGACGGGCGGGGAGAAATTCTTTGAGCGACACCCCGGTCTCGATCCCGAGACGATCAGACACCGAGTCGCATACCACTCCACCATCGCGTACGACGAAACCTGGAAGGTAATCGCCGAGTCGACCGGTGAACGATGGGCAGGCGACGGGGAAGGAGAAAGGTCGTTGGACAATGCACCGGCACGACTGGTAGAGACAGCGGAGAAGCACCTAGCGGCGTTGCAGCAGTTCGGGGCTGAGAGTGGCCTTTCCGAAGAGGACATCTCACAACTCGAAGCGCTTGGATACCTGTAGTACCTAAGCGGATGGTGGGACGAATTTCCCTTCCCGCTTGAGGCGTTCATAGTGCTCCATATCTCGATACGAGAAGACCTCTGCTGGATGCCCTCCTGCGATGGCTCCTTCGGGGATGTCGTCCGTTACGACCGACCCGGCCTGGATGATCGCACCCTCGCCAATTTCGACACCGGGGACTACTATGACGTTAATTCCGAACCAGACGTTGTCCCCTATCACGACGTCTTTTCGGACGTAACTGTCGTCGTACGGGACTGCGTCACCGTTGTCGTAGTCGTGGTTCCGCGTAACGATGACGCAGCGGGGCGCAGACCGGAAGTTGTCCCCGATCTCGAGATACCCGTCGCCACGGACCTCCATCCCGTTGAACTTGACGTTATCACCGAGCCACGAGTTCGGTGAGAGCCTACTCGGACCATTGACGACAAAGTCTTCTCCGACCGCCTGGGCCTGTTGCGTCAACTTGAATGTGTAGTACTTTCGTCGAAGACGACGACGAACCTTGTAGAACACTTTGTAGGACTTCTCCAACAGTTCTAGTATCATAATGTGATGACGAGTCGACGCGCGAGTTAACGCTCCGACCGTGGTTGGGCACGCCGTGCTATTCACGCTTTCGCAACTGAGTAAGCAGCTTCGCTGGGGGAGAAGCCAATTAGGAGAGTCGCGCTGAATTTACCTTCGATTCCACCATACGACGAAGGTTTTGAACTAGGGCTCCGCTGACGGCGTCGCTCTGACGGAGGCACACTATATTTAAACCAAACTGGCTATTGAAACGACTGTATGAAGGGACAGGACGACAACTTTCGACAGCTATTGGAAACCTTCAACGATTTCGAGCGAGAACACAACCTGTTCTCCATCACCTGTGGTGATGTACCCGTCTGGGAACGGATTCGATTGCCCTGTTTTCGCCATATCATAGCGGAGGCCGGGTTGTTCAATCAGGGCCAATCGGAGGTAGATCAGGACTCCCTCTCGAACTACCTCAAAGGGGGCTACAAATGGGCGCGTGGGTTAGTCTGGAAGAACCCCTACTTCGCCTCACCTGCGGATATCCTCTTCATCGGTACGGCCCGCCGGAAAGCCAGAAAAGACGGGCTTATGTGGGACCTGTTCTGTGATCCGATACTCGACTCGCTGGACCTCGACCACGTTTTCGTCGAGCCACCCTATCAATTCTCCCATCAAAGACCTGCGAAGACGGATCATATGCGGTACCTTGATGCGATAACGTACACGAGCGTGATACAGCGTAAGTTGGGCCTAGCCAACTACGAGTTCACGGAGGCAGAAGCGGAACGGATCATCGAACTTGAGAACGAGATGGAGCACGTCTTCGATTGTCCCATCAATCTCCGAGGACTAGTCCGTGATAGCCTGAGCGAGCGCCAATCCAAGAAGTGGCTCTACGATCGCCTTCTCGACCGAATTGAGCCAGAAATTGCCGTAATCGTCGCGAGTGCGTTCTGGCGGACGTTTATAGAGGTCTGTCAAGAACGCGATATCCCAGTGGTGGAATTACAACACGGGGCGGGTCACCACGACCACCTCGGTTACAGTTTTCCTAAGGACGCGTGTATCAGCGTGTTTCCCGACTATATGTTTGTCTTCGGGCAGTTCTGGAAGGAGACAGTACAGTACCCTATCCCCAAAGAAGCCATATACGCGGTCGGATATCCTTATCTAGAGGGAGAACGAGACAGATACTCAGATACCGAGAAGCGAAAGCAGGTGGTATTTAGCTCGCAGTGGACAATCGGAGAGGAACTCTCGAAGTGTGCTCTCGCGTTCTCCGAACTAGATACTGGCTACGATGTGGTGTACAATCTTCACCCCAAGGAATACGACAGTTGGCGCGAAGAATATCCCTGGCTCGTGGATTCACCTATTGAGGTCATCGACGGCGACATACCGCCAATGTATCAAATACTCTCTGAATCCAGGGTCCACGTTGGGGTGTATTCGACCGTTATCTACGAGGGTCTGTGCTTTGGACTCGATACCTTCCTGTTGAAAGTCCCGGGAGTCTCACGGATGCAGGCACTCGTCGACAGCGGGTACGTAACGACAGTCTCCTCGGCCACCGATCTCGCAAAGCAGATCGAGACACCAGCCAGTCGGTCGATACTGACTACTTTTTCGAGCCGAATGCTATTGACAACATCTCGGACGCGTTCGACGAGATACTGTCAGATTGAGTGTAGAATTGACGGCCGTGTTTAGACGTGGGAGTTTGAGTGGGTCGTGTTTAGTTTGGAGCATTGAGGCGGGCATCAAATGCCTCGAAGCCAATTTTCAGCAGTTTCAGGCTGTACATAGCTCTGAAACAGTTCGAGAACGAAGAGGTTCGTCACTTAATCTCTCGAAAAACCCGTTCGACGGCGTGCCGATTTCCATTTCGTTCAGTTTGCAATCGGAGTCCAGTTCTGACGAGTGCAGTTTGGTGGTGTTGAGCGCCATCGATCAAAAACACGGCAGATTCGACATCGTGTTTTTGACGGAGTTCACGCAGAAAGATTTCGGTGAGTGCGGTCGTTGTCGTCGCAAACAACCGCAAATGAAGCATCTTACTCTGTCAGGATCGGCGGCGTTCGTAAGAGCCCGCTCTTGCGCAGCTCATCAGAACGGTATTGCCGATCTGAGGAAGGCGTACAGCCAGAATTGCTGATCTCGATTCGAATCACGGTCTCGTCAACCGCGACGTGATTCGGATTGCGACCCTCTGTGGGCTGTAAATCGACCTTCTGAACCCACTCGTGGATTGCTTTTCGAGATCGCTCGACACCCACTTCTTCGAAGATCGAGACAGTATTCGACAGCGAAAGGCCCGCTAACTGCAGTTGAATACCGAGCTTCATCGCACGCTCAGGCGTCCTCTGTCGCTCCACAAAATCCAAATCAATCCAGTCCGTGAATCCACTGAGGCGGGCGATTTCTGACATAAAGCACCAAGAAATTCTCCCGCCTCACCCTTAACAGGACCACCGGCTGATGCGAAATGTACTTATTTACGTGTAGCAATAGGTGCTATTATTAACGACCTGTGATTGAGGTAACTCCCGTATCTATGTGGATTTCACCAAAAGTTATCATCCCGCTTGCATATATTTCGTTTTTGGCCGGAATGGCAGTCGCCTATATATTCCGAGATCGGTACAATATGCGGAAACTCTGTGTTGGGGTCTTCATCGTCTGTCTGGTGGTACCGAACATCGCCGGCATCCATATTTTCCCCTTCGTAAACCTCCAGAAGTATACTTATGCGGCAGACGATACGGTTACTCAATACGAGATCAGGATTGTTGATGAACAGGGTCGGGAACTTAAACTGGATCCTCGTGCTGTGGAACCGATACGACCACATAAGATCACGGATACGTTTGCCGAAGATTATTCAGCAGACGAGCGTAACCGGACGTTCGAACATATATTCTGGGAGGTCAAATCCTACCGAGAATACATCCAATCTCAACCGAAAATTCGGAGGACAGCCCTGGAATTTCCTGAGCACGATATCGAAGATCGGTGGACGTATTCGGAGCTTGAGAAGTATGAAGCGTTCACTACAGTCAGGATATATAAAGTGAATAAAACCTTCGTCAACGACAATACAGCAGTGGCGATAGAACGCGAACAGGTCTATGAGTGGTCCCCGGACGGATTAATCTCTGAGAGTGATACGCAATGATCCCAGCACTATTTGTTAATTACTTTGCTGAGAGGACACGGGAAAGTCCCATCAACCTCGCGGGCGCGCGGATTGTTTTGGGTTCGTATATACTGTGGCGGGGAGCGTCAATCGATGTTCGTGCTCTTACTGAATGGCCAGTCCACTTCATTACGTATCTCAGTTTCACGCACCCACCTGATGGATTTGAGTGGGTACTCATCGTCGAGAAATTCCTTCTCCTGGTTGGGACCCTCTTTTTCATAATCGGATATAGAACTCGAATTAGTTCGTTCATCGTGGGTGCACTGTTCTCCCATCTAACAGGTGTGATGCGGGTTATGAATCTGGGTGGCGAAACCGATCAAATGGCTCTTGGAGCGTTGTGTGTATTTCTGTTCGGGCTGTACTGTGAACAAGACGAACTTTCCGTTGATGGCATACGTCGGACAGGTCGGTTATCGATGAAAACGCTGAACGAGCGATTACAGCGACCAGACGACGGTCGATTCAGTATGACCTCGCTCAAGTTGATCTTGCTAACGCTCGGAATATCATATGCCGCCTCACCGGTGGCCAGGTTCTTCAATCCCGGTTGGTTAGCCTGGGCATCGGCAGACAATTTCGCTCGTTTCCTTCTAGTGGACGGAAACGAACTAGGATTACCGGGTTTCGATATCATCGTCAACGCTCCATACCTTCTGACGCTTTTTGCGGTCTTAACGCTAGTAGTAGAAGCAGGTCTGCTCCTCTCTGCATTGACGAGACTCCCTATCACACCAATGGTAATTGGTTTGTTCGGTATGCATACTGCAATCGCACTTACCGTGGGATTGTTCTTTTTAGATATGTTCTTCTTCCTATTGTTATTATTATCTTTTGATAGGATTCACGCGTCGCTATCAGCAGATCGTGAAATAGACGTGGTTTACGACGGGAATTGTTATTTTTGTGCCAGATCATTGCAGCCGTTCAAATTGATTGACACTAAGGGGTCGATCAGTTGGTACAATCAGTATACTGCACCGGATTCCTATCTTGACGACGAGCGTGTCGACGTTGAGGCTAGGATGTACGTATTCGTTAATGGAAAGCCATATGGTGGTTACGACGCCTTCCAACAGCTATTCAAACAGTTTCCGGAGACTGTACCGATATCTATGGCAATGTCGATACCACCGGTTGCAGCGGTGGGCGAGAGACTCTATCGATATATCGCGGCTAACCGCAGCCGACATTTCAAATGTAGTGTTAGTACCCAATTCGAAAATCAAGAGGATTAGCCGACGTACTTCTCTTAGTACCTCGGTGACAGTAGACTCACAACTCGGGATGTCTTCACCATCGAAAGCGGCTCACAAGAGCTGTCTCGCCGGCTTCATCGGCTCTATAGTGCTCAGTGAGTAGCTTAAAGGAAACAGTTTCATATCCGACTCGCTTCTTTAATTGTCCAGTTTACAACGTCCGCTGATAACGTCCTCCGGATGTGGCCGCACAGCGTAATAACCGATGAACAACGGGTATCAATGCATATACAACTCTTTGAGAGAGTGCGGATGTATACATTATCGACTATAATTTCACAACTTATGAAACACTCAATCTAGTCAATCATATCGTTTGAGGCTGGTCTCGTTAAAATGCCCATTCCGTCCTCAAGTTTACCGTCGTCAGGTTCAGGACTTCTGGACTGATTGAACTACGCAATCGGCGAGGTCGGCTCGTTGCAGACGGACGATGCGGGAGCTTCAGAGGACGACGAATTTTGTCGATCAGTGCTGGACGCACAACTCGGGTTCGGACAACACAACGCGATGAGCAATCATAAACGTGCCATAGGGTGCCTGTTTATCCGGTTCTTTCACACCGACTGAACTGCTCAGCGATACTCTTGGAGGCGCTTAGCCGCCAACTTGAATCCCTGCCCGCGCTTTTCGTGGCCACGCCAGATCTCGGTAATGATCGGACCGTCGAAGGCCTCGAAGACCGGCATCAGCCGTTCCCAGTCGATTTCGCCTTCGCCGATCTGGATGCCCTCGCCGTCCGTACCGATGGCATCGGCCACGTGCAGATAATCGATATACGGTCGCAGCGTCTTCGCGTGCTCAAGGAGATCCACATCGGCATAATTACACCAGAGCTTTGCGTGTGAAGTATCATAACAAAGACGCTGGCCGGTCCGTTCGCAGTAGTCCGCTATCTCGTCGGCCCGCATAAAATTGTTGTGGTACTGCTGACCGCCGTAAATCCAAGGCAGCGGAGGCATATTCTCCAGAAGTAACTTTACACCATCGGCTTCGAGTTCATACATACTCTGTTCAAGTGCCTCATTCATCTCAGGGATGGCCTCTGGATCCATATGGTCGCGGGTGATCCCTCCGGGGTGGATGACGATGGGTGGTTCTTCGGTCTCAAACTTCGGCTTGACGTCAGCACGAACCTTATCGATGAGCGTCTGCATAATCTCGACGGCTTCCCGACGACGGTCCTCGGTCCGCGCGCTAAGATCAACTAGGTTATGTCCCTTCTGCTCGGGGGCGTGGATGCCGAGTTGCTTGTTTTGGGCCGTCACCTCAAAGGTCTCGTCCACGTCGGCGCCATTGATGCGGAATTCGAAGACATCCGGATCCCCCCAGTCGTGTTTGTCGATGTCGGAGAAGCGGACGACGACACCCCAGTTGTCGAGATCGATTCTATACTCCTCAAGTGTTCCCTCGTCAATCTCGAGATCTTCCCACTTCAGCATTTCATCACGGCTGATTTTGTGGCTCGCCGGGGTACCAACGACGTTATATAACTCTTGAGGGGAGATGCCTTTTGCCGGACTCTTGGCCGTCAGCATCTCCCGGGTAATTTCCTCACCACCGGTGATTGACTCCGTTGCGACGAGACTTTTACCTAGCGACATTCGGTTGGTGTACTCACCACGGGTCAAGTGTCGGTGGGGAGTCCCTATGCTGTCCTCGATAGCCCGGATGTCCCGGACCGACTTCCGCAAGCCGTTGGGCGACAGGCTTGCCGCGTGGTCCGGACCCTCCATATCGCGCGAGAGAGTGAAGTGGCGCTCGATAATTGAGGCGCCAATAGCGCTGGCAGCTTCGGAGACAGCGATGCCGCGCTCGTGCCCAGAGTAACCGACAGGCACGTCGTATCGCTCTTTCAGTTCCTGTATAAAGGCAAGGTTAAGATTTTTAAATGGCGCTGGATAGGTGCTACGACAGTGGAGAAGGGCAAAAGTGGCATCGTGCTCGCGAAGAAATTCGACGGTGCGATCGATCTCTTCCTCCTCAGACATACCCGTCGAGACAAGGATCGGCTTGTCGGTCTCGATGATCCGTTCTAGGAGGACAAAATTCGTCATATCGGGCGATCCGATCTTATAGGCTGGTATGCCCAGTTCCTCTAAGAAGTCGACGCTATCCTCATCCCAAGGGGAACAAAGAAACTGGATGTCGGCAGCAGCGGCATAGGCGGCGAGCTCTTCGAATTCGCCGTCGGAGAGCGCGACATCTTTCAAGTTAGAAACAGTGTACTCAAGGCCCATTTCGCCGATGGAGGGATTATCGACAATCTCCTCGCGATAGGTTTTCTTCAGCTTCCGCTTTTGAAACTTGACGGCGTCGGCCCCGGCGTCGGCGGCGATGTCTACGAGTTCCTTTGCGATCTGGAGGCTCCCGTTATGATTGATCCCCGCTTCAGCGATAAAATATGTCGTGGCTTCATCGCTGATAGGGCGGCCATCGATCGACAAATTCGTCATATCTCCCCTCAGTCGTTCAACGCGTAAATATCCCACTGTAGGCGATTCGCCGAGCTGCCACAGTTGGGTCCGGCGGCTACGTAGATTCCTCGGCCTTGACCGGATTCCGCAGCGTACCGATCGATTCAATCTTGGTCTCCAGCGTCTCGCCCGCCTCTAAGGCGCCTTCGACGCCCCCCGGATCGCCGGTTGAGAGGATGTCGCCGGGCCGGAGCTCAATAAGTGTAGACATATAGCTGATCATAAACGAAATCGTGAATCGATGACCGCGCGTACTGCCCGAGCAGATTTCGGTGTTATCAAGCTGCATAGTCATATCTAGATTGAGCGGATTGGCAACGTTCTCGATAGGGGTAACATCTGGACCGATCGGATTTAATGTGTCCATAATCTTGTACCCACGCGGTCCGGGCCAGTCGGCACGCACAGTTACATCGTTCGATATCGTGAAGCCCGCGACGTGGTCAAGCGCTTCCGTCTCGTCGATGTATCGGCCGCCCTCGCCGATTACCACGCCAAGTTCGGCAGCTGGTTTCACTGGATCATCTGCCGCCGCCGGCAGTACGATTGGTTCGTTCTGGCCCACGACGGCCGAGTGGGGAACGTACCACTGCTCGGGAACGGTGAACAGGTCTCGCCCGCGCTCCTCCAGGTGACTCGTGTATGCGCCGCCGAGGCAGAACAGCCGCCCATCGGCCGGCAGCGGCGGTACGAGCGTTACACAGTCCACATCGTACATATCGGTTGCGTCGTTGAGGAGGGCTTCCACCTCGACACGCGACGAGGCCGTGACCGTTTCGAGGAGCGTGGCGAACGGGGAGTTCTCGCCTGCCATTACGTCGGTCAGATCATATACTGTCCCCTCGCGGCGGATTCCAGCGCGCTGCGTGTCGTCTTTGCCTGTGGTGAAGGTAACGTACTTCATACGGTCTCGCCTCCCTGGTACTGCACGATCGCCCGAGCAATCTCAAGGTCGTGCGGTTCGTCTACGTCGAGCGAACGGCTTTGGGGCATCTCGTACTCGAGTGTCTGATCGGTGTAGAAATTCTCGTGTTCCTCCAAAGCATCGACCGTAGCAGCAAATATCACGCCGTTGGGCCTCCGCAGGTCGGGATATTCCTGTGACCGGGTGATTCCCCAGAGGTATTTGTCACCGAAGTATGGGTAGAGATATCCCTCTTCGTCAGCGTCTACTGCGTACATTGGCGGGTGGTCGAACGATACGGTGCTTACGATCGACTGGGCCCCTTCCGCGATTAGTTTCTTGATCGCTGCGTCGATATCGTCCGGTTCGCGAAAGGGTGTTGTCACGAGCAGCATACATACCACATCGTAGCTCTCTCCGCGGTTTCGGAGTTCCCGGACAGCGTGGCGAACCGACTCGTCGGCTGTCGCGGTATCGGTCGCGAGCTCCGACGGACGCTTGAAGGGGACATCTCCGCCCCACTCTCGGGCGATCTCAGCAAATTCCTCATCATCGGTCGAGACGATAGCTCGATCCACGACCTCGGCCGCTTCTGCCTGCTTGATCGTGTGGGCCAAGAGCGGCTTTCCATCAAGTTCGGCGACGTTCTTTCCAGGGAATCGCTTTGATCCGCTCCGAGCCGGGATGACAGCCAGGACGCGATCGTTCGCCCTCACCGTCCCGGATGAGGTAGCTACCAGTCCCTCTCAGACCTGTTGCGTCGACCGAGAGCGTCTGACCACCGTTGACGGTTCTGGATATCCAAGTCGGGTCGCCGGTGAGCACCACGTCACCGACGTTGAGCGAGAGCACGGACGACGCCTGGGCGACCATTTCCGCTGGCGTGAATCGCCACTCGGCCGTCGAACGCTGGTCCACCATCGACCCGTCAACCGATACTGTGAGCGTCACATCGTCGACATCAACGGCATTTCGAGGAACAATCTCAGCACCTAGCTGAAACGCCGTGTCGAACATCCGATGGCCCTCTAAGCGGGGAACGTTGTCGTGACTGATCAGGTGCCCGACTACGACGACACCGGCAATGGCTTCACCCGCCTTAGCCGGGTCCAGTCCTTTCGCGTGTCGGTTGATGACGAGGCCTAACTCAACTCCAGGCCGGAGATCCATAATGGAACTCGGAAGCCTGACGTCTTCACTCGGCCCGACGTACGCCGAGGCCGGCGCCGCCCAGAGGCTCGGCCAGTCCTTGGTGAACATATTGGCCTCCTCAAAGTGCGGGTCCATACCCTCGGTAGTAGTATCGTGCTCGTAGCAACCTTCGAGGCAGATCAAACGTGGCGGACTGACCGGCGGTGCAAACGAGCAGTCCGACGCGTCGTGCTTCTCGCTGTCGAGTGAGGAAGGGTCCTCGTCTGCAAAACGGTCAAGAGATTTGAGATACATTTGAGCCGATTGTGGGTCGCCGTTAGCGACGAAGGCCGGTGCTGTGTCGGGCAGGTCGACAATGACGTTTCCGTATCGATATCCAGGTCTGACCCCAGCGTCAGGAGGTCTAAAGCGGACAAATCCCATAGTTTACTGTTATTCTATGCTCAGTATATGTATTTGTATGTCCTGCATCTCGTATATACCGAACCGCCGTTATTGCCCGCTATAGGCAAATGGAGCGAGGTTTCGTACAGAAAGATATACCGGCGCGTCCAGCCCTCGCAGAAGGCGCTGGACGCGCCTCGGCCACACCTCAAAGGCCCGTCCAACTCGATGAACTGTACGTGAAGGCCGGGTTTGAATGCCGCGAGTGCGACCGACTGTCGCACTCGCGTGATACCTACAGAGCCACGCGCCGTTTCCCTCAGCTGAGCCGTGGCTCCAAACCTTCGCTGTCTGGTGGAATCGATGCCAAAGCTAATACGACGCGGCTTCCCGGCCGGACCAGAGCGTCTCGATCGAACCCGAGGAGCTATCGCGGCTTACCGAGTTCATTGAGTACCGCGAGCAGGCCAAGGGTGCGTCGAGGGAGTAACAGCGGAAGAAGAAGAGGTAAAGGAGTGGGCCGATCACAGTCTCGTGACGATGCAGTGGCGACCGGCGAGCAGTTCGACGAGTCCAACCTCACGACGAAACGGCCCAACACAGGAGTTTCAGCACGCCGATACTTCGACGTCCTCGGACGCGAGGCGGCGCGGGACGTGTCGGCTGACGAGGTTGTGACCGAGGACGACCTCGCCTGAGGTTAGAGTTCAGGAGTATTGTCCGCGACAACGCGCCTGAACTCGGTTGAGACGAGCGTTAGCGTCCCGAGGTAGACGAGTACACCGACACCGACCAGTCCAAGTACCGGGATCAATCGGACCGTGTCAATGCCGACAGAGTTGAGTCCGCGGGCAAGCCCAGCGACGGTACTACCCATAATCGCCGCAGACAGCACCTGACTGAGTATCTGCTTGTGCGGAATTGAGAACGTCATAAGTGTCGAAAGCATACGGAAGGCGATGAGCATCGCTGCCAGGACCGAGACGAACGTGGCTACGGCTGCACCGATCCAGCCGTACAGATACACTAGGACGACATTGAGAGAGATGTTCGCCACTGTGAAGAAGACGTTGACCCGGAACGTCAGGTCGGGTCTGTCGACGGCGTCCAGGGTGTTCATCAACTGCTTGTGATACCCGTGGACAAGAGTTCCGCCAAGCAGGAGGAGCAGGATCGGATAGCCCTGTTGGAACTCGGTCCCATATATGTTCAATACGCCCCGACCGAGGACTACTGCCCCGGCGAAACCTGGGATGATGAAGAGGCCGGCGTAGGCGAGTGCATCTTCCACGTGTGAATCGAGCATAGCTGTCCGGTCTTCAGCCGAGAGTTTGCTCATCTCCGGAAACATCGTCGTGCTAATCGACTTCGAGAATATCTCCAGGAACTGAGCAATGTTCCAGCAGATAGAGTATATTCCGATGAGGAATGCCGGAGAGAAGAAGCCGAGGACGATGATGTCCATCCGCTGGTAGATCTTCCCCTTCATATCACCGAGCCAGGAAAACTTCGCGTACTCGATGAGACTCCCGTAGTGCTCGCGTGTCGGGCGTTCGAGGCCGTAATTCCTGTCGAAGTACACCACCGTGACAACAGCGCCCACGATTGCAGCAAGTCCGATCGCTACTATTTCCGCGAAGAACAACCCCGTAAGGCCGAATCCCAGCACGACGGCGGAGACCTGGAGGGAGACCCGCATTATGGTTTGCAGCAGACCTAGAAAACCGTTCGCGTGCACTAACTGCTCTCCCGTCATAACGCTGTTGACGAACCTCAGGAGGATTTCGACGCCGAGCAGCATAATCACGACCAGCACCAACGATTCTCCGAGGTAGGCATTGACCCACTCTCGGAAAAGAAAAAGCAACAGAGCGTTGACGAGGAAGGCGGCGCCATACAAAGTGAAAGCGGCGAGAATATGTTGTTCGCGGTCAATGCCCTCGCTGACTCGCTTGTTTAGGGCCCTGCTCAGGCCGAGATTGTTGAACAATACCAGCCAGCCGATGAGGGCCAGCACGAGAAAGTAGACCCCGAGGACTGACGAGCCTAGGATTCGCGCGAAGTACACCATCGCGACAAAACCGGTAAGAGAGGCCAGTACCTTGGTTACGAAGAATATCCCGGCCATCTGCCCTACGCGCATATCTCTTCACTCGTGAACAGCATACAAATCCATTGGGAATGTCCCTTCTCACTTTCCGTAGAGAAGAGCCAGACTTCGGCCCATAACTGACGCCCCGTAGATCTGTTATGGAGCACCACTGTGTCGACTATTCTGTACCACTCGCGATGAACTCGCTCGACCCCCGACGCACGGAGAACGTGTAGTCGCCCGCCACTATGGAATCGTAGGGGCCGAGGCCGCTCCCCGACGTACTGATATAGCCGACTTGCGTCATACTCGTCGGGTCGCTGACGTCAACGGTTGTGACGTTCTCGCTGTCGCGCGCCGAGAACACGATGGTGTCGCCGTCGTTGTAGAGGTCGATGCCGTAGTTGTGGTCCGTCTCCGCGGAACTGAACGTCCCAAGCTGGGTAAGTCCTCCCAGATATCATCGAGGGACAACTCGTTCCGACCCTTGAGTCGCCTCCAGAAAGACCGGTGGCGAGGACCTCGGCGTCGTAGTCTACCCTGAGTTCCTCCGAGAAGGTAGCGTCGACGACGACTTTATGTTGATGTTAACAACATCTTCCGATGGAACCTCGGCGATGTCGTCAGCAGACAATGAGAAGACTGCGCGGACGCCGCGTTCCTCGTCGAGGAGATGCCGATGGAGGATGCCTCCCGATACGATGTCTGCAACACCAACAAGTACGGCGAGATCACGGACGTCCTCGAAAAGCCCGACGACCCACCGTCGAACCTCGTGATGAGCGGGTTCTACACGTTTAACCCTGCTTAGTTTCCACGCCTGCCATCTGGTTCAACCCTCCGACTGAGAGGAGTACGAACTTCCCGACGCGATCGACCTTTTGATTCAAGCCCGGACGCACCATCGACGCCATACGCCTCGACGGAAGGCGTATCGACGCTGGCTATCCCGAGGACCGCGAACGCGCGGAGGAGCGACTCAAAAACGAAGAGTTAGAGGCGGGATCGGAACCTCCAAGCGAGACCTGATCAAGCCCTTGCCGATTCTAGATCTGTCTTCGTGGGAATTCATCGTCTCATATGGCAACATATCGACCCTCGAACTTGCAGACTAGTGATCTAGAAGACCGACATCTTGTAGGCCAGAGTGCTGACCGGCTACGAACTCACCACGGACATTCACGAGGGAACCTCGACGCTCATTGACTGGTACGAGCGGCTC
>ENA-ORDC01001253-ORDC01001253.1-marine-metagenome-genome-assembly--contig:-NODE-1253-length-19620-cov-3.048406_pt1 | contig 19620 bp, 17 predicted proteins | sample MGYA00237783_ERZ508515 | MGnify/ENA primary metagenome ERZ508515 (study PRJEB26186, sample SAMN06268792) | marine metagenome | isolation source: Eden Landing Ponds, San Francisco, CA, USA | place... | reverse complement strand
GCCGGCGAGCCGGCAGTCCAGGGACCGCCGCCGGCCGCCACGCCGGCCTCGGCCGGCTCGCTGCCGTCGCCGCTGTCGCGCAGCAAGCTCCGGTCCAGGTCGACGCCGTTGCGCTGCGCCGCCTTGAGAATCTCGGCATGGCGCGACTCGGGAATCGCGCCGCGGTTCTTCCAGCCCTGCACGGTGGAAACGGCGACGCCCAGCTTGTGCGCCATCGGCCGGATGCCGCCGAAGCGCTGGATCACCGCCAGCGCCGCGTTGCCGGCGGGATCGCCCTCCGGCTGGTCCGGCGACGCCTCGGTCTTGGGATCGGTGCGGTCTTGCGTCATGGCTCCCTTCGTCGCGGCGCGGGCCGTCGCTGTAGTAGCGGGCGTCCGCGCGGTCGCGGACGCGTCCGAGAGCGGCGGGGATCGGTCCAGAGCCGCAAGCAGCGCGTCCCGGTCCGGCCGTTCGGCAACGCGTACGCCCCGCCAGGGCAGCTCCCCCACCGCGTCCGCCACCGCCCGAGACAGGCAGACGGCTTCCATCCCCCTGCAGGCGCCGGCGAGCTCGTCGTCGTACGCTAGCCTAACAAACACTTTCGCCGTGCGGGGAGAGAAAAAAAGGACGCAGTCGAAACGACCCGCCCGCAGCGCATCGCGCGTGTCCGCCGAGAACCGTTCGGCCGGCACGGCATCGTAAAGCGGTACGCGGCGTACGTCGAACCCTGCGGCGCGCAGAGTCTCGGCGAACGGCCCGGCCGTGACCGTGCCGGCGGCGTGGAAGAGCGCACCGTCCGCCGGGTCGAGCCGGGCGATCGCCAGCCGGGCCAGCGCGTCGGCGTCGCCGTCGGCGCTTTCCACCCACTCGAACCCGGCCGCGCGCGCGGCCTCGGCGCTGGCTTCGCCGACCGTCAGGACGCGCAGGTCGCGTACCTCAGACAGCTGGGCGAACGCCCGCACACCGTTGGCCGAGGTGACCAGCAGCGTGCGTACACCCGTGAGGTCGATCGGCTGGTCGGTGCGTACGTGTATGTCGAGCAGTGGTTCGACTGCCGCCGCGTGGCCGCGCGCCTCCAGCGCTTGGACCAGCGCCTGCGAATCGACCCTGGGACGGGTGACCAGGACACGCATACGGCCGTCAGAACAGGTCGGCGTGGCGTTCGAAGAAGTCTTCGCCGGCGGCCCGGCGAAGCTCCCGGCCGGCGTCGCGGGCCAGTGCCTCGGCGTCGGCGGCGGCGCCGGTGCGCTCGGTGCGCCAGGCCTGGCTGCCGTCCGGCTCGGCGACCAGCGCGCGCATCCGAATCTCGCGCCCGTCCGCGTCGCCGTACTCGGCGAGCACGCCGATCGGCGTCCGGCACGAGCCGTCCAGCTCTTCCAGGCAGGCGCGCTCCGCCGTCACCCGCAGGTGCGAGGCGGCGTGGTCGAGCGCGGACACCAGGGTGTGCGCGCGCTCGTCCTCGGCGCGCACCTCCAGCCCGATCGCCCCCTGCGCCACCGCCGGCAGCAGCTCGTCGGTCGACAGCACGGCGGTGGCGTGGCCCTCCATGCCCATGCGGCGCAGCCCGGCCATCGCCAGCATGGTGGCATCGACCTCGCCGTCCGCCAGCTTGCGCATTCGGGTCTGCACGTTGCCGCGGAAATTGACCACCTGCAGGTCTGGGCGCAGCGCCATGATCTGCGCCTGCCGGCGCAGGCTAGCGGTGCCGACGACCGCGCCCTCGGGCAGGCCCGCGATGTTCTCCGCCTTTTCCGAGAACCAGGCGTCGCGCGGGTCCTCGCGCTGCAGGATCGCCGGAATCACCAGCCCCTCCGGCAACCAGGTCGGCACGTCCTTCATCGAGTGTACGGCGACGTCGACCCGGCCGTCGCGCAGGGCGTCCTCCAGTTCTTTGGTGAACAGGCCCTTGCCGCCGATCTCCGCCAGACGGCGCTTCTGCTCGACGTCGCCCGTGGTCTTCACCACGACGATCTCGATCGCGTCGGCCGCGGCAAGATCGGGATGCGCCTCGGCGAGGCGCGTCTTGGTCTCCTCGGCCTGCGCCAGGGCGAGCGGGCTGCCTCGCGTGCCAAGGCGGATCGGGGCGTACGGTTCGGCCATGCCGCCGTGTGTAGGACGGCGCGTCCAGGCGTGCAAGCCGGCACCGCGGGAGAGACACGAAGCGCCGCACGCTTGGCCGCCGCCGCGCACGCGCCTAGGATCGCGCGGCCATGTTCGTGCTCGGCATCGAAACCTCCTGCGACGAGACCGCCGCCGCCGTGGTGCAGGACACGGCGGAGCCGGACCAGCGCATCCGCGCCAACGTGGTGCTGTCGCAGCTGGAGGAGCACCGCCCGTTCGGCGGCGTGGTGCCGGAGATCGCCGCGCGCAGCCACCTCGACCACCTGGACTCGCTTGTCGACCGGGCGCTGCGCGAGGCCGGCATCGGCGTCGGCGAGCTGGACGGCGTGGCGGTGACGGGCGGGCCCGGGCTGATCGGCGGCGTGTTCGTCGGGGTGATGATGGCGAAGGCGATCGCCGCCGCACGCGGCCTGCCGTTCGTCGCGGTCAACCACCTGGAGGGCCACGCCCTGACCGCGCGCCTGACCGACGACGCGGCGTTCCCCTATCTGCTGCTGCTGGTGTCCGGCGGCCACTGCCAGCTGCTGGACGTGCGCGGGCTGGGCGACTACCGGCGGCTCGGCGGCACCGTCGACGACGCGGTCGGCGAGGCGTTCGACAAGACCGCGAAGCTGCTCGACCTGGGCTATCCCGGCGGGCCGGCGGTCGAGCGCACGGCGCTGGACGGCGACCCGCGAGCGTTCGCGCTGCCGCGCCCGATGGTCGGCCGGGCAGGCTGCGACTTCTCCTTCTCCGGCCTGAAGACCGCGGTGCGCCAGGCGCGCCAGGGCCTCGCCACGTTCGACGGGCAGGCGGCGGCCGACCTCGCCGCCAGCTTCCAGGCCGCCGTGGCCGACGTGCTGGCCGACCGGTGCGCCAATGCACTGACAAGCTTCCGGGAGGCGCACGGCCGCAGCGGCCCGCTGGTGGTGGCCGGCGGCGTTGCCGCGAACGCGACGCTGCGCGCGCGGCTCGGCGAAGTGGCGTCGGCCCACGACGCCGAGGTGTACGCGCCGCCGCTGGCGCTGTGCACCGACAACGCGGCGATGATGGCCTGGGCCGGCATCGAGCGCCTGCGCCAGGGCGCCGCCGATCCCCTCGACTTCGCGCCGCGACCGCGCTGGCCGCTCGACAGCCTGACGCCGGTGGCCGGGTGTGGTAAGATCAGAGCATGAACCGGTCGAACCGGTGGGTGCGCGGCTTGGTGTCCGCAAGCGACACCCTGCCATTCCGCCACCGCGCATGCGAGAAGGGCCATGGTGGACTCGAAGCCCGCCGGACGGGATGACGACCTTGAGCCGCTCACGCAGGAAGAGCGCGATTCGCTCGCGCGGGCGTGGCGCGATTACCGGGCTGGACGCGTGATCCCGCACGACGACGTCATGGACGAATTGCGCCGGCGGTACGATAGGCGGGACAAGACCGGGTCGTGAACGTTGTTTGGTCGCAGGAAGCGCGATCGAACGTTCGCAGCATCGGGGACTACGTCGGACAGCATGATCCGATCGCCGCTCAGCAGGTCGTGGCGGCCATCGACCGGCTCGTTCACCGGCTGCGCGGGTACCCGAAGATCGGTCGCCGCCGGGACCTGCCGACCAGAGGGGCCGTGGAACCGCGCTATCGCTATGTCGTGCGGTATGCGCTTGTGCCCAACGAAGATCGGCCCGACACGTTGATCGTTCTCAGCGTGTGGCACCCCAAGCGGCAGCGCTGAGCCGGTTCGACGGCTGACGACGCCCGCATGCGCACCATCGGCGTGTTCGGCGCGGCAGCCTGAAACACCGCGCTGGCGCAGGCGCTGCGCACCGCCGACGCGGCGACGATCGCCTGGGCCGGCATTGAGCGCCTGCGCCGGGGCGCCGCCGACCCGCTCGACTTCGCCCCCAGACCCCGCTGGCCGCTCGAACAGCCTGACGCCGGTGGCCGGGTGTGCTACGGTCAGGGCGTGAACTGGGCCGATTGACGTTTGCCTGCTCTGGCGAGACCGAGCCGTCCGGCTCGACCACAAGCGAGAAGGGTCATGGTAGGCTCGAAGCCTGCTGAACAGGATGAAGAGCTCGAACCGCTCTCACAGGAAGAGCGAGACTCGCTGGCGCGTGCTCTGCGCGACTATCGTGCGGGCCGGGTGACGCCGCATGAAGAGATCGCGAAACGACTTCGGCGTCTGGACCGCAAGTCCGATGCAGGCGAGGCGTGAAGGTTGTCTGGTCCGGTGAGGCGGAGGCCAGTCTCGCAGACATCGAGCGCTACATCGCCATCGACAATCGGACGGCGGCCGACCGGGTCGGAACCACATTGGAGACGTTCGTTCGAGGCCTCGGCCGGTTCCCAAGACTGGGGCGTCGTCGAAGCGCGCGTGTCTGAGAAGTCGTGGAACCGCGTTACCGCTATATCGTGCGCTACACGCTTCTGCCGAACGAAGATGCCCCGATACCGTCGTGGTTCTGAACCTGAAGCACCCCAAACAGCAGCGCTGAGCCGCTTCCGGATCTGAGGACGCCAGCATGCACACCATCGGCGTGATCGGCGCGGGCGCCTGGGGAACGGCGCTGGCGCAGGCGCTGCGCCGCGGCGGCCGCGAGGTGGCGTTGTGGGCGCGCGAGCGCGACGTCCTGGAGGACATTCGCAGCCACCACGAAAACCGCACCTTCCTGCCCGGCGTCGCGCTGGATCCGGCGATCCGGGTGGAGGGCGATCCGGCCGCGGTGGCGCAGGCGGTCGACGCGCTGCTGCTGGTGGTGCCGGCGCAGCACCTGCGCGCCACCGCCCAGCGCCTGGCGCCCAGCATGCAGGCCGACCTGCCGCTGGTGATCTGCGCCAAAGGCATCGAGACCGGCTCGCTGGCGCTGATGAGCGAGGTCCTCGAGGAAACCGCGCCGGGCCGGCCGGCGGCGGTGCTGTCGGGGCCGACCTTCGCGCGCGAGGTGGCGCTGGGCCAGCCGGCGGCGGTGACGCTGGCGGGGCGCGATCCGGTGCTGGGCGAGACGCTGGCGGCGGCCGTCGGCAGCCGCACCTTCCGGCCCTACCTGTCGAATGACCCGGTCGGCGTGCAGATCGGCGGCGCGGTGAAGAACGTGGTCGCCATCGCCTGCGGCATCGTTGCCGGCCGCGGGCTGGGCGAGAGCGCGCGGGCCGCGCTGATCACCCGCGGCCTGGCGGAGATCTCCCGCCTGGCCGTCGCCAAGGGCGGGCGCACCGACACGCTGATGGGGCTGGCCGGGCTGGGCGATCTGACACTGACCTGCACCGGCGCCAGCTCGCGCAACTACTCGCTCGGCGTCGCGCTGGGCCAGGGGCACGACAAGGACGCCGTGTTGGGCAAGCGCAGCTCGGTCGCCGAGGGGGCCTTCACCGCCGCCGCCGCGGCCGCGCTGGCGCGCCGGCTCGAGGTCGACATGCCGATCGTCCAGGCGGTCGACGGCGTGCTGAACCACGACGCCGACTTGGCTGCCGCCATCGAGGGCCTGCTCGCCCGCCCGTTCCGCAGTGAGTAGCCCCGCCCCCCCGATCGGCGGCGCTTTATCGCCCCGGCGGGTTGGGCTAGCGTGCGCAGCCGACCCACCCCCACGCGCCGGAGCCACGCATGCTGTTCGCGATCCGCTGCTTCGACAAGGACGGCCACCAGGAGGTGCGCAAGCGCACCCGCGACGAGCACCTCGCCTACCTGAACGGCCAGCTCGACAAGATCCGCATGGCCGGGCCGCTGCTGGCCGACGACGGCGCGACGCCGGTGGGCAGCCTGCTGCTGATCGAGGTGCCCGACCGCGCCGCCGCCGAGTCGTTCGCCGCCGGCGACCCCTACGCCAAGGCCGGGCTGTTCGACAGCGTCGAGATCGCCGGCTGGAAGCACGTGCTGCCGTAAGCCGGGCTCGCGGCAGCGGGTTGGGGATGCTTCGACACGCCCCGCTCCGCGGGCGTTTGTCGAAGCATGCTGGCGCCAAGAAGCGGACGAGGAGCGAGAATGCCGTACTGGCTGATGAAGAGCGAACCCGGCACCTGGTCGTGGGACGATCAGGTCAAGGCCGGCGCCGCCGAATGGGACGGCGTGCGCAACTACCAGGCCTCCAACAACCTGAAGGCGATGCGCATCGGCGACCGGGCATTCTTCTACCACTCGGTCAACGAGAAGCGCATCGTCGGCATCGTCGAGGTGGTGCGCGAGTACTACCCCGACCCGACCGACGCCTCGGGGCGCTTCGGCATGGTCGACGTCAAGGCGGTCGAGCCGATGTCCAACCCGGTGTCGCTCAAGGACATCAAGGCCGACCCGCGCCTTGCCGACCTGCCCCTGATCAAGCAGTCCCGCCTGTCGGTGATGCCGATCGACGACGAGAGCTGGCAGATCATCTGCGAGAAGGGCGGGCTTGCCGCAGCCTAGGCCGGCGCCGGCGTCACGCGCCTGCCCGCTTGTCCCCGGCCGGCGCTCCGGGCCATACTGCCCGGCAATCGGTTAACGCCGGCCTGGGTGCGGGCGGCGGCCGCGGCCTGAAAGTCCGCGTGGCGATTGGGGGTGTTGACTCGCGTCGGCGCGCCCCAATGTGCAAAGCCAGTCACGGGCGCCGACGGCTGCGGCCCGGCGCGCCCGATGGGACAACGCCGGCAACGCGGGGAGGCAACAGCGCCATGAGCGACGTCGAGACCTATCCGGTCGATCCGAAGTTCGCCGAGAACGCCTGGATCGACGAGCCCACCTACAACAAGATGTACCAGCAGTCGGTGGACGACCCGGAGAGCTTCTGGGCCGAGCACGGCAAGCGCATCCACTGGTTCAAGCCGTTCACCAAGGTCAAGGACGCCAGCTTCGGCGCCGACGACGTCCACATCCGCTGGTTCTACGACGGCACCACCAACGCCGCCTACAACTGCATCGATCGCCACCTGCCGCACAAGAAGGACGACACCGCGATCATCTGGGAGCCGGACGACCCGCGCGACACCGCGCGCCACATCTCCTACGGCGAGATGCACGAGGAGGTCAGCCGGCTGGCCAACGCGCTGAAGGACAAGGGCGTCGGCAAGGGCGACCGCGTCACCATCTACATGCCGATGGTGCCGGAGGCGGCCTACGCCATGCTCGCCTGCGCCCGCATCGGCGCGGTGCACTCGGTGGTGTTCGGCGGCTTCTCACCGGACAGCCTGGCCAGCCGCATCCAGGACGCCGATGCCAAGGTGGTGATCACCGCCGACGAGGGTCTGCGCGGCGGCCGCAAGATCCCGCTGAAGGCCAACACCGACGAGGCGCTGCAGCAGTGCTCCGGCGTCGACACGGTGATCGTGGTCAAGCGCACCGGCGGCCAGATCCAGTGGCACGACGGCCGCGACCACTGGTACCATGAGGTCACCCAGAAGGCCTCGAACGACTGCCCGGCCGAGGAGATGGGCGCGGAGGACCCGCTGTTCATCCTCTACACCTCGGGCTCGACCGGTAAGCCGAAGGGCGTGCTGCACACTACCGGCGGCTACATGGTGCAGACCTCGATGACGCACCAGTATGTGTTCGACTACCACGACGGCGAGGTCTACTGGTGCACCGCCGACGTCGGCTGGGTCACCGGGCACAGCTACATCGTCTACGGCCCGCTGGCGAACGGCGCCACCACGCTGATCTTCGAGGGCGTGCCGAACTACCCGACCGCCAGCCGGCACTGGGAGGTCGTCGACAAGCACAAGGTCAACATCTACTACACCGCGCCGACCGCGATCCGCGCGCTGATGCGCGAGGGCAACGGCCCGGTGGAGAAGACCGACCGCAGCAGCCTGCGGGTGCTGGGCACCGTCGGCGAGCCGATCAATCCGGAGGCCTGGCGCTGGTTCAACGAGGTGGTCGGCAACAAGCGCTGCCCGATCGTCGACACCTGGTGGCAGACCGAGACCGGCGGCATACTGATCACGCCGCTGCCCGGCGCCACCAACCTCAAGCCGGGCTCGGCGACCCTGCCGTTCTTCGGCGTGGAGCCGGTGATCGTCGACAACGAGGGCCATCATCTGGAGGGCGCGACGCAGGGCAACCTGTGCATCGCCGACAGCTGGCCCGGGCAGATGCGGACGATCTTCGGCGACCACGAGCGCTTCGTGCAGACCTACTTCTCGACCTATCCGGGCAAGTACTTCACCGGCGACGGCTGCCGCCGCGACCAGGACGGCTACTACTGGATCACCGGCCGCGTCGACGACGTGCTCAACGTCTCCGGCCACCGCATGGGCACGGCGGAGATCGAGAGCGCGCTGGTGCTGCACGAGAAGGTCGCCGAGGCCGCCGTCGTGGGCTACCCGCACGAGCTCAAGGGTCAGGGCGTCTACGCCTACGTGATCCTGAACGCCGGCGAGCAGCCCAGCGAACATCTGCGCAAGGAGCTGGAGCAGATCTGCCGCAAGGAGATCGGCGCGATCGCCAAGCCCGATTTGGTGCAGTTCGCCACCGGCCTGCCGAAGACCCGCTCGGGCAAGATCATGCGCCGGATCCTGCGCAAGATCGCCGAGGACGACTATTCCAGCCTGGGCGACACCTCGACCCTGGCCGACCCGGGCGTGGTCGACGAGCTGATCGAGAATCGCCAGAACCGCGGCGAGGCGGCGGAGTAGACCGTCTTCGTCCGCATCGCGGCAGCGGAAATCAAGAGCCGGGTGCCTTGCGGCACCCGGCTCTTTCGCGTTCGGGTCCCAGGCGCCTGCCGCAGCCCTTGCCCAGCGGTCCGCGCGGTCGCGGCCTGGATGCCGCCCTGTGACCAAGCCGCCTGCAGCACCTGGATAGATTGACAGCCGACCGCGACATGCGAAGGCTGTCGCCCATCAACCGCACCCCGAAAACGGGCCATGGGAGGCAAACAATGACGGTTGCAACATTGTCGCGGCGGGTGACGGCCGCGATCGCCGGCACCGCGATGGCGCTGACGCTCGCTGGCGCGGCGGCGGCGCAGGACACCACCATCAAGATGTCCTACAACGGGCCGCCCGAGGTGACGAAGAACGCCGTTCACCGCTTCGCCAGCAACTTCAAGGAGCTGGTCAAGCTGCACACCGGCGGCAAGATCCAGGTGAAGCTCTATCCGAACAGCCAGCTCGGCAAGGAGTCGGCGCGGATGGAGCAGGTGATGACCGGGCCGATGATCAACGTCGCCTCGCTGGCCGGCATGCAGTCGGTGTTCCCGGAGATCTTCGCCGGCAACGCGCCCTTCATGTTCGAGTCCTACGAAGCCGCGCACCACTTCTACGAGGACAGCGCCTACTGGAAGCAGGCCACCGAGGCGTTCCACAAGAAGACCGGCGCCTATCTGCTCGAGGCCGTCGAGGAAGGCGGCTTCCTGGCGTTCACCAACTCCGAGCGGCCGATCCGTTCGCCGAAGGACTTCGACGGGCTGAAGTTCCGTGCGATGGACGAGAGTCAGGTCGCGCTCTACAAGGCCTTCGGCGCCAGCGGCACGCCGATCCCCTGGACCGAGGTCTACACCGCGCTGAAGACCGGCGTCGCCGACGGGCAGATGAACCCGCCGATGTACATCATCATCGGCAGCCTGCAGGAGGTGCAGAAGTACCTCACGATGGCGAAGATCCAGTACTCGATGCAGTTCCTGACGATCAACGGATCCTGGATGGACAGCCTGCCGGAGGCGCAGCAGGAGGCGATCCGCCGGGCGGCGGACGAGGCCAACGTGATCAACCGCATCTGGGTCGAGGCCAAGGTGCAGGAGCGCGTGAACTTCCTGAAGGGCTCCGGCATGCAGGTCTACTACCCGACCTCGGAGGAAATGCAGGCGTTCCGCGAGCAGGGCCAACCGGCTTACAATGACTGGCTGAGCCAGAAGATCGACCAGAAGTGGATCGACGTCGCCAAGGAGAGCGCCCAGAAGGCGAACGAGATGGCCGCGAGCGGCTCCTGATGGCGCTTGGCCTGTCGCGGCGCGCGGCCGCCTGGGCGCGAGGCATCGAAGTCTTCAGCACCTGGGCGGCCGGCGTCTGCCTCTGCATCAATGTTGGCGTCGTGCTGTTCGGCGTGGTCGCACGCTACGGCTTCAACGCGTCACCGATCTGGACCGAGGAGCTCGCCCGCTTCGCGCTGATCTGGGCGGTGCTGCTGGCCGGCGCCGCGGCGCTGTGGCGCGGCGAACACATGCAGATCGAGATCGTGCTCGAACGGCTTCCGGCCGGCGCCGCCCGCGTCGTCGATCGGTTGCGCCGCCTGGTGATCTTCGCGGTGCTCGCCTTCATGACGGTCATGGGGGCCTACTATGCCCAGAAGATCACCGGCATGACGACGCTGGCGCTGAACATTTCGCGGGCGATCCCAACGGCGTCGATCCCCGCCGGCATGGGGCTGATGCTGGTGCAGTTCCTGATTATTCAGATCGCCGGCGCGGCGCCGCGCGATGACGGCAGGAGCAGAGCCGCCGTATGACCTGGGCCATGCTCGGGGTGTTCCTGCTCCTGATGGTGTTCGGGACCCCACTGTTCGTGTCGCTGCTGGCCGCCGGCATCGCCGGTTTCGTCTGGATCGGCGACCCGTCCATGTTCCGCCTTGCCGTGCAGCAGTTCTTCGACGGCATGGACGTCTTCACCTTGATGGCGATCCCGTTCTTCATCCTGGCGGGGACGCTGATGAACCACGCCGGTCTGACGGACCGGCTGCTGGTGCTGTGCCGGGCGCTGGTCGGCTACTTCCGCGGCGGGCTGGGCTACGTCAACGTGGTCGCCAGCATCTTGTTCGCCGGCGTCAACGGGTCCGCCGCCGCGGACTCCAGCGCGCTCGGCTCGATCCTGATCCCGGCGATGGAGAAGGACGGCTTCACACGCTCCTACGCCGCCGGCCTGACCGCCGGCAGCTCGCTGATCGGGCCGATCATCCCGCCGTCGATCTTCATGATCCTGTACGGCACGATGACCGGCACCTCGATCGGCGGGCTGTTCGTCGCCGGCGTCGTGCCGGGGCTGGTGCTGGGCTTGGCGTTCATGACCCTGAACGGGTTGCACGCGCGGCGCGCCGGCTTCCAGCCGACGGGCGCGCGCTTTTCGGTCCCGGCCGTGGGACGCGCCCTGGTCTATTCGATCCCGGCCCTGATCGCGCCGGTGATCATCCTCGGCGGCATCATCGCCGGCGTGGTCACGCCGACCGAGTCCGGCGCCCTCGCGGTCGCCTACGTGGTGCTCGCCGGTTTCCTGATGACCCGGCAGCTGACGCTGACGGCTTTGACGCGTTCGATCGGCGAGACCGCGCGCCTGACCAGCGCGATCTTCCTGATCATCGGCGCCGCGGCGGTGATCGGCTGGCTGCTGACCTTCAACCAAGTGCCGCAGCAGTTCGCCACCTTCGTTCTGGGATTCGCGCAGGACCCGCTGCTGGTACTGCTGATCCTGAGCGCAATCACCTTCGTCATCGGCATGTTCATGGAGGAGATCGCCGCGCTGGTGCTGCTGACGCCGGTGTTCGCGCCGATCGCCACGGTCGCCGGCATCGATCCCTTCCATTTCGGCATCGTGATGACGCTGAACATCACGATCGCGCTGATCACGCCGCCGATGGGAGCGTGCGTCTACATCGTCTCGGCCGTCGGCAAGGTGCCGCTGGCCGATCTGTTCCAGTCGATCTGGCCGTTCGTGGCGACCGCGATCGTGGCGCTGCTGGCGATCATCGCGATCCCTGCGATCACCACGTCGCTGCCTGCCATACTCGGATTCTGAGCGCGGTCCCGACGCGCGACGCGGTCCAGCGAACCCACGGATGAGGAGGCGCGAAGTCCGGACGCCGCGCGGGTTAGGGCAAGATCGACAAAGGTGTCATCACCTTTGTCGTGAATCTTGCCCTACTCTCAACAAGATAGGGCGAAATTCACGCCGAAGGTCGATTCGACCTTCGGCGATTTCGCCCTAGGCGCCGGCCGGCCGGCACGAGCTGCCGCCCGCCCGTCCGTCGGGCCCGGCAAAACCTGCCGGTTTCCCAATGGCTTGTCGCAAAGGTCCCGAAATTCCGCGCGTTAACCGTGCTGGCACGGTGATTGCTTAACGGTGATCGGGGTAGCTGCGACAAGGCGAGGGACCCGACGGATGACACAGAATTCGGCCGAACCGATCGCCGTGGCGGCGGCGTCGGTGGCGACGGAGCGAATCGAGCCCGACGGCACCAGCCTGAGCGCGCGCTGCACGGCGTTGCGGTCGGCGGCGTTGGCGAACGGCCTGAGCTGGACGCCGGAGGGCCGCAGCGCGCTCGCGGGGCTGCTGCAAGCGGCGCAGGCGCTGGAACTGGAGCTGGCCGAGAAGGCTGCCCGGATCCGGCACCTGGAGAACCTCTCGGTCACCGACGAGCTGACCGGGCTGTTCAACCGCCGCGGCTTCGGCCAGGAGCTGGACAAGGCGCTGGCCCGGGCCCGGCGCACCGGCGAGACCGGCGTGCTGGCGCTGATCGACCTGGATCACTTCAAGCCGATCAACGACACCTACGGCCACCACGCCGGCGACCAGGTGCTGATCACCATCGGCCGGCTGCTGGCGAGCAGCACGCGGACCAGCGACGCTACCGCGCGCCTGGGCGGCGACGAGTTCGCGGTGCTGCTCACCGACGCCGCGCCGCACTCGATCCAGCCGCGGATCTCCTGCCTGCGCGAGGTCCTGTCGCACCTGGTGGTGGGCTACGGGCAGGCGCGCATCCCGGTCTATGCCACGCTGGGCTGCGCACCCTACGGCCCGAGCAGCGACGCCGGCACCCTGACCCGGATGGCCGATGCCGCGCTGTACCGGGCGAAGTCGCGCTGATCCCCCGGCTTGGCGGGGCCGGCCCTGCCGCGCTAGCCTGACGGCCATGAAGTTCCCCCGCGTCGTCCGCCTGGACGCCTCCGACCCACGCGTGTTCGAGACCGCCGCGGCACCCGGTGAGCCCGCGGTCACCGGCACCTTTGCGTTCGCCGGCCGCGACCTGAGCGAGCTCGACAACAAGCAGCAGCTCGCCTTCTCCAACGGCTGGCTCGGCACCGAGAGCTTCGGCCGCGCCACCTTCGTCGAGGTCGGCGAGGTCGACGAGGCCGAGTTCGCCCAGGTGGTGGAGCGCCTGGCGCGGCACTTCGTCGACCACTACGGCGCGCCCTCGATCGCCGAGGCGCTGCCGGTGGCGCGCGAGGAGGCGGACTACGCCGCCGGCCTGTGCGAGCACAAGATCCACACGATGCTGGCGATCGAGCGCGAGGCCGCCGAGGAGGGCGTGCGTGAGCGCATCAAGTTGATCCAGCCCAGCCGCGCCGAGGAGCACGCCAAGATCTGGGAGCTCGGCGAGGACGACGACGAGAACGGCTAGCCCGAGGCGCCGTCATGCCGCGACGCCGCAAGCTGGGTGCGCGCCGCAGTCCCCAAAACCCTCATCCTGAGCCCGTCGAAGGGCGGCGTCTCGAACCAAGGCCAGCGGCAGCCGGCCGCCGCGCAAAGCTCGGCCGCCTTCATCCCCTTCATCCTGAGCCGCGCCCGCAGCGAAGCGAAGGGCGCGAGTCGAAGGACGCACTGTGCCTGCTGTCGGTGCGCCCTTCGACTCGCCGCTGCGCGGCGGCTCAGGATGAAGGAAGGCGCTGCCGCGGCCCGGCGCGGCCCGCGAAGAAGCGGACGGCCTACTCCACCACACCCGTCGGCTGCTGCTGGGTGATGCAGTGCAGGCCGCCGCCGCCGAACACGATGTCGGTGGCGACGACCGGAACCGCCCGGCGCTTCGGGAAGGCGTCGGCGATCTTGTCGAACGCGTCGTCGTCGCGCGGGTCCTCGAACGCCGGCACGACGACGCCGCCGTTGCACAGGTAGAAGTTGATATAGGACAGCGCCAGGCGCTGGCCCTGGCTGCCCTTGCGCGCCTTCGGCTGCTCGATCTCGATCACCTCGAGCCGGCGGCCCTTGGCGTCCGTCGCCTTCTTCAGCCGGTCGATGTTGTCCTGCAGCGCGGCGTAGTTGGAATCGCGCTGGTCGCGGCTGGACAGCGCCAGCACCACGCCCGGCGCGGCGAAGCAGGCCAGGTTGTCGACGTGGCCGCCGGTGTCGTCGTCGGTCAGCCCCTCGCCCAGCCAGATCACCCTCTCGCCGCCGAGCAGCGCGCACAGCCGGCGTTCCGCGTCCGCCTTCGACAGGCCGGGATTGCGGTGCGGGTCCAGAACCACCGATTCGGTGGTCAGGAGGGTGCCGTCGCCGTCGCTGTGCACGGCGCCGCCTTCCAGCACCAGGTCGGTCTCGTAGCGCTCGACGCCCAGATGCTCGAGCAGCTGCCTGCCGAGATCGGCGTCCTTGTCGTACGGCGTGTAGCGCTCGCCCCAGCCGTTGAACACCCAGTCGACGCCGGCGACGTTGCCGGCGCCGTCGGCCAGGAACGTGGGGCCGCTGTCGCGCATCCAGGAATCGTCGTGCGCCATCGGCATGCAGCCGACGCCGCTGCCGCAGTACAGGCTGACGTCGGCGACGTTCTCCGGCGCCGCGATCATGGTGACCGGCTCGAAACGGGCGATCGCCTGCGCCGCCTTGGCGTAGCCCTCGCGGGCGGCGTCCATGCGATCGCCCCACAGGTCGGTGCGCAGCGGCCACGCCATCCAGCAGCGGGCGTGAGGCGCCCATTCGGCGGGCATGAAAAAGCCTTCGTCGCGCGGCGTGCGAGCGGGCAAGCGCCGTCTCCTCCCATCAATTCCGGAGGCAGGAGCTTAATCGCCGCCCCCGCGCGGAGCAATTGTCCTGCGTGCAGAGCAGGCGTACTGCGACGTTCCGCCTCCGCGGAGGCCGGCGACGAGGCGCGCCGGGCGGCCGGTGCGATGCGGCTCAACATGAGCGCCCCGGACCGAGGCTCCACCGTCGCTCATCCTGAGCCAGCCCGCGCCGGCGGGCTGAGTCGAAGGACCACCGCGCCGCCCCCACGGCCGCACCGCCCTCCTGGCACACCGGCCCGTCCGAGCGTTGCTGCTTCGACTCGCCGCTGCGCGGCGGCTCAGCATGAGCGTCCCGGAACCGAGGCTTCCCCGCTCATCCTGAGCCAGCCCGCGTCAGCGGGCTGAGTCGAAGGACGACCGCGCTGCCGGGCGCTAGCCTTCGGTGCCGGTCTTGCCGGCGTCGGCCTGGCCGCCGCCCTGCTGCGGCGCCGCCTTCTTCTTCGGCAGCGACAGCTTCAGGTGCAGCTCCTTCAGCCGCTCCTCCGGCACGTCCGCCGGCGCGCCCATCATCAGGTCCTCAGCGCGCTGGGTCATCGGGAACGGGATCACCTCGCGGATGTTGGGCTCGTCGGCCAGCAGCATGACGATGCGGTCGATGCCCGGCGCGCAGCCGCCGTGCGGCGGGGCGCCGTACTTCAGCGCGTTGATCAGGCCGGAGAACCGCTGGTCGACCTCGTCCTGGCTGTAGCCGACGATGGCGAAGGCCTTGTACATGACCTCCGGCAAGTGGTTCCGGATCGCGCCCGAGGACAGCTCGACGCCGTTGCAGACGATGTCGTACTGGGTCGCCTTGATGGTCAGCGGGTCCTGCGTCTCCAGCGCCTCCAGGCCGCCCTGCGGCATCGAGAAGGGGTTGTGGGAGAACTCGATCTTGCCGGTCTCCTCGTCGCGCTCGTACATCGGGAAATCGACCACCCAGCAGAAGCGGTAGGTGCCCTGCTCAATCAGGTCGAGCTCTTCGCCGACGCGCGTGCGCACGCTGCCGGCGAACTTCGCGGCCTCGTCCTCCTGGTCGCAGACGAAGAACACGCCGTCGCCGGCGGCCAGGTTCGCCTCGGCCTTGATCCGCTCGATCCGCTCCGCGTCCAGGTTCTTGGCGATCGGGCCCTTCGCCTGCCCATCCTCGGCGAAGATGATGTAGCCGAAGCCCGCCTTGCCTTCCTGCTGCGCCCAGTTGTTGAACTTGTCGAAGAAGGAGCGCGGCCGGCTGCCGGCGCCGGGCGCGGGCACCGCGCGCACCACGCTGCCCTGCTCCACCGCCTTGGCGAAGATGCCAAAGCCGGAGCCGCGGAACGCGTCCGTGACGTCGGCGATCAGGATCGGGTTGCGCAGGTCCGGCTTGTCGCTGCCGTAGCTCAGCATCGCCTCGGCGTAGGGAATCCGGCGGTACGGCGGTGCGTCGACCGTGCGGCCGCCGCCGTACTCCTGGAACACGCTGGACAGCACCGGCTCGATCGCGGCGAACACGTCGTCCTGGGTGACGAACGCCATCTCGAAGTCGAGCTGGTAGAACTCGCCCGGCGAGCGGTCGGCGCGGCTGGCCTCGTCGCGGAAGCAGGGCGCGATCTGGAAGTACTTGTCGAAGCCCGCCACCATCAGAAGCTGCTTGAACATCTGCGGCGCCTGCGGCAGCGCGTAGAACTTGCCCGGGTGCAGCCGGCTGGGCACCAGGTAGTCGCGCGCGCCCTCGGGGCTGGAGGCGGTCAGGATCGGCGTCTGCACCTCGCGGAAGTTCTGCTCGATCATCCGCATGCGGATCGAGGCGATGATGTCCGAGCGCAGCTTGATGTTGCGGTGCATGCGCTCGCGCCGCAGGTCCAGGAAGCGGTAGCGCAGCCGCAGGTCCTCGCCGGCGTCCTCGTCGGAGTTCACCTGGATCGGCGTCTGCGCCGCCGACGACAGCACGTCGAAGGTATCCACGCGCAGCTCGATCTCGCCGGTCGGCAGCTTCTGGTTCACCGTTTCGGGGTCGCGGCGCACCACCTCGCCGGTCACGCACACCACGCTCTCGGTGCGCACCTTCTCGACCTGCTGGAACAGCGGGCTGGAGACGTCGATCACCGCCTGGGTCAGGCCGGCGTCGTCGCGCAGGTCGAGGAACAGCAGCTGGCCGTGGTCGCGCTTGCGGTGCACCCAGCCGGACAGGCGGGCGGGTTCGCCGACGTGCGCGCTGCGCAGTTCGCCGCAGGTGTGCGTGCGGTAGGGATGCATGACCTTTGCTCTTCGATGCCTTGAGAGGACGCGCTCGCGGCCGCCCGGGCGGCCGGTTCAAGCGCGAGGCAAGAGACAGTCAGCGGTGAGCGATGTCAAGGTTCGCCGGCACCCGCGCTCGGCAACGGCAACGACGGTTTCGACAGCCCGCGCAACGGCGTATATAGAGACACGATGACGCTCATCACCGACAACCGGACGCTGGCCGACTTCTGCGCGCGGCTCAGCGACGCCCCCTACGTCACCGTCGACACCGAATTCCTGCGGGACACCACCTACTGGCCCAGGCTCTGTCTGGTCCAGGTCGGCGGTCCCGAGGAGGTGGCGGCGATCGACGCGCTGGCCGACGGGCTCGACCTGCAGCCGCTGTTCGCGCTGCTGCGCAATCCGGAGGTCCTGAAGGTCTTCCATTCCGGCCGGCAGGACATGGAGATCTTCCACAACCTGATGGACGGCGACCTGCCGCACCCGATCTTCGACACCCAGGTGGCGGCGATGGTCTGCGGCTTCGGCGAGCAGGTCGGCTACGACACGCTGGCCCGCAAAATCACCGGCGCGCAGATCGACAAGGCCTCGCGCTTCGCCGACTGGTCGAAGCGGCCGCTGACCGACAAGCAGCTCGACTACGCGCTGTCGGACGTCACCCACCTGCGGCAGATCTACGACCACCTGCGCGGCGAGCTGCAGCGCTCGGGCCGGGCGCGCTGGCTGGACGAGGAGATGGCGATCCTGACCGACCCGGCGACCTACCGGCAGCAGCCGGAGGACGCCTGGCAGCGCCTCAAGACCCGCTCGTCCGACCGCAAGTACCTGGCGGTGCTGCGCGAGGTCGCCGCCTGGCGCGAGCGCGAGGCGCAGTGCCGCGACGTGCCGCGCAACCGAGTGCTGCGCGACGAGCAGATCCAGGACATCGCCGCCCACGCGCCGCGCGACCAGCAGACGCTGGCGCGCACCCGCGGGCTGGGCGCCGACTTCGCCCGCGGCCGCCTGGGCGAAGGCGTGCTGACGGCCGTGGAGACCGCCCTGGCGCTGCCCAAGAACGAGCGCCCGCAGCCGCCCGACAAGCCGGACCTGCCGTCCGGGATGGGGCCGTTGATCGAGCTGCTGAAGGTGCTGCTGAAGACCAAGTGCGAGGAGCACGGCGTGGCGCAGAAGCTGGTCGCCACCACCGCCGAGCTGGAACGCATCGCCGCCGACGACCGCGCCGCGGTCGCCGCGCTGGGCGGCTGGCGCAAGGAGGTGTTCGGCGACGCCGCCCTTGCGCTCAAGCACGGCAAGCTCGCGCTCGCCGCCGAGGGCCGCAAGGTCAAGCTGATCGAGCTGTAAGGGAAGCCGCACCACCGGGAGCCGACGCCGGCAAGTGATCCCGGGCGCGGCTGTGCGTCCCGGAGGAAAGCGTCTAGAAAATGTCGCCGGTCTTGGCGCCCAGCGATTTGACCAGGCCTTTCAGGCGCTTTTCCATCGCGTCGCCGGTGGCCACCGAGCCGTCCTCCGGCAGGCGCAGGTTCAGCTCCTTGTCGTCCCATTCCAGCGCGGCGCGGGCCAGCAGCTCGGCGATCCCGCCCGAGACGGTGATGCCCAGCCGCAGGGCGTTGCCCAGGATCTCGGCGCGCTGGGCCTGGCGCTCGCCGAGCAGCTGCAGCGGCGTCTCCGCGGCCGACTGGTCGGCCTTGCCGCCGTAGCGCACGAAGGCGGTGTAGGCCAGGAAGGCGCGCTCGTTGTGGCTCAGCGCCAGCAGCGGCAGCCGCAGGATGCGGTAGAGCGCCTGCACCGCGCGGTAGTCCGGGTGCTCGCGCCAGGCGATGTCGGCGAGGTGCCCGGCGGCGGCGCGCAGACGCTGCTCGTCGCGCGTTTCGTCGGCGAACAGCGGCGCCGTCCAGACGAACATTTCCGGACCCAGATCGCCGAACCGGCCCTCCACGGCGGCCAGCTCCGAGGCGGCGGCGAGCAGCGGGTCCTGGCGCTGCGTCTCGGGGTCCAGCAGGTCGAACAGGTGGCCCTCGCGCAGGCCGAAGGCGGAGAAGGTCACCTCCTCCGGGCGCACCTTGCGCAGCACCCGGCTCAGCAGCAGCGCGGCGTAGGGCAGCGTCTCCAGGCGCCGCTTGGAGACGCCGCGGATGCGCGACAGCGAGCGCGGGCCGAGGCGCGACACCACGCGGGTCATGTCCTGCGCCGTGCGCCGGCCGAGGCCGTAGCCGTGGATCACGTGTAGCGGGTACTGGGTCTGCTCCATGTGGATGCGGGCCAGCGCGCGCCACGCGCCGCCGACCGGGAAGAAGGACTCGCCGCCGCAATCCCTCAGCCAGTCGACCGCGTCGAGCTGGCGGTCGATCTCCGTCATCGCCGCGTCGCGCGAGCACCCTGATGTCGCCCATGGTGCCTCACCGCGTGGCTCACTCGCACTCCTCCAGACTGGAAAGGCTCGTGCTGCGATCCGAGGCCGTGAATACGTTATCTCCGACGATGTCAAGGCGATGATCGAACCGGTGTTACGCCATCGCCTCGTTCTGACGACAGACGCTGAATTGAGTGACGTGACGCCCGCTTCGATTGTTGCGGATATTCAGAGTTCAGTCACGCCTCCGGAGAACGATGCGCTTACGGATGAAGACGGTACGGAAGAAGCGCCAGAGCCGGAATCGGAGTAGCGATATTGCGTGATGTATTCGGTGGTTCCGTG
>ENA-ORDC01001251-ORDC01001251.1-marine-metagenome-genome-assembly--contig:-NODE-1251-length-19672-cov-16.055626_pt1 | contig 19672 bp, 18 predicted proteins | sample MGYA00237783_ERZ508515 | MGnify/ENA primary metagenome ERZ508515 (study PRJEB26186, sample SAMN06268792) | marine metagenome | isolation source: Eden Landing Ponds, San Francisco, CA, USA | place... | reverse complement strand
GACGACGACCTCCCGTGGGTTGTGGAGGCCGTCGACGCGCTCGGAGATGTCGTCGAAGCTCTCGAAGGGGCTGCGCTTGCGCTCGTCGAGGATGCCGTTGCGGAGCTTCTTGCCGATGCCCGGCAGCAGGTTCAGCTGGTGGAGCCGCAGCGTGATGGGCTGGGCGTCGTTGTAGAAGTCGACGAACCGCTGTTCCTCCTCGTCGACGAGTTCCTCGACGGCGTAGTCCAGTTCGGACTGGGCGCCGCCCGGGAGGTCGTCGTAGTCGACGTCACCGACGCGTTCGATCCCGTCGGCCCCGCGGTCGACGACCAAGTCGCCGCCGATAGAGATGTCCGCGTCGGCCGCGAGGACGACCTCGTACAGCCGGAAGTCCTCGCGGCCGAGCGCGTACGCCAGGGGCTGTTTCTGGTACTGCGGGCGGTCGTCCTCGGTCCGCCCGTGGGCGAGATAGTCGAGGACGACAGCCGTCTCCCCCGACGCGTCGTCGTCGCGCTCGGTGTCACTCATGTCACAGCAGTAGGGCGACACGGAACTTAAACCCCAGCAGTCACCGCCCCGGTCGCGGGCCGACGCGTCGTCGCTGATCCGGTGACGGCGCGGGGACGGTGCCGTTCCTCACCACCGAAACCGCTGTCCGAGTCGGTCAGCGGCGATAGTCGACGACGGAGAACGCGAAAAGCGAACCGAGGGGTCAGGCGTACTTCGCGACGACTTCGAGGATGGCGTCGAGTTCGTCGCCCGACAGCGAGAACCGCTCCTGTGCGTAGATCGACCGCAGCTCGTCGCGGTCCTGGGGCCGGAGGTTGGCGATCTTGTAGGCGGTCGGCTCGTCGACCTTGTCGAGTTCGAGCAGTTCGTCGACGAACTGCTGGGCCTCCTTGGGGTCGAGCACCGCGAAGCGGTTGACGTGCTCGATGGCGCGCGCGAGCTCGTAGCGCATCTCGCGGTCCTCGTCGGCGGCCCGCTCGCGTTCGAGCTCCTGGAGGATCTCCTTGGTCTCGGCGACCGTCAGGTACTCCTCGTCGACCTTCTCTTTGAAGATCGTCATTCCTGCTCGGTGAGGTGGGCGGCCTTGACGATGAGCGTCTTCTCCGTGCTGCCGTCCTCGATGGCGACCTTGTAGGCCTCGCCCTGTTCGCCGACGACTTCGCCCGTGCGACCGTCGAAGCGCGGGTGGTAGCGCCCGTTGGGGACGCTCGGGTCGATCTTCAGGTGGACTTTCTGGCCGGTTTCGTACTCGGCGATCGCCCGCTGGGGCGGCGACGTTCCGCTCTCGCGGGGCTCGTTGGCAAGCTTCTTGCTCGTCTTCTTTCGGGGTCCGTTGGAGTTGGGCATTCGTGCGGGTCCGTAATCCGGACACGCTTATAAAACGTGCGTTACGGAGTCGTCGACGCCGCGGCTGGGCGGTCGCGAACGGTGAGAACGGGAGCCGATTACAGGCGACCGACGTCGCCGACTTCGACGGACTCGACGCCTTCGACCCCGGAGAAGGCGTCCTCGACGGCCTCGGTGCCGCCGGCCTCGTCGGGGACGACGACCGTCGGCAGCAGCGCGACGAGGCCGAAGGCCACGTCGTCGCGCTTGAAGCCGTTGATCTTCGCGCCCTCGGGGAGAGACTGTTCGAGGCGCTCCTGAAGCGCGTCGAGGTCGACCTCGGGGTCCTGGGGCATGACCTTGACTTCGGCCGCGACTTTCCCCATCGTCAGGGCCCCCGGAACCCGCAGTCGGGGCACTCGTAGAGGTTGCTCTGCTTGCGACACTTGGCGCAGCGGTAGATCTGGTGGCCGCAGTCCGGACACTTGAACGCGGCGGCGTTCGTGCCGGCGATGTTGATGCCACACGAGATGCACTTCTGCTGGCGTTTCTGCTCGGCCTCGCTCATATCACCCCGTATCCGCTCACGGTTTTTAACCGTTGTCAACTACGGCCGGCCCGCCGTGACGGACAGAAGCCAGCGGCTACCCGAAGTTCTCGACCTTCGCGGCGTCGGGATCGCCGCCGGCGGCCGCGACGGCCTCGGTCGCGTCGTCGAGGAACTCGGCGAAGCCGTAGACGAACACCTGCGTGTCGTCCGCCAGCGTCGCCGCAACGGCGTCGGTCAGCGGCTCCCCATCGTCGAGGACGGCGACGGACGCGCCGCGGTCGGACAGCGCTGCCAGCCGGTCGTCGTGGATCGGCGCGGCGTCGCGGTAGACGACGGCCGCCTCGCCGCCGTCCGCCAGGGCGCGTTCGGCGATGCCGACCGCCGGACCGACGCCGGGGCCCCCGGCGATCACGAGCACGCGCGACTCGTCCTCGTAGTAGGAGCTGCCGAACGGCCCCGACAGTTCGACGGTGTCACCGGCCGAGATTTCGGCGAGGTGGGGGCCCAGGTCGCCGTCGGGGTCGATCTCGACGGTGATCTCGAAGGTCTCCGCGACGTCCGGCGACGAGACGGTATAGAACCGCGACTCGTCGGCGGTCGGTAGCGTCAGCTTGCCGAACTGACCCGGACGGGCCTCGAAGCCCTCGGGCGTCTCGAACTCGATGGCGACGGCGTCGTCGCCGACGGACTGGACGGCGGCGACGGTGACGGCAGTGTCTTCCATGGCGTGGTGTCGGCACTCCCCGAGGAAGGTACTTTCGTTCGGCTCTATCGGCTGCCGAGGGGCTGCGGGGCCGATAGCCCGGCCGGCCGCGGGACCGGGCGCCGTTCCCGTCCGTCGGACGACCGCCGGCGACGTTCGATAGTATGAATTTCCGTCCGAACGTCCACTTCTCCGGCCGATGTAACGCGGGTTGCCGCGGCCCATTACAGAAGTCTTTTTGCCGGGGACCGGAAACTGACACGCAGTATGCCCGAGGACCTCAACTGGGCCATCGGCGGTGAAGCCGGTGACGGTATCGCCTCTACTGGGAAGATCTTTGCCCAGGCACTCTCGCGTGCCGGCCGTCACGTCTTCACCTCGAAGGACTTCGCGTCGCGGATCCGGGGCGGATACACCGCCTACAAGGTCCGGACGTCGGTCGACCGCGTCGAGAGCGTCGTCGACAGGCTCGACATTCTCATCGCGCTGACCGAGCGGACTATCGACGAGAACATGGACGAACTGCACGAGGGCAGCGTCGTTATCTACGACGGCGAGCGCTCGACGATGTCTGACGTCGAGGTGCCCGAGGGGATGCACGGCCTCTCGGTGCCGCTGAAACGCCTCGCCGAGGACGCCGGCGGGGCCATCATGGCCAACGTCGTCGCCCTGGGCGCCGCCTGCGAGGTGGCGAGTTTCCCCATCGAGAACTTGGACGAGTCGCTGGAGAAGCGCTTCGGCAACAAGGGCGAGGCCATCGTCGAGAACAACAAGGAAGCCGCCCGGATGGGCCGGGATTACGTCCAGGACAACTACGACTACGACTTCGAATACGACCTGGAGACGACGGACAACGACTACGTCCTGCTGAACGGCGACGAGGCGATCGGTATGGGCGCCATCGCGGCTGGGTGTCGGTTCTATGCTGGCTACCCGATCACACCCGCGACCGACGTCATGGAGTATCTCACAGGTCGAATCGAGCAATACGGCGGTGCGGTCGTCCAGGCCGAGGACGAGTTGGCCGCAGTCAACATGGCACTCGGTGCGGCCCGGGCAGGCGCGCGCTCGATGACAGCTACGTCCGGTCCAGGAATCGACCTCATGACCGAGACGTTCGGACTCGTAGCGACTACCGAGACACCGCTCGTAATCGCCAACGTCATGCGCTCGGGCCCCTCGACGGGGATGCCGACCAAGCAGGAACAAGGCGATCTTAACCAGATGCTCTATGGGGGTCACGGCGAGGTCCACCGGATGGTCGTCGCGCCGACGACCGTCGCGGAGTGTTTCCACAAGACGATCGAGGCGTTCAACCTCGCCGAGAAGTACCAGATGCCGGTCTATCTCACGGCTGATCTCTCGCTGGCGGTCACCGAGCAGACGTACGCACCAGAAGAGTTCGACATGGACACCGTCGAGATCGAGCGCGGGAACGTCGTCGACGAGGAGAATGTCGACGAGTGGCTCGACGAGAAGGGGCGGTTCCGTGCCCACGCTGCGACTGACGACGGGATCAGCCCCCGGGCGTTCCCCGGGACGATCGACGGCGCGCACATGACGACCGGCCTCGAACACGACGAGCTGGGTCGACGTACTGAAGAAGAGGAGGTCCGCGTCGAGCAGGTTCAAAAACGCGACCGAAAGGTCGAGACGGCACAGGAACGCGAGGAGTGGGACTATCGAGAGTTCGGCGATCCCGACGCAGACACGCTCGTGATTTCGTGGGGCTCGAACGAGGGTGCGACCAGAGAAGCGATCGCCCAGCTCGAAGGCGAATTACCCGTTCGGTTCATCTCGGTTCCCTACATGTTCCCGCGACCCGATCTGAGCGAGGAGATAGAGGCAGCAGAAGACGTGATCGTCGTCGAGTGTAACGCCTGGGGACAGTTCGCCGATCTGATCGAGCACGACGCGCTCACGCGCGTCCAGCGAATCAACAAGTACACTGGCGTCCGCTTCAAGGCCGATGAACTGGCTGGCGAGATCCGTGACGCCGTCGAGAAAACGGAGGCTACAGCATGAGTTCCGACGTTCGATTCACAGACTTCAAGTCCGACAAGCAACCCACCTGGTGTCCCGGCTGCGGTGACTTCGGGACGATGAACGGCATGATGAAAGCCCTGGCCGAAACCGGCAACAATCCCGACGAGACGTTCATCGTCGCAGGGATCGGTTGTTCGGGGAAGATCGGGACCTACATGCACAGCTACGCGCTGCACGGCGTCCACGGCCGCGCCCTCCCAGTCGGGACGGGCGTAAAGCTGGCCAATCCCGATCTGGAAGTCATGGTCGCTGGCGGGGACGGTGACGGCTACTCGATCGGCGTCGGTCACTTCATCCACGCCGTCCGGCGCAACGTCGACATGACGTACGTCGTCATGGACAACCGAATTTATGGGCTGACGAAGGGCCAGGCCTCGCCCACCAGTCGCGAGGACTTCGAGACGTCGACCTCACCGGAGGGGACCAACCAGCAGCCAGTGAACCCGAAAGCGCTGGCGCTCTCGGCTGGCGCGACGTTCATCGCCCAGTCGTTCTCCTCGGACTCTCAGCGCCACACCGAACTCGTCAAGAAGGCCATCGAGCACGACGGCTTCGGCTTCGTCAACGTCTACAGCCCGTGCGTGACGTTCAACGACGTCGACACCTACGACTACTTCCGGGACTCGATCGTCGATCTCGAAGACACCGAGCACGACGCGTCGAGTTTCGATCAGGCCAAGGACCGAATTCTGGAGAACGAGAAGGAGTACATCGGCGTCCTCTATCAGGACGAGGAGTCGATTCCCTACGAGCGGCGTGAGGGTATCGACGGCTCGATGGCCGAGATTCCCGACGGCGCGCCCGATGGCGCGACCGATCTGGTTCGGGAATTCTACTAAACCACTTTTTCCGCCTCGGGTTTCCTCGCGCGCTCTACAAAGCGCGCTGCGGGAACAGCGTTGCGGCGGAGCCGCAACGTCATTCGGTTGCGGGCCAGGCCCGCAGCCCGCGCAAAAACTTGGGGAAAAAGGCCGGAATCGCCTTGTGGGGGCGATTCCGGGGATCTGCGGAGTGCAACGACGCAGACGTTGTCAGAGCTGCGCTCTGACGGAAAAACGGCTCGCTTCGCTCGCCGTATGCTAGTGACTCAGCCTGCCTTTCCCCCCGGGTCGCTCGGTCGCGCGCCGTAATGCGCGCGACACTCGCTCCCGGCCACCGCGAGGCGGGCAGGAAGCGTGTTCCGCGCGCGATATGAGCGGAGCAAAGATCTCGAAATGAGCGAGCGGTGCAACCGCGAGCGCGCGATCAGCGCGGAACCGGGGAGGTGCGGGAGGCGCGAGCGGAGCGAGGGCCTCCAGACGAACGAGCGGGGAGAGTGAGGCGCGAACGAAGTGAGGGCCTCGAATGCGAACGGCACAGCCGTGAGCATAGCGACCCGCGAGTGTGGGGCTACGATAAGGCGGTTGCGGTCCCTGGGGGAATGAAAGGGCGACCCTCGCTCGCGTTGATATAGTCGCCTGAGCGACCTCTATCTGAGTGAGTGAAACGAACGAAGATATGTCGCTCAGCGACCGCGAGTAGCGAGAAACTCGAGGTCTCTCAGACCATTCGAGCGGGCCTTCGGCCCGCGCGAAGACGTGGTGAGGGCTTTCGAGGAGTGGTCGTCTCCAGTAGAAGCAGCGATTCCGAGCCAGCGTGGAGAGGGTCAGTCGTGCGTGAAGTACGTCACCGTCTCCTCGCTGGCGTGCCGATCAAGGCGGACAAACCCGACTCGCTCGAACTGCAGGAGGTCATCAGCCTCGTATGTCGCGACTCCAGGCTCGGCCCAGCCGGTGAGGTCGCCGTCCATCGTTCGCAGCCGAACGGGGAGCGCGCCACTCGCAGGCACCCAGTGGATGACGTCGACCTCCCCCGATTTCACGACCTCGATGTCGTCGCCGGTGTATTCGAAGGCGTCCCTGGTATGCTTCACACAGCCATACCCCTTCAGCCAGACTCGTTGGCCGTTCGGGGGGACATCCTGACTCTCGATCAATACGCCGCCTTCGACGGGAATCTCGCGCGTGCCGCGATCCTCGTGGTTGGGATGGTAGGGCGGTTCGCCCGTCTCCGGGCCGCCGATGATCGGCATCTCGACTGCCGGTCCGACGCCGTCATCTCCCTCGTGAGCATCCCGGACGAAGAACGCGCGGTCGGTCTCCTCGTCGATCAGGTCGCGATTGTTCGAATAGATCGAGGACATCGAGAGGTCGACGTTCGAGGTCGAGGTCCCGAGTTCGACCATCGCGTCGACGATGGCTGACCCACGGATGCCGCGCCGTTTGAGGCTCTTCAGCGTCGGTGCGCGCGGGTCGTCCCAGCCGTCCAGCTCGCCCGCTTCGATCTGTTCGGCGATTGAGGTGGTGCTCATCTTCACGTCGTAGGCGTCGACCTGAACGTGGCCCCAGTGGATGACCTCAGGGTACTCCCAGTCGAAGTAGTCGTAGACGAACTGCTGGCGCTTGGCCGAATCCTGAAGGTCTATTCCGCGGATGATGTGGGTGACGCCCGTGAGGTGGTCGTCGATGCCGCTCTGGAAGTCCAGCATTGGCCAGCAACGATACTCGCTGGCTTCCTCGCGGGGGTGGGGCGTGTCGATCATCCGGAAGGCCACGAAGTCCCGCAGTGCGGGGTTCTTGTGAGTGATGTCCGTCCGCACGCGCAAGGTGATGTCTCCCGAACTGTACTCGCCGTCGATCATCGCCTCGAACTCTTCGAGAGTCTGTTCGGCGTCTTTCTCGCGGTGGGGGCAGGCCTCACTGGAGTTCTTCAGATCCGAGAACTCCGCCTGGGGGCAGCTACAGGTGTACGCGCCGCCTTTCTCGATGAGCTCTCGGGCGTGGTTGTAGTAGATGTCGAGACGGTCGCTCGCTCGGAGAACCTCGTCAGGCTCGAAGCCGAGATAGTCGATATCGTCGAGGATGGCGTCGTAGGCCGAAAGATCCGGCCGCTTGGTCTCTGGGTCAGTGTCGTCGAACCGAACGATGAAGCTCCCGTCGTAGCGCTCTTTGTAGGTCCCGATGACCGACGGCATTCGGGCGTGACCGATGTGCCACGGGCCGTTGGGATTGGGCGCGGCGCGCATCCGGATCTCGTCGTAGTCCTCAGTGTTCGGAAGGTCGGGAAGGGCGTGTTCGTCTTCCTCGTCTTCGGCTTCGAGTTCCTCGACGCGCTCGGGTGCGAGCTCTTCCAGCCGATCGCGTTTCTCGGTGGCAGCCATCCCATTGACGCGGTTGACGACGGGTGCGATGACGCCCGGGATCTCGTCACCGAACTCCCGGAACTCGGGATTCTGGCCCATCAGCGGGCCCATGATGGCCCCGACCTGGGCGTCGCTCTCGTGTTTGAGCGCGTTGAAGAGGGCGTTGATCTCGGCGGCCTCCGCGGCGCGCTCGCGGATGTCTTCGTCCATGTGCCGGGCTAGTAGTGGGGCCGGCAAAACACTCCCGGGTTAGGCTTCGCAGTAGACGCCGCTGATGAACGCGCCCTCACAGGACAGGGTAAATTCGTAGCGCGCCACGTCGGCTGGATCACCGTTGACGGGCGCGTGGACTGTCATTTCCACGGCACTACCCGGCCCGATTTCTGTCTCCTCCCTCGACCCCCGCGTGGGCTGTCGACCCGTGATATCGGTCTCCTCATCGTCGAAAAAGAGCAGTCCATAGCCATAATTTTGCACATCAGTCGTCTCCGTGCCTGAATTCTGGATCGTCACGAGGATCCGGAACGACGACGCCGTCGTCCACGTTTCGGTGACCGTGACGTCCAGCCCATCGACGGTCGACACGGCAGTGCCCATCCCATCGCCTGCTGTCGTCGTCGTACGCTTGTCGCCTCCATTTTCTCCCTGCTCGCCGTTCCCGTTCCCTCCTTGCTCGTCGCTATCTGTCGAATCACTACAACCGGCGAGCCCCAGTGCCCCGGTCGCGAGTAGCCCAGCCCCACATCGTTGCAACAGATTTCGTCGCTTCATACAGTTGAGACAACGCCAGTCTATATCAACACTCCTACCGGACGCAAGACGCCGAGAAGCCGGAGAATCCTCGGATTCCATTGCACCCCAGTCCTGATTCACCAGCAACTCTGTACACCGAGAACGGGCGAAGGGTTTTCACGCAGTCAGTCGAATCACGACCTACGACAACCCACTGATCTGGGGGAGCAACTATGCAGCGAGGACGCACCTACAATCACGCGAAGGTACAGGAGTTCTGGCAGTTCCGCTGGAACGAGGAGGACGTCTACGAACTTGAGAACGCCGAGGATCCACTCTATGTCCTGGGGATGTTCCCATACACGTCCGGGAGCCTCCACATGGGACACGTCCGAAACTACGCGATAACGGACGCTTACGCCCGTTTCAAACGGATGCAGGGTCATGACGTTCTCCATCCGATGGGATGGGACGCGTTCGGCTTGCCAGCTGAAAACGCCGCCTACGAGCGCGCGACCGATCCCCGGTCCTGGACGGACTCGTGTATCACCCAGATGCGCGAGGAGATGGAGACGATGGGCTTTGGCTACGACTGGTCCCGAGAGATCACGACCTGCGAGCCCGACTACTACCGCTGGAACCAGTACTTTTTCCGGGAATTCTACGACGAAGATCTGGTCGATTATCGCGGCGCAGAGGCCAACTGGTGTCCCGACTGCGAGACCGTCCTCGCGGACGCACAGGTCGTCGACCCACCCGAAGACGTAAACCTCCACGGCCACGCCGAGGGCGTCTGCTGGCGATGTGAGACGCCCGTCACGACCCGCGAACTCGACCAGTGGTTCTTCACGATCACCGACTACGCCGACGAACTCCTCGATGGATTGGACGACCTCGAGGACTGGCCCGACAGCGTCACCGAGATGCAGCGCAACTGGATCGACAAGCGCGAGGGCGCTTGCGTCGGCTTCGAGGTCGAGGGGTACGGTGAGGTCGAGGTGTTCACGACTCGTCTCGATACGATCTGTGGCGCGACCTACCTCGCGGTCGGGCCGGGACACGATCTCGCAGAACAAATCGCTGCAGAGGACGACGCCGTCGCCGACTACCTCGACGAACACGATCCAGAAGCGATGGCCGGAATCGAGACCGATCGCACAGCCGTCAACCCGGTCACGGGCGAGGAGATCCCCGTCTACATCGCCGCCTACGTCCTCGACGACGTCGGCACGGGCGCGGTCATGGGAGTGCCCGGGCACAACGAGCGCGACCACGAGTTTGCGAACGCGATGGGGCTGCCAATCCGGAAGGTCGTCGAACCACGTGGCGATGGTTCAGTCGAAATCGACGTGGAAACTGCGCCCTACACCGGCGCGGGTCGGCTCGTCGAGAGCAACGAATACTCCGGGCTCTCGACTGCGGAGGCACACACGCAACTCCTCGGCGGTATCGACAGCGCGACCATCGACACGCAGTATCGCCTTCGAGACTGGCTGATCTCCCGGCAGCGCTACTGGGGGACGCCCATTCCAGTGGTTCACTGCGAGGAGTGCGGTCCGGTCCTCGTACCCGAACCAGATCTCCCAGTCGAACTCCCGGAGTTCGTCCAGTCACGAGGGAATCCACTCGACGCCGCAACCGAGTGGAAAGAGACGACCTGTCCCGACTGTGGTGCGCCCGCAGAGCGCGAGACCGACACGATGGACACCTTCGTCGATTCGTCGTGGTACTTCCTGCGATTCCTCAGCCCAGACCTGGAGGACGCTCCCTACGATGTCGACCTCGTGAACGAGACGCTCCCGGTCGACGCCTACGTCGGCGGCAAAGAACACGCCGTCCTCCATCTCCTCTATATCCGATTTTTCGCCCGCGCCCTGTCGGACGTCGGCTTGCTCGACCACCGCGAGCCCGTCGACCGCCTCATCAACCAGGGGACAGTCCTGCACGGCGGCGAGAAGATGTCCAAGAAGAAGGGCAACGCCATCGCTCCCCACGAATACGGTGCCGAGACCACCCGGCTGTTCGTCCTGAGCGCCGCCCATCCCAACCGGGACTTCGACTGGGCGGCCAAAGACGTCGGTGAGGCCTACGACCTCCAGCAGCGGATCTACGGACTTATCTACGACTTCGCCGACGGCCAGGCGACCACGGAGCGGGACGGCCCGGCCGAGCGATATCTCAGACGCGAGCTCGATCGAACAATCGCAGCAGCCACCGAAGATTACGAACGGTTCCGTGTCCATCAGGCGATTGGCGAGGTCCGCGGGCTCGCACAACTGCTGGGCCAGTACCGCGCCTACGACACGCCGGATCGAGAGACATACAAGCGCGGGCTAAACGTCCTGCTCAGACTGATCGCCCCGGTCGCACCCTACCTCGCCGAGGAGTGCTGGAACATGCTCCGTGCGGACGGGCTCGTCGTTCAGGCTGACTGGCCCACAGTCGAGAGTGACCTCGAAGCCTACGACCGCGAGCGAACGCTCGTCACGACCGTCAGAGACGACGTCCGGGACATCTGCGAGACTGCTGGAATCGCCGACCCCGAACGGATCGAACTCGTGGTAGCCCCGGAGTGGAAGTATAACGCATACGAGATGGCGCGCGAGCAGTCGGGCGATTCGATCGTCTCGGCTATCATGAGCGACGAGGCGATGCGCGAGCGGGGAGCGGCCGCTGAGTCCTACGCGACGTCTCTCGAAGGACAAGGGCACGGCCTGGAACCGATCCTGACGCGGGAGACCGAGCGTGCGGAACTCGAGCGCGCCTCGTGGTTGTTGGTCGACGAGTTCGATGCCGACGTTGTCGTCCACGGTGCCGAGGAAGCCGACGACCGACTCGCAGCGAAAGCCGATCCCGGAAAGCCCGCGATCCACATTTCCTGATTGTCGGTCCCTTCCGGCAATCTCGATCCGCTCTTGTGATATCACCCCTGTATTTTGCCGTACCGATAGACAGAATTAATCCACTGGTGTGCGAAGACAAGGACCGAGCCATGACAGCAACGCCCTCCACAAACGTCCGGTCGCGAGCCGCCCGCCTCGGACGGATGCTCGCCGCCCTGCTCGTGGTCTTGGCCGTCTCCGCCGTGGTCGTCGCCATCACCGCCCTGGTCCTCGGTGTGATGGCATTGCCGTTCACGCTCCTCGTCGGAGTCGTCGTCGGGACACTGCTGACCCCGTTCACGGAGAATCAGTGGCTACTCCTCTCGTGGATGATCGAGGAGCCAGCGCTCACAGTCGTACTCGGTGGCCTCACGCTGACGCTGGCGGTGTCGCTCGGCCCGGTCCGCTCCGAAATCGAATCATTCCGAGAAGAACTCGGTGTGCACGGTCGGCCCAGCGATACCGATCTGGTCCGGACAGTCACGCTGCTCGCCACACAGGCTGGCATCGCCGAGCCGGATGTGTTCGTCACCAAACGCCGCCGCCCTGAATCCTACGCCATCGGTGGGCGCACGAACGGGACGATTATCGTCACGTCGGGACTACTCGCGACACTCTCGGAATCTGAGCTGCGCGGCGTCCTCGCACACGAGGTGGCCCACCTCGCAAACGGAGACAGTCGACTGATGGGGCTCGTACTGACACCAACGCTCGTCATCGAGCACTTCAGCGATCGGGACCCGCCGAGCACTCGCTTGCTGCTCCACACGATCCAGACGTTCGGTCTGCCCTACATCGGTGCGTATCTCGTGTGGGCGTTGCTGTCGGTGGTCGCCCCGATCCAGCGGGTCGGCAACCAGTTCGGGCTCGCCGTCCTCTCGCGAGAACGGGAATTCGCGGCCGACCGCGCCGCTGCGAGACTGACTGGCGAGCCGAGCGCGCTCGCACAGGCATTGGAAACGCTGGAATCCGAACGGGGTCGCCCGGACGAAGACTTGCGAACCTGGCAGCAATCGGCCAGCATGCTGGACATTCTGCCGGCCGACTTATCCTCGACTACCGATAACCCGTTCCGGACGCATCCGCCGACGGACGAGCGAATCCGCCGACTCAGGGAGCTGGCTGCCGAGATGGAGGAGAAGTGAGTCGCCATAGTGGTCGCTGTAACAGTAGTTGCTAGCGCGGTTTCTTTAATCAAGCAGTGACCAGGTTTCTGGACGGGAAACAGCCGGGAGAGTTGTGTTAGGGTTGTCTCCACAGACGCCCTTCGAAAGACAGGACACTATCAGTGTATAGTGCGCTATTGCGTGTTCTGTTCGTGGTCGTTTGCGACGTGCTCGCGTATTTCGGAGAGCGAATCGAACCGTCGGGGACAGTTGGAACATTTCAAGAGCGGCATCGTGACACCTCCGCGTGTCACAGTAGTGGGTCCATAATAGTATACTTAACAGAAGGTCAAACGGGCGTTTGAAGCGCCTTCGCCGACGGACAGGATGCATCCAGAAAACGGCACGGAACCCCTCACTCATCCGGGCTGTCGTCAAGATGCCACGAGAGTCCGAGCGTCTCCGTGATCGACCGCGGATCATCGAGGTGGGGGACAGTCATCGCGACACTCTCATTGGCATCATCGTCGGTATCGACCGTTGTTGACGATCCCGAAACAAACGCCATACAGCAGGAACATCGCTGAGAAACTCCACATGGAACTCACCGACCTCGAAGAGGAAAACGACCGCCTCCACGATTGATGCCGTCGAAGACCACCTTGGACTCGAGAGTGCTGCCGACCCGGCTCCCGCTGAGGACTTACTACACACTCTGTACTGAACGGGCGTTTCACCGTACCACTGAATAAAGAAATCGTTTTGGCAACTACTGGTAAGCCTGTCCGCATCGACCATCCGGAGTCAGACGGTCGGAGCGGTAAATCGTTACAGCGACCACTATCAGTGCGCCGGCGTGTACGCGCCTGAAACCGTCGTCAACAGCACGATTCCCGCGATGATGAGGCCGATTCCGGCCACTGAAGCCAAGTCGATCGACTCCCCGAAGTAGACGATTCCGATGGCGGTCGTCCCGACGATTCCGACGGCCGACCAGATGGCATACACTTTTCCAATGGACAGTGCTTCGAGCGCGAGTCCGAGGAAGTAAAACGAACTCAGATAGCCGAGGACGACGCCGCCAGTCGCGACGTGATTCGAGAAACCATCAGACAGTTTGAGGGCGGTCGTGCCGACCAGTTCCGCTGCGATTGCTAGTACCAGTGCCAGTGCGGGATTCATGATCGAATCCAGACCGACCACCGGAAAGTAGGTTCTCGAATTCGCTGCCACTTGCGCGTAGTTGCAGCAGCGACCGTCAGCGTTTCACCACCTGTAGACGAATAGCGAGTATGGGCGACCTCGCCGAACTGGGGCTTTCGAGCTACGAGGCTGGAGTCTATCGGACACTTCTGAGCCTCGGATCATCGCCGGCAAGGGTGATCTCGGGCGTGAGTGATGTCCCCAGAGGCCGGATCTACGACGTGTTGAACACCCTCGACAGTCGCGGACTCGTCAGGACTCACGACTCACGGAAGCCGACACGCTACGCGGCCGTCGATCCCGAGATCGCCGTCGATCGTCTACTCGACGAACGCCGTCGCGAACTAACAGAGCAACGCCAGCACTACGAGTCGGTGGCCCAGAAAGTGAGCGAGCAACTCTCGCCAGCGATACCAACCGAGAGTCGGTTCTGGACGGCCCCACTCGGCAGCGAGGAAGCACTCTCCCTCGCCAGAGATCAGCAAGAACTCGCCGAAGACCGGATAACGTCGGTGATCGGCGCGCCATACGAGAACGCGGTTTGGGAGCAGTACGCCGCCGAGATCGACGTCATCGAGCGCGAGATTGACCCAGAACTGGATGTCCGCGTGCTCGTGAGCGAGTCACTCCTTTCGGGAATCGGCGACGAGATCCAGAACGAACTCTTCGATCTCTCGGAAGGCCTCGCCGTCCGGTCAACTCCCGATCTCTCGATCACTGTCGATGTCGTCGATGGGCACACGGTCTACGTCCACGTCACAGATCCATTCGACCCGAGCGAGCGCCTCGGTGTCGTCGCCGTCCGGGATGAAGGCTTCGCGGACACGATCGAAACGGCGTTCGAGAACGTCTGGACCGAGGCCCGACGAATTGCTGGTCGATGACTCAATAAAATAACTATAGAACGCTTCTCGGGCCCGTTTTCACTTTCACTCCACGCTCCAAACCCACAAGTCTATCCGGCACCGAGAGTCGGGACAGATGGGAGGTCGTCAGCTACTCACGGAGTCGGACGTGTCGTTCGACCCCACAGCGGTCGAGATCGACGACGAGGAGGTGCTTGACCTGCTGGACCCCGTCGTTCGGGAGTGGTGGGTCGAGCGCTTCGGCACGTTCGTCCCCGACAACGGCGGCTTCTTCACGCCACCACAGAAGGAGGCCATCCCGCTGATACACGAGGGTGAGAACGCCCTGATCGCCGCGCCGACCGGGAGCGGCAAGACGATGGCTTCCTTCGTAGGAATAATCAATGAACTGTTCGCCCGGGACCGCGCGGATGGCCTCGAAAACTCGGTCTACTGTCTCTACATCTCGCCACTGAAATCGCTGGCCAACGACATCCACCGAAATCTGGAGGTCCCACTAGAGGGGATCACCGAGAAACTCGACGCACAGGGTGAACGCGTCGAGATTCGCCACGCGATTCGCCACGGCGATACCCCCGACAGTGAGCGCCAACGGATGTTGAAAGAGACGCCACACATCCTCAATACGACGCCCGAGACCCTGGCGATTCTCCTGAACTCGCCCAAGTTCAAGCAGAAATTAGAAACGGTGGAGTACGTCATCGTCGACGAGATTCACAGTCTGGCCGCCAATAAACGCGGCACACATCTCTCAGTCTCGCTGGAGCGCCTCGAAGCGATGGCCGAAACCTCACCCACGCGGATCGGTTGTTCGGCAACCGTCGAGCCCCTGGAGACGATGGCGGCGTATCTGGTCGGGCGGGAGTCACGAGATGGGCCAGCCCGCGACTACGAAATCGTCGATGCTCGCTTCGCCCGCGAGTTCGACATCGAACTCTCCTGTCCGACCGACGATCTGATCGACACGCCCGGTGAGATCGTCTCGGAGCGATTTTACGACCAACTGCACGACCTGATTCAGGACCACACGAACACCCTCGTCTTCACGAATACCCGTTCCGGGGCCGAGCGCGTCCTGCACAACCTCCGCGAGAAGTTTTCGGCCTACGGCGAAGATAACTCCGGGTGTCACCATGGGAGTCTCTCCAGAGACCGTCGCGAGGAGATTGAACGGCAACTCAAAGACGGGAGTCTCGACGTCGTGACGACCTCGACGAGCCTCGAACTGGGGATCGACATGCCCCATATCGACCTCGTGGTACAGATTGGCTCGCCCAAGTCCGTCGCCTCATTGCTCCAACGAATCGGTCGTGCGGGCCACCAGCTCGGCGAGACCGTCACGGGACGGGTGATCGCGCTCGACCGGGACGAACTGATCGAGTGCGCCGTGATGCTCAAAAAGGCAGAAGAAGGGTTCGTCGATCGGGTGTTCGTTCCCGAGAATGCCCAGGACGTGGCCGCCCAGCAGGTCTACGGAATGGCGATCAACGGCCCGCGTCCCGAGCGCGAGATCCGCGAGATCCTCCAGCGAGCCTACCCCTACAGGAACTACAGCGACGGCGAGTGGGAGTCACTGATGCGGTACCTCACGGCCAAGTATCCCGGTCTGGAGGAGAAGAACGTCTACGCGAAGATCTGGCGGGACACGAACGATCCGCCCGACGGCGAGCACCACTATGAGGAGTACGACGTCGGCGAGCCGTTGATCGGCAAGCGCGGCCGGATGGCACGGGTCATCTACATGACCAACATCGGAACGATTCCCGATAGTTTCACCTGCGATGTGTTCACCCGCTCGGGTGAGGACTGGGTCGGGCAACTCGACGAGGCGTATCTGGACGGGCTGGAGACTGGCGACGTGTTCGTCCTCGGCGGTGATCGCTTCGAGTTCCGGTATCGCCGCGGCTCGAAGGTGTACGTCGACCACACGAGTGCGCGGCCGACGGTCCCCTCGTGGTTCTCCGAGCGCCTGCCGATGAGTTACGACCTGGGTCTGGAGATCCTGGCCTTCCAGCGTGAACTGGTCGAACGCTTCGCCGAGGGCGGCCGCCCCGCAGTCAGAGTGTGGCTCCGGGAGTTTCCCATCGACGAACACTCGGTCCGAGCGATTACAAGGTTGTTCGACGAGCAGCTCAGATATGCCGGCCCGGAGAGCGTCGCGACCGACGACCGAATCGTGATCGAGGAGGTCAGGGATCGCCAGGAGTACGAGCGCCGCTATCACGTCCACTCGATCTACGGCCGGCAGTTCAACGACGGCTTTTCGAGAGTGCTGGCCTCCCGAATCGCCCAGGCCGCAACCGCGAACGTCCAGGTCGCGGTGGCGGACAACGGATTCACGCTGTCGATGCCGCTCAACAGGCGGGTCGATGTCGAGGGGATCGTGGAAGATATCGAACCCGAAGCAGTCAGGGCCGACCTCCGGGCAAGCCTGGAAGGGACGGATCTGCTCGAACGATACTTCCGGATCAACGCGACGCGGGCGCTGATGATCCTCAAACGCTACAAGGGCTACGAGAAGTCGGCCAGCGAGCAGCAGTTCAACGCCGACATGCTACTGAGCTTCGCGGACGACCTCGATCGATTCGCTGTCATGGAAGAGACCTATCGCGAAATTCTGGAGGACAAACTCGACATCGCCGCGATCGAGGACATCGTCGGCGCAGTCCAGTCCGGCAAATTAGATGTGGTCCACCACCGCGTGGACTCGCCGACGCCGCGGGCGTTCGGATTGGCGACGCTGTCGGCCAGCGACGTCGTCCTGGCCGAAGACGAGTCCGCCGTCTTGCAGGAGTTCCATCAGCGGGTACTCGAGGAAATCGAGGGCGAGGGTGTGGATCCAGTGGCCGTCGAAGAGTAGCCATACTCGTTAGGGGTCGAGTCCATATCTGAAGGGGTCTTTCACGTAGTATATGACGACGACACACTACGAGATTCTCCACGTCGACGATGATCAGGCGATGGGTGAGATAGTCGCGACTTACCTAGAGCGTGAGCAGAGTGGACTCGATTGTACGGTCCATCTGGAGCATTCACCGATGGCCGCACTGGCGGAACTCCGCGAGGGGACGACCGATTACGACTGTGTGGTCAGCGATTACCAGATGCCGGAGATGAACGGGATCGACTTTCTCGAAGCGGTCCGAGAATCACACCCAAAACTGCCACTGCTCCTCTTCTCGGGGACGGAGACCAGTGATGTGGCTGCAGAAGTCGTTCACGCCGGCCTCACCGACTACCTCAGGAAGGGCTTCGGTGGCGAGCCATACACGATGCTCGTCCGGCGAGTCGAGCACGCGATGGCTGGCGGTGGCGCGTTCGACCCCGAGACGGAGGTCGAACTCGACGGTGTCGGCGTCGTCGGTGTCGACGAATCCTTCGACGAAGTCGACGATGCCTACGCCAGCCTCTACGATTACGACGCCGGGGAGATTGCGGGGAAACACTGGACCGAACTCCATCCCGACGAAGAGGTCGACCACATCAAGACCCACGTCCTGCCCGTGGTACGCGACGGCGGGGAGTGGACCGGCCGCAGCAAGGGGTTGCGCGCCGACGGCTCGACGTTCACCGAATCGAAGATGGTCACGGCACTGGACGACGGTCGCATGTTGATCGCGGTCTCCGCACTCGACGCCTGATACCGTAGAGGGCTGCTCATCGCAGGAGCCTGATCATCGCAGGAGCGTGTTGATAGCGTCGGGAACGACGAGCACCCGACTTCCAGGCTCGATCGCTTCCTCGGGGATGTCGGCAGCGTGCATGAGACAGTCTTCGATTAGTTCCGGATGCTGGCTGTTGGTCATCCAGACCTCGGCGTTCTGGAGGACACGCGCGAGCACGAACGCCCGCTGGGCACCGGGTTCGTACCCCTCTCGCATCTCTCGATACAGCGACTCAGCGTCGCTGGCGCTTTCGAGCCAACGCTTAAATCGCTGCTCACCCGTGCCATCACCGGCGCCCTCCGGAAGTGTCGCGGGCACGACAATCCGTCCTCCGTCTCGAAGGGGGTTGTGATCGCCCAGTGCGACGTAGGTCGCTGCGCGAGTCGCCTGATAGAGGTTGGCGTCTTTGGGCGCGCCGATCCCTGCGATGACGGCATCGTATCCCCCGTCGACCTCCGAGGCCAGCGCTCCTCTCGCGGTGGCTGCAAGCGTGGCGACGACGTCCCGCGGTTGGCCGGCCTCGACGCCCAGGAATCCTTGCGGTCCGTGCGTCACGTTGATGCAGAAGTCGGGGCCGGCGAGGTCGCCAGCGCGGTCCAGAAAGTCCCGAAACGGGTTGTCCTCGATCCGTCCAATCCGCGTCCCGTCTTGGGACAGGAGCCCCGGACCGTGTGTATAGCCGATCTGAGATTCGCCGCCTGCGCCGATCACGACCGTCTTCGCTCCGCCGGAGAAGCCCGCGTACTGGTGGGGCTCGACCATCCCCGTCGCCAGCACGGTGTCTGCGGCCGCGACCGTGCGATTGATCTCGATGTCGATGCCGTCGACCTGGCCGACGGTAACTGTCGCGTCGGAGTCGTGGTTCTGGACGAGGTCGGCGTGACTCCCGAGTTCGGCCGCGATCTCTTCGTCGGTCATCGGTCGGTGGAGCCCGAGACCGAGGACGACAGAGATCTGTTCGTGGACCACGCCGCAACTGTCGAGCGCGCCGAGCAGAACGTCGAGCAGAACGTCGTCAGGAGTCGCTCTCGTCACATCGGTTACGACGATCGCGACGGCGTCGTCAGGATCGACGATTTCCCCGATGTGCGGGCCGTGAGGGTCGGCGACGGCGCGCTCGGCTGCTGGCCGGACGTCGACGGCGGTACCCCCGGCCGGTATCGCAGTGTCGACTGTGCACTCCGGCAGCGAAACGTCGATCGTCCCCGTCCCCAGCGGGAGTTGCATACGCTATCTCTACCCGTCACCGAGAAAAAACGAGGGGCCTACACTTCGGAACGCTTGATCAGGGCGTACAGCAGGAGGCCACCGAGGATCACACCGATATAGACCTCGCTGGCTGCAAGGATCTTGGCAGCCCAGCCTGTCGGCCCGACGTTGCCGTACCCGACAGTGAGGAAGGTGATATAGCTGAACGCGAC
>ENA-ORDC01001245-ORDC01001245.1-marine-metagenome-genome-assembly--contig:-NODE-1245-length-19723-cov-7.314262_pt1 | contig 19723 bp, 21 predicted proteins | sample MGYA00237783_ERZ508515 | MGnify/ENA primary metagenome ERZ508515 (study PRJEB26186, sample SAMN06268792) | marine metagenome | isolation source: Eden Landing Ponds, San Francisco, CA, USA | place... | reverse complement strand
CCCTCGAGGGGAACCTCTGTCGCTGTACCGGCTACCAGAACATCGTCAACGCCGTCGAGAACGCCGCCGAGAAGCTCCGTTCCGGCGAGGCCGAGGTCGCCGCGGACGGCGGCAGCGTCGACGCCGACGTCGACGGCGGGGCCGACGCGGACTGCCGGGCGGACGCCGCCCGCGGGTCGATCGCCGACGCCGACTACCCGAACCGCGACGGCGACGGAGGAGGTGACTGAGGATGGGCGTCAAATCGGTCGAGGCCGACGAGATCGACGCCGCCGACATTCTGGGCTCGGCGATCGAGCGCCGGGAGGACCCCGCCCTGTTGACGGGCGACGCCGAGTACACCGACGACATCCAGCGCGCCCGGATGTGCCACGTCGCCATCGCGCGCAGCCAGCACGCCCACGCGAAGATCGAGTCCGTCGACACGAGCGAAGCCGAGTCGATGGACGGCGTGATCGCGGTGTACACGGCCGACGACCTGGACGTGCCCGGTCTCCTCCCGGTCGGGTGGCTGCTCGACACCCTCGAACAGGTCGACCACCCGATCCTCGCCTCCGACCGCGTCCGCTACCAGGGCGACGCCCTGGCGGTCGTCGTCGCCGAGAATCGATACCAGGCCCACGACGCGGCCGACCGCATCGAGGTGGAGTACGAGCGCCTCGACGCGGTGACCGACCCGACGGCGGCCCTCGACGACGACGCCCCGGTCCTCCACGAGGACACCGGCAGCAACACGGCGTTCACCTGGGAGATCGGCGACGAGTCCGCGACGGACGACGCCTTCGACGACGCCGACCGGGTCGTCGACGTCGACCTGGAGAACCAGCTCCTGATCCCGAACGCGATGGAGCCCCGGGCGGTGGTCGCGGAGTACAACCGGTCGGACGACGAGCTGGCGGTCCACATGACCACCCAGAACCCGCACCTCCACCGCCTGCTCATGGCGGGGGTCATCGACCACCCCGAGCACAAGCTGCGGGTGCGCGCGCCGGACGTCGGCGGCGGGTTCGGCTCGAAGATCCACCACTACGCCGACGAGGCGCTCGTCGCCTGGACCGCGAAACAGCTCGGCCGCCCCGTGAAGTGGCAGGCGACGCGGACGGAGACGTACGTCACCGACGCCCAGGGGCGCGGCCACCGGACCCACGCCGAGATGGCCCTCGACGACGAGGGGTCGATCCTGGGGCTGCGCGTCGACACCGACGCGAACATGGGCGCGTACCTCTCGACGTTCGCGCCCGCGGTGCCGACGTACCTCTACGGGACGCTGCTCTCGGGGCAGTACGACATTCCCGCCATCCACTGCTCGGTGCGGGGGGCGTTCACCAACGTCCCGCCGGTCGACGCCTACCGCGGCGCCGGCCGCCCGGAGGCGTCGTTCGTCGTCGAGCGGCTCGTCGACACGGCGGCCCGGGAGCTCGACCTCGACCCCGCCGAGTTCAGGCGGCGGAACTTCGTCCAGGAGTTCCCCCACCAGACGCCCGTCGCGGTCTCCTACGACAGCGGCGACTACGACGAGCCCCTCGACCGGGCGCTCGAACTCCTCGACTACGAGGACTTCCGCGAGCGCCAGGCCGAGGCGAGGGACGAGGGCCGGTACCTCGGCGTCGGCCTCTCGGCGTACATCGAGGCCTGCGGGCTGGCCCCCTCGGAGCTGGCCGGGGAACTCGGCGCCCAGGCCGGCCTCTGGGAGAGTTCGCTCGTGCGCTTCCAGCCCTCCGGGACCGTCACCGCGTACGTCGGCACTTCGGGCCACGGACAGGGCCACGAGACGACCTACGCCCAGATCGTCGCCGCCGAACTCGGGATCGACTACGACGACGTGGAGGTCGTCGAGGGCGACACCGACGAGATCCCCCAGGGGATGGGCACCTACGGCAGCCGAAGCGCCGCCGTCGGCGGCAGCGCCCTCGTCAAGAGTTCGGAGAAGCTCGTCGAGAAGGCCCGCCAGATCGCCGCCCACCAGCTGGAGGTGTCGCCCGAGGACCTGGAGTTCGAGGACGGCGAGTTCCGGGTCACGGGCGCCCCCGACCGCTCGATGGGGATCCAGGACGTCGCGGGCGCGGCCTACCTCGCCCACGACATGCCCGAGGGGATGGAGCCGGGGCTGGAGGCGACCTCCTTCTACGACCCCGACAACTTCGTGTTCCCCTTCGGCGTCCACGCCGCGATCGTCGAGGTCGACCCCGACTCGGGGGAGATCAGCTTCGAGCAGTACGTCGCCGTCGACGACGTCGGCAACCAGATCAACCCGAAGATCGTCGAGGGCCAGATCCACGGCGGCGTCGCCCAGGGCGTCGGGCAGGCGCTCTACGAGAAGGCCGAGTACGACGAGAACGGGCAGCTCCTGACGGGATCGATGCAGGACTACGCCGTCCCCAAGTCGATCCACATCCCGGAGATGGAGACCGACTCGACGGTGACGCCGAGCCCGGTCAACCCGCTCGGCGTCAAGGGCGTGGGCGAGGCGGGCACCATCGCCTCCCCGCAGGCGGTGGTCAACGCCGTCTGCGACGCCCTGGAGCCGTTCGGCGTCGACCACATCGACATGCCGCTGACCCCCGAGAAAGTCTGGCGAGCCGTCGACGGCGCGGGGGGTGAGCGCTGATGTATCCCGGGAACTTCGAGTACCACCGCGCCGACAGCGTCGAGGACGCCCTCGACCTGCTCGCCGACCACCCGGACGCGGAGCTCCTCGCCGGCGGGCACAGCCTCCTGCCGGCGATGAAGTCGGGGCTGGCCAGCCCCGGCCACCTGATCGACATCGGGCGGATCGACGCCCTGCGCGGGATCGAGCGCGACGGCGACGCGATCTCGATCGGGGCGCTCACGACCTACGACGCCGTTATCGACTCCGAGGCCGTCGCCGAGGGGGCGTCGGTCCTCGCGGAGGCGACCCGCACGGTCGGCGACGCGCAGGTCCGCAACCGTGGAACGATCGGCGGCAACCTCGCCCACGCCGACCCCGCGTCGGACCTCCCGGGTGCGGTGCTGGCGGCCGACGCGACGCTCGTCGCCCAGGGCCCGGACGGCGAGCGCGAGATTCCCGTCGACGACTTCTTCCAGGGGATGTACGCGACCGCGCTCGCCGAAGACGAACTGCTCACGCGCGTCGAGGTGCCACACCGGCCGGACGCGGCGGGCGCCTACGCCAAGAAGCCGAGCCCGTCCTCGGGGTACGCCATGGTGGGGGTGGCCGTCGCGCTGACCCTCGACGGCGACGTCGTCGACGACGTTCGCGTCGCGGCCAACGGCGCCCTCGACCACGGCGTCCGCCTCGAACCGGTCGAGGGCGCCCTCGCTGGCGAGTCCCTCGACGACGACGTGATCGAGACCGCCGCGGCCCGCGCCGGCGACGACGTCGAGGACTGGGCGCTCATGGACGACCTGCAGGCCTCCGGGGAGTTCCGCCGGCAGCTCCTCTCGGTCTACGCCCGGCGGGCGCTGGAGCAGGCCACGGAGCGCGCGGGCGCGGTCGCGCCGGCGTGAGCGCTGCCGGGGCCTGACGCAGTTACTCGTCCGGTCGTCGCGCCCGCCCTCGGGGTCTCGACCGTTGCCATGATCCGAATCCCGGTCGTCGCGCCCGACGCTCCCGTCGACGAGGCCGCGCGCCGGCCGACCGCCCTGTTTCGCTGCAGTCAGGGGACAGCAGCTCGCGGCGCCGCCATCGCTGGCCGTTCCCCGACCACGTGTCGATAGTGCAGACGATCGCGTGACGTATCACCCGACGTCCTTCCGGCAGGTGTAGCTTTATTATAGTCGATCATGTGACAGCCACACGGACCTATGAAAGTAGAAGCCGCGGTCGTCGAGGAGCCGGGAATCGAGGGACGACACGAATCCCACGGCAACATCAGGGTCGACGAGGTCGAACTCGACGATCCCAAGGTGAACGAGGTACAGGTCGACATGAAGCGCGCCGGCGTCTGCCACAGCGACTGGCACGTCGCGACCGGCGACCTGCCGGTCGATCACTTCCCGTGTACGCTCGGGCACGAGGGTGCGGGGGTCATCACCCAGGTCGGGGAGGGCGTCACCCACCTCGAGGAGGGCGATCACGTCACGCTCTCGTGGATTCCCTCCTGCGGGCGCTGTCAGCCCTGCGCGGAGGGCAACCAGCACCTCTGCGTCCGCGGGCGGTTCATCGAGCGCGGCACCCTGCTCGACGACACGTTCCGGATGCACCGGGGCGACACGGAGATCGGCCAGATCCTGCTGAACGGCTGTTTCGCGAACTCGATCACCGTCCCCGCGGACTCGGTCGTCCCCGTCCCGGAGGACATCCCGTTCGAAATCGCCTGCCTCGTCGGCTGCTGCGTCGCGACGGGCTTCGGCGCGGCGCGCAACCGGGCGAACATCTCCCCCGGCGACACCGTCGTCCACTTCGGCTTCGGCGGCGTCGGCGCCAACGCCGTCCTCGGGTCGAAGGCCCAGGGCGCGAGCGAGATCGTCGTCGTCGACCCCAAGGAGTCCAAGCGCGAGTGGGCCGAGGACTTCGGCGCGACCCACACCGTCGATCCCAACCAGGAGGACCCGCGGGAGTTCGTCGAGGGGCTCACCAACGGCATGATGGCCGACGCGGCCATCTACACGGGCGACCTCGGCGAGGCCGAGTCGCTCGGGCAGGCGTACTCGACGGTCGGCAACCGCGGCCAGCTCATCTCGGTCGCGAGCAACCCGATCGAGGTCGATCACATCGACTTCCCGATCGAGGCCGGCGGCGTCAACCAGTTCACCTTCGGCGAGCGGGAAGCCCGGGGCACGCTGTACGGCGGGTGGAGCCCCCGCTACGCGATCCCGACCCTGCTGGACATGTACCAGAAGGGCGACCTCCCGCTCGACGACCTCATCACGGGCACCTACGACCTCGACGGCGTCAACGACGCCTTCGACGACATGGTGAGCGGCAACAACATCCGCGGCGTCCTGAAGCTGTAACGGCCTCCGCGGCGTCCCGAAGCTCCGGTACGGTCCGATCCAACCGACCCGTTTTCTTCGCGAGCGTTCCCCCGATCAGGGCACCCAACGTCCGTCAGGCACCCCACGTCCGTCAGGCGCCCCACGTCCGTCAGGCACCCCACGTCCGTCAGGCACCCCACGTCCGTCAGGCACCCCACGTCCGTCAGGCGCCCCACGTCACCACGGCGGGCGACGCCGGTCGCGTCAGCAGGCGTCCAGCAGCGTCAGGAGCCGATCGGTCAGCGTCTCCTCGTCCGCGGCCACCAGTCGGACCATCGCCTCCTTGCCGACGGCGCCCCGGTCGTAGACGGCCGCCGGCGTCCCGGTCGCCGCGTCGAACGCCCGCTCGGCGGCCCAGCCCATCGTCGAGCCCTCCTCGTCGGGCGACGGCTCCTCGCGTCGGTCGATCTCGATCGCGGGGGCGTCGAGCGCGTCGAGGGGCGACTCGATCCGCTCGTCGAACCGCACGTTCGCGGCGAACCGGAGCGCGGGGTCGCGTTCCCGCGCCGCGAGCAGGAAGCGCGCGACGTGGCTCGACGCCCCGAAGCGCGTCCCGCGGACGGATCTCACTCCCGAGTCGATGCGCACGAGGCGTCCCTCGACCGCGACCGTCTCGTCGACCGCCTCGGCGTGGGGCGTCGCCCCCGCGACGTTCGTGCCGACCTCCGGGATCAGCGCCCGGGCGTCCGCGGCGACGAGTCGCTCGACGATCCGCTCGACGGCCGCCCGGGTCGGCTGCCGGGCCGCTCGGTCCCGGAGCGGTGCGAGGTGGTGGACGGCGCCGGGACCCTCCCCGACGGCCAGCGGGTACCGAATCATCCGCTCCACGACGCCGACGGCGAACCCGACCGCGTCGACGGGGTCGTCGCGTCGGGCGAGTCGCGCGGCGATCGCGCTGGAGAGCGCACAGCCCGACCCGTGGGTCGCCGCGGTGTCGACCCGCGGCCCGTCGACGGTGACGACGTCGTCGCGCCCGACCAGCACGTCCCGGACGGTCCCGTCGTCCGTCTCGACGTGGCCGCCAGTCACGAGCGCCCAGTCGGCGCCGAGGTCGACGAGTTCCCGTCCGGCTTCGCGCATCGTCGCGGCGTCCCGAACGTCGACGCCCGTGAGCGCCGCGGCCTCCGCCGCGTTCGGCGTGACGACCGTCGCCTCCGCGACCAGTTCCTCGTAGGCGTCCTCGCCGGCCCGGGTCAGCAGGCGGTCGCCCGACGCCGCGACCATCACCGGGTCCACGACGACCGGCGCCGTCCAGTCGGCGGCGTGATCCGCGACCACCTCGGCGACGGACGCCGTGCCGAGCATCCCGGTCTTGACGGCCCGGACGTCGAAGTTGCTCCCGACCGCCTCGATCTGGGCGCGGACCTCGTCGACCGGGACAGGGTGCGTCGACGTCACGCCCCGCGTGTGCTGGGCGGTCACGCTCGTGATCGCGCTCGTCCCGAACGCCCCGAGCGCCTCTATCGTCTTCAGGTCGGCCTGCACCCCTGCCCCGCCGCCCGAGTCGCTGCCCGCGACCGTCAGGACGGTCGGCCGCTCGACGGGCGCCGCCAGTCGTTCGTCCGTCATAGGATCGAATACCACTCGGTAGTATTAGTAAGTTATTGCCGTGCGGCGGCGGTGAGTCGACCGGACGATGGATCCGAACGACGACGCGCGCCGTGACCGATCCCCGAGCGGTGACGCACGGAGCGATCGGCCGATGAGTGACCGACTGCTCGACGCGGGGAACGAACTCTGGGCGGCACAGACGGACCACCCCTTCGTGACCGAACTGGCGGCCGGGACGCTCGACGACGCCGCGTTCCGGTACTGGGTGAAACAGGACTACCGGTACCTCCTCGACTACGCCCGGCTGTTCGCCGTCGGAGGCACGAAGGCGCGCGACGAGGGGACCATGACGGAGTTTCTGCGGATCGCCCACGCGACCCTCGACCGGGAGCTGGACCTCCACCGCGCGTTCGCCGACGACTACGGCATCTCGCGGGCGGACCTGGAGACGGTGGCGAAGGCGCCGACGTGCGAGGCGTACACGAACTACCTCGTCCGGACGGCCCACGAGGGATCCATCGCGGAGATCAGCGCCGCGCTGTACCCCTGCGGGCAGGGGTTCCTCGACGTCGGCGCGCACGCCGCGGACCTCGCCACGGAGGACCACCGGTTCACGCCGTGGATCGAGACGTACACCAGCGACGAGTTCCGGGAGGTCGTCGCCTGGATGCGCGACCTGGTGGACCGCTGCGGGGAGCGGTACCCCGGCCACCGCGACGCCATGCGCGAGGCGTTCCTGACCAGCGCCCGACTGGAGTACGCGTTCTGGGAGATGGCCTACACGCGAGAGGGGTGGGACGTCCGCTGAGCGAGGCGTCCGCGCCGCCCCTTCCGCGACCGGATCACGCCGCGTCGGCCACCAGCGCGCGCGCCTCCTCGAAGAGGTCGTCCGCCCGCTCGGCCGAGCGGGCCTCGGCGGTCACGCGGATCAGCGGCTGGGTCCCGCTCGCGCGGACGAGCAGCCAGCCGTCCTCGGTCCCCACCCGGACGCCGTCGAGCGTCGAGACGTCGTCGTACCGTTCGGCGACCAGTGCCGCCACGTCGGCCATCCGCTCGTGGCGGTCCTCGACCTCGAAGGAGTCGCGCCGGATCGGATACGTGTCGACCGCCTCGACCATCGCGGCGAAGGAACCCCGCGCGGCGACGAGGGCCGCGAGGCGGACGGCCGCGAGCGGGCCGTCCGGGCAGAGCGTCTCCCCGGGCCAGATCCACGCCCCGCTGGGCTCCCCCCCGAAGGCCACGTCCGCCTCGCTCGCCCGCTCGGCGACGTAGACGTCCCCGACCCGGGTGCGGACGACCTCCGCCCCCACCGCGGCGAGGTGGTCGTCGACCGCGAGGCTGGTGTCGACGGGGGCGGCGATCCGGTTGGCACTCGCGTTCTCGACCGCGGCCCGCCCGAACAGCGCGAGCAGGACGTCGCCGGGGACGAACTCCCCGGTTTCGTCGACGGCCATCATCCGGTCGGCGTCGCCGTCGTGGGCCACGCCGAGGTCGGCGTCGGTCGCGGCGACCGTCGAGCACAGCGCCGCCAGGGTCTCCGCGGTCGGTTCGCTCGGTCGGCCGGGGAACCGGCCGTCGGGCTGGGCGTTCAGCGTCCGCACGTCGCAACCGAGTTCGAACAGCGCGTCCGCGGTCACCCCGCCCGCGCCGTTGCCGACGTCGACGACGACCGAGAGGTCGCCGCCGAGGCTCCCGTCGCCCGTCTCGACCAGCGCCGCGGCGTGGCGCTCGCGGGCGTCGGCCCAGTCGGTTCGCGATCCGTGGCCGTCCCACCCCGCCAGGTCGTAGGCTTCCTCCTCGACGAGCCGTTCGATCTCCGCTCGCCGGTCGGTGTCGTACGCCTGGCCGCTCGGGGTCCACAGCTTCAGGCCGTTGTCCTCGGGCGGGTTGTGCGAGGCGGTGACGCTGACGCCGGCGTCGGCCTCCTGCCAGGCGATGGCGCGGGCCACCGTCGGCGTCGCGGCCAGCCCCAGGTCGACGACGTCGACGCCGCACTCGCGCAGTCCCGCGGCGACGGCGTCGACGAGCACCCGGCCGCTGTCCCGGGGATCCCGGCCCACGACCGCGCGCTCGACGTCCGTGGATCCGACCGCCCGCCCGATCGACAGCGCCAGGTCGGCGGTCACGACTTCGCCGACGCGACCGCGAACCCCGCTCGTTCCGAACATGGGTGACGGTTCGGCGGCACGGGCAAAGGTTTTCCTTCCCTAACGCCGCTCCGACCGGGCCTAACCCGGAGCCCCCGGGACGGCGCTGTTGCCGAGGTGGTGAGCGCCGTGGACCGTGAACCGACACGTCCTTGTCGCGTCCGCGACTCGTCTCCGTCGATGTGGCCCTGGGCGCACCTCGGACTCGGGTACCTCCTCTTCCGCGCGACGCCGGCCGGTCGGACGCGCCCCATCGACGGCGTCGCGGTGCTCGCGCTGGCGTTCGGCACGCAGTTCCCCGACCTCGTCGACAAGCCGCTGGCCTGGTACCTCGGCGTCCTGCCCTCGGGCCGGTCGCTCGCCCACTCGGTGCTGACGCTCGTCGTCGTCGTCGGGGCCGTCGCGGTCGTCGCCCGGCGCCGCGGGCGGCCCTCGGCCGCCTACGGCTTCGCGGTCGGCTACGTCTCCCACCTCGTCGGCGACGCCTACGGCCACGTGCTCGCCGGCGACTTTCGACAGCTCACCTTCCTCGGCTGGCCGCTGACGCCCGTGGCGGACTACGGCGACGAACCGGGCCTCCTCTACCGGCTCCAGCACCTGGTGGTCGAACCCCAGGTCGCCTTCGGTCTGGCGCTCGCGGCCGCGGTGCTCGCGCTCTGGCTCCGCGACGGGGCACCCGGGCTCGTCGAACTGCGCGGACTCGGGCGGTGGACGGCCGACCGTCTCGGGCGGTCTGCCGACCGGTGGTGAGTCGACCGGCGGTGGCAGGGCGGTGAGTCCACCGACGGTGGCGGACGCTCGCGCCGACGCGGCGGGGACGCCTATTCGGAGGCCGCGAGCCGGTGGAAGTCGTCGACGGGCATCACGGAGTAGTCGACCGAGAGCGTGTCCCTGGTCGCCCTGATCTTCCCGACGAACGTCGAGATGTCCGCGAGCTGCCCCTCCAGGACGAACAGCTCCATGCAGTAGCCGTTGCCGACGTGGCTGTGTACGTTCGTTGCCACCAGCGACTCGTGTTCGTGGCGCAGGTGCATCATCCGCTCCTCGACTGCGGTCGTCTCGTAGTTGAACAGGACGGTCACGACGGCCATCAGCTCCCGGTCCTCCAGGCGGGCGTCCTCGAACTCCTCCAGCAGGTTACGGGACGCCTCGCGGATCACCTCACTCCGCCCGGTGTACCCGTGCTCGTCCGCGAAGGTGTCGATCCGCTGTAGTAGCTCCTCCGGCATCGAGACGCTGACGACGGTCATGTATTAACGAAGCGCCCTCAATATATTAAGGATTAGTGAACGCGCCGCTCGGGGCCACAACGTTATCCGGCTCGTGTCCCTCTGTTCGCCCATGGCAGACACGAAGCGAGGCCGCGAGAAGCAGGCCCGCGACGAGTCGAACCGTCAGCGAGAGCGGGACGTCGCGGAGGCACGCGAGCGGAGCGACGAGTCGGAACCGGCGGAGGCCGTCGGGGACGAGGGGGACGAGCGGCCCCGCTGTCACCGCCGCGGCTGCGACGAACTCGCGACGTTCCTCGTCACCGAACGATACCTGGAGGACACCGGACACGGCGCCGTCACGGCCGAGGCGCACCTGTGTACGGCACACACCGAGGAGGAGAGCCCGGTGAACCTCGACGGGGTCTACGAGGACTACGTGTTCCGGGTCGCACCTATCTAGATCCGGGTCGCACCTATCTAGATCCGGGTCGCACCCGTCCAGGGGATCGTCGACGGAGGGTACGAGCGCCCGGGACGCGCGGCTATCCCGGCGGTGACCTTCGGTCGCCCGCGGTTTCCCGCGCCGCGCGCCGGCGCGACCGTCGGGCTACTCCGTGTAGGCCACGATGGCCGCCGAGAGCATCTCGCCCCACGAGTCGAAGTCGGTGTGCGCGGCCACGAAGTCGTCCCACGCCTCGTCGTCCCGCTCGTGGAACGCCTCCGGTGAGTCGAAGCCGAACTCCTCGTGAGTCAACAGCTCGTCGACGTCCGCGAAGTCGGTGTGTGCCTCGATCCACGCGTCCGGAAACAGGTCCGCGAGGGTGAGTTCGCCGCCGAACGCCCCCAGGTTCGCGGCGAGCCCACAGGCCACCTCTCGCTGTCCTCCCATGGCCAGCCACTGGGGAGCCCCCTACATGAATGGTTCGACTCCGTAACTGTCTCGAAACCGAACCGACGCGTCGCGACGCGCGGGGGGCGTCTCGGCCCTCGGTTTCTTCCCGTGCCGCGCCCTCGGACCTCCCATGACGCGCGAGGGCGACGCCGGAACCGACGAGGACGGCGAACCGATCGAACGACGCGTCGGGCGGGCGCTGCGCGAGGCGGGACACACCGTCGCCGTTGCGGAGTCGCTGACCGGCGGGCTGGTCGGATCGCTGCTGACGGACGTCCCGGGGTCGAGCGACTACCTCGACCGCGGGGTCGTGGCCTACTCGAACGACGCGAAACTGGAGGCGCTGGCGGTGTCCCGGGAGTCCCTCGACGCCCACGGCGCGGTGTCGCCCCCGGTCGCCCGCGAGATGGCCGCGGGCGTCCGCGACACGGCGGGGACAACGTGGGGCGTCTCGACGACCGGGATCGCGGGCCCGACCGGCGGCACCGACGAGAAGCCCGTGGGGCTCGTGTTCGTCGGGGTCGCTTACGCCGCCCCCTGGGGAAGCGAGGCGTCGTTCGCCCGCGCCGCCCGCTACGTCTTCGACGGCGACCGCGACGCGGTGAAGGCGGCCAGCGCCCGCCGCGCGCTGGTCGACCTCGCGGACGCACTCGCGGCGGTCACTGACGGCGATTTCGACGGCGACGCATCCGCCTAACCGGGTCGCTCACTGGGCGTCGGTCGCGCCCGCGGTCCCGTCGCCGTCCGCGCAGACGTCGGCGGTCGCCTCGCGCTCGGCGGGGGCATCGACGGCTTCGGCAGCCTCCGGTTCCTCCCCGGCGCCAGCGGCGTCTCCGGCCCCGGCGTCGTTCGCTCGCGGGAGCGACACCCGGAGCACGACCGCGTCCCGGACGCCCCTGACGTACCGGTAGGGGATCCTGACGCCCCTTGGGCCCGTTTCGATCCCGTCGAACGCCGTCGTCTCGACGTCGGTGACGTAGATCGCCGCCGCGCGTTCGTCCTCCAGGTCGACGCCGACGCCGACCGCCGTGCCCAGTCGGAAGCCGTCGGTCGTGTACACCGGGGCGCCCGCGAGGTCAGGGATCGGTTCCGCGTCCGTCGTGTGGGGGACCATGTGGCAAGCGATGGACACGATCGCTCAAATAACCCAGGGTGTCCCGACGCGGGGCGGGCGGCGACGGCGAACGCCGCGCCCCGACGGTCGCGTCGACGCGCGGCAGTTCGTCGCGCCCGCGGTCCTCGCGTCGACGCGGCGGAGGGTATTTCTCCACGGCCCCCCGAGACCGGACATGGCCGATGGTCAGTCGACCGAGGGGGCGGCAGGGGGCGACACGTTCGGGGTCGCCCTCCACGTCACGGAGACCGAACTCCGCTTTCTCGTCCGGGTCCCCTCGGAGATCGACTCGGGCTGGACCGATCCGGAGTCGTTCCAGCGACTGGTCGAGGAAACCGTCTGGGAGACGCTCGACCGCGAGACCGTCCTGCGGGACGTCGCGGCCGCGACGCCGGAGGGCGAGACCGTCTCCCTCGGGACCGTGACGCTCCGTCCCGACGGGACGCTCGTCGACCACGCGCTCGAAAACCCCGTCACGGAGTCGTGACCGGGGACTCGACCGACGAGGACGGGGGACGCCCTGGCGGGACGCGCGACCGCGACGGCGGGAGAGACATCGCCCGCGGCGACCGCGTCCGGGGTGACGCGAGTCTCGCCGCGGTCCAGCGGGCGGCGATCGACCGCGCGCTCGTCGATCCCGGGTCGGCCCGCCGCGCGCTCGCGCTGGCCGGCGCGCTCGACGGCGCCACGTCGCCCGGCGAGCGCGGCGCCCGCCCGTCGCCGGTGACGACGGCGCTCGTCTCCGTGGCCGCGGTCGCGGGCCTGCGTGCCGCGGTCGGGGACGCCCCGCCGACGCCCGCGACCCCCGTCGCTCCCGCCGGCGATGCGCCCGGCGAGGCGCCCCGCGACGTCGACGACCTGATCGCCCGCGGCGCCGCCGTGGCGACCCGTCGCCCCGACGTCGACCTCGCGGACGCGGCCGCCCTCGCCGCCCTCCCGACCGACCGCGTCCGGGCGGCGCGGCGCGAACGCGCGGGGGACGGGCCGGCCGACGGCTGACCCCGACGGTCGCGCCACTGCGGCGCGACCGGTTCGCCGCCGGCACACTGAACACGACCCCGGGCGAAGCGTTCGGGAGAGACGAACCGTCATGGACGCGCTCGTGCACTTCGCGGTCGGACTCACCGGCGGCCTGCTCGTCTTGCTCGCGGTCGATCTGCCGCCCCGCGAGGAGTTCGCGCTGGCCTTCGCAAGCGGCGCCTGGGCGCTGGTCCCCGACGGCCACTGGATGCTCTCGGAGTTCGGGTTCCCGGCGCCGGCCGCGACGTGGAAGGGGCTCCACGCGACGCCGCTGGCCGACGCCTTCTGGTTCCACCGGACGCTCGACCTCGGCGAGACGGGTCGGCCGCTGCTGGAGCAGGGCGCAGCGCTCGGCCTGCTCTCGCTCGCCGTGGCCGCGTACTACGTCGGGAACGACTGGAGCGAGACGTAGCGAGAAAGACTGAAACGAGACGTAGTCGCGTCGCCGTCGGTGGAGCACGTCGAAAATCGGAGAACTGTCGCGGTCGACAGCGGTCACACGCCGTTCGCGGTCACCTGCCCGAGGGGGAGGGCCGCTCAGTTGCGGCCCTTCGCCTTGCCGTTACCGTTGCCCGGGCGGTCGTCGTCCGAACTGTCGCCGTCGTCATCGTCGTCCTCGTCGTTATCGTCGGAGTCGTCGCTGTCAGCGTCCGAGTCGTCGCTGTCAGCGTCCGAGTCGTCGGAGTCGTCGCCGTCAGCGTCGTCGGAGTCGTCGCCGTCAGCGTCGTCGGCTCCCCCTGCGTGGTCCGGCTTGCCGGCGTGGTCGGGACGGCCCGACTCCTCGGCGGCGTCGTTCTTCGCGTTCGCGTCGTCGCCGTTCGCGCCCGGTCCGTCGTCCTCGCCGTCGTCATCGTCGCTCGCCGGACTGTCCTCCGGGGCCGGGGGACCCTGTGCCTTGTCGGGCACGCCGCCGGGCTTGTTCAGCATGATGTAGTCGGCCACGTACAGGCCCATCGGGCCGTCGAAGCCGCCCTCCTTGAGCTGCTGGATGAACGTCGTCAGCCCCTCGGCGAACTCGTCGTTCGACCGGAGGTCGCCGACGGCCCGGAGCGTCGCGGTCGTCTCGGCGGTCTTCCCCTCCGCCGTCGCGGTCACGCGGACCTCGATGGATTCGTTCTGCGGCGTGGGGAGGTCGACGGCTCCGTCGGCGTCGGTCTCGTAGTCGCCGACGCCGTCGTAGCTGGCGTTCGCGCCGGTCGTCTCGACGGTCACCGCGGCCCCGTCGACCGGTTCGTCGTCGAGCGCGACCCGCACGGTCGTCTCGGCGTCGTCGGTCTGCTCGACGGTCACCGAGAGCGTCTCGACCTCGACGATGGTCACGGTCGTCGCGGCGACCTGTCCGTCGGCGGCGGCGGTCACGGTCACCGTGACGTTCGCCTCGGGGTTCGGCAGGGCGACCGTGCCGTTGACGTCGGTCTCGTAGGTGCCGTTGCCCGCGTACGTGGCGTTCTCGTCGTCCGTGGCGACCTCGACGGTGGCGTTCTCGACCGCGCTGCCGTTGCGCGTGACGGTCACGGTCGCCGCGCCGTCTTCGGCCTGCTCGACGCTCACGTCGAGGGCGTCGCCCGCGAGCGTGGCGGTCTGGGCGTCGGAGAGTCCGTCGAACTCGGCCGTCACCGTCACGCTCGTCGGCCGCTCGGGGTCGACGAACGTCGCGGTCCCGTCGGCGTCGGTCTCGTAGGTGCCGTTGCCGGCGTAGGTCCGGTTCGCGGAGACCCCGACGGTCGCGCCGTCGACCGGTTCGCCGTACTGGGTGACGGTCGCGGTCACCGTGTCGTTGGCCGCGTCCTGGGCCAGCGACACGTCGAGGGAGTCCTCGCGCGGCACGAGCACGAGCGTGGTCGTGGTCGCGTTCCCGTCGTCGCTAGCGGTGATCGACACCTCTACCGTGTCGGCGGGGTTCGGCAGTTCGACCGTCCCCTGGGCGTCGGTCTCGTAGGAGCCGTTACCCGCGTAGGGACTGTCGCTCTCGACGGTGACCGCGGCCCCCGCGACGGGGGCGTCGCTTTCGTTCGTCACTGTCACGGTCGCGTTCCCGGTTTCCGGTGCCTGTTCGACGTCGACCTGGAGCGGCGGCGTCGCCGTCTGGGCGCCCGCCGCCGCGGGCACGGCGGCCGAGACGATCAGGGCGGCGAACAGCAGCGCCGCGGTGAGTCGGTTCGCGTTCATGCACCCGGTCCTCGCGAAGCCGTCCGCATAAACGGGGGTCGCCCTGGCCCCCGATTCCGTCGGATTTCGTGACGTTTTGACCGAATTAAGCCGGATTAAACGCCAGTTAATCGGGGTGCGTGGACGGAGTCGGCCGGGAGCCGTCCCGGCGGTCGCTTCGGCGGCGTCGACCCGCTCGCGCGCGGCATCGCGCGGCCGATCGACTTCCCTTCGCGACCACGGCGCCCCCGCGGACAGCGGATCGTTCAGGCCCGCGGGACGCCCCGGGTGGCGGTGGCCTTGAAGGAGGCGACGACCGGCGCCCCCGGTCGGAGGTCGAGCCGCTCGACGCTCGACATCGTGACCACCGCCGAGAGCGTCACGTCGTGGCCCACGTCGACGGTGACGAGCGCGATGGCCTCGCCCGCGTCGACGTCGACGACGGTCCCCTCCAGTCGGTTCCGCGCGCTGGTGCGGTCGGCCGGGGGCGAATCGGCCGGCGACTGGAGCGTGACCGCGTCGGCCCGCAGGGTGAGCCGCACCTCGTCGCCGTCGTCCGGGACGATCGCCCTGACCCGTCCCGCGGGCGTGTCCACCGCGGCCAACTCGCCGTCGCGGTCGACGACGCGCCCGGTGAGCACCGTCTCCGCCGTCTCGGCCACGCCGCTGAACTCCGCGCACAATCGATCGTACCTGGCGACGAGTTCGTGGGCCCGGTCGGTGAGCCGGCTCCCGCCGCCGCCCGAGCCGCCGCGTGTGCGCTCGACCAGGTCCCCGAAGGCGCCCTCCAGTTCGACGATGCGCTGCTGGGCCCGCGAGTACGACCGGCCGAGTTCGGTCGCCGCCCCGTTGATCGAGCCGCGGTCGTCGATGGCCTGGAGCAGTTCGACGTCGCGCTCCGTCAGCGTCACCTCCCCGCGGCCGAGCCGCGCGTCGAACTCCGTCGAGAACTCCATATCCCACGCTCTCTCCCGACGCATTTGGCGTTGTCGGCCGCGCTACGCCCGTGGGCGAACCGTCCGGTGTCGACGTCCCGCGATCCCGCTGGCGACCTGTACCGTTCGGGCATCGGAAAAGTAACTGGTATGGGTTTCGCCGATTCGCTCCGCAACCCCGTATCGAGTTCACAAAATGGCGTACAGCGCCTGGATTGGCTGGATTCCGCCGTCGGATAGAACGGTGGGGCGTAACCGCTCCTCTATGTCCGAGTTCAGAAGACTTTTAGTTGGTTCGCCGGTCGTTATATCTAGTACGATGCAACGACGCAGGTTTCTCCAATTTGCAGGTGTGAGTTCGGTTGTAGGGATCGCGGGCTGCTCCCAGCAGGGGGGGGACCCGACAGAGAGCCAAGAGGACCCGACCGAGACGCAGCAGAGCGGCGGGGGGACGGCACAGAGCCAGAGCCAGGCCGCGGGGCAGATCGGGGACGGCGAACTGGTGCTCGCGACGACCACGAGCACGTACGACACGGGCCTCCTCGACGCGATCAACCCGACGTTCGAGGAGAACTTCGGCATCACGATGAAGACGATCCCCAAGGGAACCGGGGCGAGCCTCCGGACGGCGCGCGACGGCGACGCAGACGTCATCCTGGTCCACGCCCGCAACGCCGAGGACCAGTTCATGCAGGACGGGTTCGGCGTCAACCGGCGGGACGTGATGTTCAACGACTTCGTGATCGTCGGTCCCGAGGACGACCCCGCGGGGATCAACGGCATGGAGAGCGCCACCGAGGCGTTCGCGACGATCGCCGAGTCCGAGTCCACGTTCGTCTCCCGCGGCGACGACTCGGGCACGAACAAGAAGGAACTCATCATTTGGGAGGAAGCGGGTGTCGACCCGAGCGGACAGTGGTACCGCGAGATCGGGAAGGGGATGGGCGACACGCTCGTCCAGGCCAACCAGTCCGGCGCCTACACGCTCGCCGACCGTGGAACGTACCTCTCGATGCAAAACGAGATCGACCTCGTCATCCACGTGCAGGGACCGCTCAAGGGCGGGCCGGTCATCCTCAAGAACCCCTACGGCGTGATGGCGGTCAACCCGGCCAAGTACGACGACGTGAACTACCAGGCCGCGATGGCGTACATCGGCTTTCTGACGAGCCCGCAGGGGCAGTCGATGATCGAGAACTACACCGCCAACGGCTCGCAGCTGTTCTTCCCCAACGCCATCTCGGCAGAGCCGAACTTCGGGCAGTACGTGCCCCAGGGGTACTCCGCACAGCAGGCTCAGTCCCTCTCGAAGCAGGACAAGCAGTTCCTCTACTGGGTCGAGAACAACGTGCCCGCCGACTACTGACGGTGCTCGTCCCGATCCAGGTACAGCTCCCCGACGGTGGCTGGGCGTACATCGCCAGTATCGTCCTGGTCTCGCTCGAGGTGAGCCTCACGGCCGTCGGCCTGAGCACGCTGTTCAGCCTCCCGATCGCGCTCCTCGTCGGGTTCACCGACTTCCCGGGAAAGGGGGTCGTGACGGCGGTCATAAACACTGGCATGGGATTTCCGAGCGTCGTCGTCGGGCTCGTGGTGCTCATGTTGCTCTCGAACAGCGGCCCCCTGGGGGCGCTCGACCTCGCGTTCACCCCGCAGGCGATGATCGCCTCCCAGTTCGTTCTCGCCACACCGGTGATCATGAGCGTGAGCCTCTCGGCCGTCGAGGGCGTCGAACAGTCGGTTCGCGACGCCGCGTTCTCCATGGGCGGCACCGACGTCGACGTCGGACTGGTCGTCATCAAGGAGGCGCGCTACGGCATCGTGACCGCGATCCTCGCCGGGTTCGGACGCGCCATCAGCGAGGTCGGCTCGATCCTCATCGTCGGCGGGAACATCGTGTTCAGCGACGGGGAGTCGTACACCCGGACGCTGACGACCGCCATCACAGTCGAGGCTCGCCAGGGGCGGTACGAAATCGGGCTCGTGCTCGGCGCGATCCTGCTCGTCCTCGTTCTCGGGGTCAACGGGCTCGGCTCGTGGATCCGGAGCAAGGGAAGGGGGGACCGCTCGACGTGAGCCTCGCCGCCACCGAGGTCTCGGTCAGCTTCGGGGCCGAACGCGTCCTGCATGACGTCTCCCTCGGTGTCGAGCCGGGCGAGGTGCTCACCGTCGTCGGCCCCTCCGGGACCGGCAAGACCACGCTGCTCCGACTCCTCGCGATGTTCCGCCGGCCGGACGCCGGAGCCGTCGAGTGGGACGGGACGGACGTTTGGACCCTGTCCGAGGACGAACGACTCGCGCTCCGCCGTCGGATCAGCATGGTGTTCCAGGAGCCCAGCCTCTTCAACGCGCCCGTCCGTCGGAACGTCACGTACGGCTGCCGCGTTCGACGGCCCTGGGGGCGCCGGATCCGTAACCAGCTGAAGGGCCTCGTCACCGACCAGTCACCACCCGAGGCCGCTCGGACGGCGCTTCGGACGGTCGGCCTCCTCGACAAGATCGACCAGAACGCGCTCTCGCTGTCCGGGGGTGAAGCCCAGCGCGTGGCGTTCGCGCGGGCCCTCGCCGTCGACCCGGAGTTAATGCTGCTCGACGAACCGAGTTCGAACCTCGACCCGCGAAACACCGCCGTCCTCGAGGACGCGATTCGCCGAGCCAGCGGACGAGGGGTCGGCATCGTCGTCGCGACCCACGACATGCACCAGGCCGAACGCATCTCCGACCGGGTCGGCTTCATCTACGGCGGTGAACTGATCGAGACCGGCCCCCCGACGCAGGTCTTCGGGGACCCGGAGGACCCACGGACGAAGCAGTTCGTCGACGGCGAACTGCTGTACGACGCGGACGAGAGCAGAGACGATCCCCGCGACGTTCTCGACCGGGCCGCCGAGTAACGACCCTCCGGACGGGCCACGATCCGTGCGCCACGGCTGGCCCGACGACCCTTCCAGCTCAACGTGGCCCCGGCCTCTCGTGTGGCTACGGCGACGGTCCTGCCACTATCGGGGCGACCACCGTAACACCCAGGTCGATCCCGCGTCGACGCTACAGCGATCCAGCCGTGCCTCAGACCCCCCGCGTTCCGCCAGTCGACTCGCGTGACCAGCTCGACGACGACCAGCGTCACCACTACGACGCCATCGCGGAGAGCCGCGGATACGTCCGCGGTCCCTTCCCCGTGCTCCTGCACAGCCCGCCCGCCGCGGGGCTGGTGGCCGACCTCGGCGCCTACGTCCGCTTCGAGAGCGTCCTCGACGAGGAGATCCGCGAACTGGCCATCCTCACGACGGCCCGCGAGCGCGACTGCGCGTACGAGTGGGCCGCACACGAGCCATACGCCCGCGAGGTGGGCGTGCGGGAGGCGGCGATCGACGCCGTCGCCCACGAGGCGGACGAACTGGGATCGCTGTCGGACGACGAGGCGCTCGTGATCAGATTCGCCCGGGCGACGCTGGCCCCCGGGGAGATGCCGGAGGAACTGTTCAAATCGGCGCTGGACCGGTTCGACCGACGGGGCGTCGCGGACCTGACGGTGACCGTCGGCTATTACTCGATGATCGCCGGCGTCCTGAACGCCTTCGCGGTGCGTCCCGACGATCCGGTCGAGGAGTTCTGATCCCCAACTGCCGTGGAACTCGGAATTCGAGGTGGCCGGCACCGTCCTCGGGCGGAGGTGGCCGGCGCACTCGCTCGCGGGACGATGACAGGCCGAGACCCGGCGCGGCCGCTCTCGGCCCACGAATCCG
>ENA-ORDC01001244-ORDC01001244.1-marine-metagenome-genome-assembly--contig:-NODE-1244-length-19724-cov-3.737670_pt1 | contig 19724 bp, 10 predicted proteins | sample MGYA00237783_ERZ508515 | MGnify/ENA primary metagenome ERZ508515 (study PRJEB26186, sample SAMN06268792) | marine metagenome | isolation source: Eden Landing Ponds, San Francisco, CA, USA | place... | reverse complement strand
CGCAGACATCCCGGATCTCTTGGTTAAGTTGACTGATTCCACGACGACAGAGCGGGCAGGTGAGTTCCCAGTCCCAGCCGAACTCCGATGCCTTCGCACTGAGCCGATCCGTATACTCGTCGTTGCGGGGCTGACCTTTGTAGTTGGTAATGCCTGCCCAGAGCCATTCGTTCCAGTACGCTTGGGTCATCGCCGTTAGCGTCGGTGGTTCGACCAACCCTCTGTGGGCTGCGTCGACGGCGACGGCACACCAACGCCGGAGTTCGACTTGACAGGTGCTACAGCAGATATTGAATTGCGGGACGACCTGCGGGAGACCCTGTTCGTGCGTAGCGACAACGTCACCACAGTTCGGGCAGAGGATGACCGTCGGTGTCGATTCGAAGATCGACGTCTCGTCAGCTTCAGCGAGTACGGTGGCTCGATCACCGTACGGATTAGTTTCATTTGCCGGCTTAGATATCGCAGGCTGGAGACAAGAGAGTTCAGTAGATGGTTGCTTGGATCGACTCATTACTTGATGAGATGCTGTGCGACGTGGTCGGGATGAGGTTCGCTCCGGCCGACTCTAAGTTGTTGGATCGGTTCACAGCCGACGATGCGCCACCCTTTGTCTTCCTTGACTTCGTGGAATCGCCACATACCAGGCTGATCTTCGAGCTGGAGGAACCGGAACCGATGCCGGGTACCATCCGCACGGCTGGTGAATGCGACTGCTGCTTCAGTTTCTTGGTCATCGACGATGCTTCGGTTTCGCTCGGGAGTGCTTATTCCGCTCATACGTTCTACGTCGTGGACGGACCTCTCAGGCGTGTCTGCCACAACCCATGGATCCGCTCCACCTCTCCCGGCGGATACAAACCAACCCCATGAACGAACCTTACCAAGTAATTCGAATCTCTCTTCGAACGACCTTGGTAAGGGTAGAGCGGCTATCCTACTCGAGTTCGATCCCGTTCTCTCGAATGAGTGACCTCACCTCCTCTAACGTGAGTGGCTCAATTTGCTCACGTATACCGTCATTCGTAAAGAACAAACTCGTCGTAATTTCTTTTTCCGCGAACCATTCGACGAGGACGTGGTAATACACGCTGAGTTGCTTTCGATACTCCGGCTGTGCGTGTCGCGTACTGTCTGTCTTGTAATCGATGATGTCGACCCGATCAGCGGTCACGTGCACGAGGTCGACGATACCTGAGATGGTGACTCGGTGGCCATCGACCTCAACCGGGAGCGTTACTGGCTCTTCGACATACAATTCACCCGGTAAGTCGTCGACGAACTCAACGATCCGGCGCTCGTGTGGATTCGACGGTGGCACGTCGTCTCCAAGCGCGTACGCCTCGGCGAAATCGTGAACACGCGAACCGAAGTCCATTCCCCGGGTCTCCGGTTCGGTCTCAGAGCTGGCTTCCATTCGCTCGGCGATGTCTTCGAAAACTGTGTCGTCCATCAGCGAATGCGGTGTATGGCCAATCGGCCCCTCTGGAGTCGTTACCGCGAACGGCAGTTCCGCTTCAGCGTACTCGTCACGGTCAGGTGACTCGACTGCCACGTCGATTTCTTCGACATCGACCGGGAGTTCTTCGATGAACGTATTTGGTTCATCTCCGGCCGCGAAGATAACGTGGTTCTTCGCGCGCGTGACTGCGACGTAGAGCAACCGGCGTTCCTCGTCATACTCTTGGGGCAGACACCGTCGAAGGACGTCATGTCGCCAGTTATCGTAGACATGCGGATAGGCTCGTTTCTCCGAATAGAGTTTGCGTTGTCGGAGTCCGACTGGATCTTGATACTGGATGATACTCGACCCACTAGACCGTGGCGGGAAGCTCCCGTCATTCATATTCGCCAGAATGACGATTGGATACTCGAGGCCCTTCGCCGTGTGGATCGTTTGCACGGTCACCGCGTTATCGCCCGCGTTCGCCCTGACATCGACCGTACTCCCGTTCTCGATACCCCGCTCAATGAACTGGATCAACTCGCCGCGCGTGACGGTCGTCGAATCGTAGACGGACTGGATCGTATGGAGAAGGACATCTGCAGTATCTCCCGTGAAGCCGTATCGATCGAGGACTCGACGCGCGACTGCGCCGACCGACTCCAGCCCATGAAGCTCATCGCGGAACGCGACTGGGTCCGGAGGATAGGCTTCCGTATCCAGAATGTGGTCAATCTCGTCAAATGTGTGCCCGATTTGCTCAAGGACGACCGCCCAGCCGCGGTCAGCATCTGATTCAAGGATTCGGAGCCACGCGAGCAGCAATTTCGCCGGATCAGTTCGGAACAGTTCGATCCCGCCGTCGTAGGCCATCGGGAAGTCGTACTCGTCCGCGACGGCCAAGAGGTCGCGGCCCCACTCCCGCGTCCGCGTGAACACCGCAATATCACCGTGCTCCGGCGGGCGCGGCTCGCCGTCCGCGTCCTCCACGGCGTACTCGTCGTTGCCGACGATCTCCCGAATCTCCGCGAGGACCGCCTCGTGTTCGTCCTCGTGCGCAATGCCCTCGACGACCGTGTTGTCGAAGGCGGCGTTCGAGGAGAGTTCGACGACGTCGTCGAGGGGGGCGTCGACGGTCTCGCCGCCCGTCGCCGGCGTCGCGATCGCCCGCTCGGAGAGGTCGATGACCGACGCCGTCGACCGGTAGTTCTCGCGCAGTTCGATCCGCGTCGGGTCGGCGGCGTCGACGGCGGTGCGGTCGGCGTCGGCGTTGAGGTCCGCGGCGAACCGCTCGAGCCGGTCCTCGAACTCCAGGATGTTGCGCACGTCCGCGTACTGGAACGAGTAGATGCTCTGCTTCCAGTCGCCGACGACGCAGAGGTTGGTCCCCGCCGACAGAAGCAGCGCGAGCTTGAACTGGATCTCGCTCGTGTCTTGGAACTCGTCGACCATCACGTACTCGACCTGCGCCGCCTCGCGGGCGCGCTCGTCCTCGCAGAGGAGGACGAACGCGAACAGCTGGAGGAAGCTGAAGGAGAGGTAGTTGCGCCGGAGGGCGAACCGGAGGTACTCGACGTAGACGTCGTGGACGAACGTCTTGAGGTCCTCGCGGTCCTCGCGAAAGACGTCTCGCGCCACGTCGTCGTCGAGCCGCTTCGTCCCGCGGCCGCCGCGGAGCTCCGACTTCGAGGGCGCGTCCGGGAGGTACGTCTTCCCGCGGCCGAAGCGGCTCAGGTCCTCCCGCAGCGGGGACTGCTTCCGCCCGTCGTTCCGCGGTCGATTCGCGGCGTCGAAGCGCTCCGCGAACGCCGCGAGGTCGCCGTCGAGGTGCGACTCCCCGTCCCGGTACCAGCCGTCGGTCGTGGGGAAGGTCCCCTTCGACGCGAGCTCGTCGATCAGGTCGAGCAGTTCGCCCGGCGCCGGGAGCGCCCGGTAGAACGCGGCGTGTTCCGGGTGCTCGTCGCGGAACCCGCCGAAGAACTCGCGGAAGCGCTCGGCCTCGACGAGGTCGTCGTCGACGATCCGCGTCGACCCCGTGATCCGCTCGTCGAGACCGAGGTGCGTCGGGGCGGCGTACCCGTGCTCGCGGAGGAGTTCGTGACAGTGCGAGTGGAACGTCCGGATCGGGGCGTCGGCCAGCTCGCGCACCCCGTACGCGCTGTGGTCGACGACGCGCTCTTTCATCTCCGTCGCGGCGCTCCGCGTGAACGTCGCCAGCAGCACGTCGTCCGGGTCGACGCCGGGTCGGTCGACGATCCGCCCGTAGCGGCGGGCGATCGCGAACGTCTTCCCGGTGCCCGGGCCGGCGTCGACGAGGTACGTCCCCTCGGTGCTCTCGATGAGCCGCCGCTGCGCCTCGTTCGGCGTCGGGTCCGTCATCGGTCGCCCTCCAACAGCAGGTCGCGGTTATCCACGCGCCGGTAGTTCGGACCGCCCGAGAGCCCGTCCACCGGGAACCGCTCCTCGCCGGCGCGCCGCTCGGCGAGCTCCGCCAGCCGCTCGTCGACGAACGACTCGAACGCGTCCAAGTCCTCGCGGAAGAACGTCCGCCTGCGGACGCCGTTGAGCTCGCGGACCGCCTGGTCCGCCCCCTTCTCGGCGTCGACGTCCGACGACGTGCGAGCGTCGACCGCGTCGGTGAACCGCTCGGCGAACTCCGAGGCGCGCAGCTCCCCCTTGTCCGTCGTCTCGGGGAACGACAGCGGCGCCACGACCGCCTCGTACGCCTGGTAGCCGAGGTCGTCGAACGTCTCTCGGCAGTCGGTGTACCCGTCCAGCAGCCGCTCGTAGGCCTCTCGCGAGCCGACGTACTCGTCGAACGCGACCGGGTGGTAGGTGACCGTCGTGAGCGCGTCGTCGAGGTCGGCGTCGCCGGCGATCACGTCGTCCATCGGTTCGAGGAAGTGGAAGAAGGTGAACTCCAGCCGCTCGTCCGGGCGGAGCGTCCGGTAGTAGGTCAGGTACAGCGCCGCCTGGAAGTCTGGCGCGTCCGCCGGCGGGTCGACCGCCGCGCCCCCGACGACCTGCGACGCCCGCTTCCGCGAGCCGCTCTTGTAGTCGAGCAGCGCGGTCGGCGAGCGCACGAGGTCGATCTTCCCCTTCACGCCGAGGGCCTCGTCCTCGAACCAGCGCTCGGTGAGCGGGGAGTCGACCGGCTCGTCGAAGTAGTCCGCGAAGAAGTTGGTCCCCCACCCCGAGGCCGGCGTGAGGAACTCGTCCGACGCCGGTCCGTTCTCGGCCAGGTACTCCGCGATCAGCTCCAGCCCGATCCGGTACTTCCGGCGGCGGAGCGGCTCGTCCGCGGGCGCGACGAACGCCTCGGTCTCGGCGAGCACGGCGTCGACGAGCTCCGCGGTCGGCGTCTCCGAGACGAGGTCGGGGTGGCACGCGGCGAACTCCGCGAAGTCGTGAAAGAGGTTCCCCTCGACGAACCGCTCCTGATCGGGCCGATCGAGGAGCCGCCCGAAGAGGTAGTCGCGCGGGCTGTTGACGTAGCCGTTGAGGGCTGACTGGCTGATCGTGTCGTCCGATCGGGGCTCGACATCGAGGGGATCGTAGTCGAATCCGGTCCCCGCGGAGCGGGGTCGCCGCCGGTGTTCGACCGAGTCGAGGTCGCTGAACCGCTCGTACTCCTCGTCGAGGAGGTCGCCGAAGTACAGGCAGGGCGTGACCGGCTCCCCGCCGGCCGCGTCGCGGACGAGGTAGTACTGCCGATCGCCGCTCTGGAGGAGTCGCTGAAAGCCACCGACGTACCGCTCGAACTGGGCCTCGGTGTCGACCCACGGGCGCTGGGGGGCCGAGTGCGTCCACGCCTCGTCCATGCCGAGGTGGAAGACGACGGGGCGGTCCACGTACGCGGAGGACTTCGCGTCGGCGAGGAGGACGCCCTCGTTCTCCCTGTCGACCGGGACCTCGTATGTCTGGAGATAGTACGCCAGCCGGTCGACCGCCGCGCTCGTCACGGGGGCGTCGGCGAGCCCCAACCGCTGGAGTTCCTCGTCGAAGCGCGGCAGTTCGACGCCGGCTTCGGCGGCGTAGGCGTCGAGCGCCTCCCCGAACGTCCGCTCATCGATCCCGGCGCGGAACCGTCGGAGCCACGCCAGCTCCGGTCGGTCGACGGCGTCCAGCCGCCGCTCCCGATCGGCGAGCGGTACGTCGACGCCCATCTGCGCGAGCACCGGCGCGGCGTCGCCGACGGTCGCCTCCGTGCCGCGAAATCCGAGCCGGAGGAGCCGGACGAACGCACGGTGGTGCGGGTCGTCGGCGAACCCGGGACCGCCGTAGAAGGGGATTCCGGCCGCCTCGAACGCGGACTCGACGAGCGAGGAGTACCGGCTCCCGCCGTCGAGGACGACGGCGACGTGCTCGGCGTTCTCCGCCGTGACCGCGTCGAGCAGCGCGCCGACGATGTCCGTCGCCGACTCGAACACGTGGAACGGGGGGTGGTCGAACGCCTCGTCCGCGAAGAGGTCGACCCGGTCGCAGGTCTCCGGGAGGACGCTGCGTTCCAGGGCGGTCAGCTGCTCGGCACCGACGACGGCCACCGAGCGACCGTCGTCGACCGTGTACTCAGTGAGCCGCTTCGACGTCGTCCGGAGGGAGCGCATGACCTCGACGACGTCGCGAGTCGCGTCGTCGACGTACGCGTCGTAGTCGAGGACCGCGTCGAGGCGGCCGCGGTGCTCCCAACACTGGAGCACGTTCCCGACGGCGTACGCGACCGCCTTCCAGTCGTGGTCCGTCCGCTCGATCGCTTCGAGAAAGGCGATGCGGTCCTCCGCCCGTTCGCGTCGACCCGCCGCGAGGCGCCGCGGCGTGGTCGCGAACGTCCCGAAGTGCGGGCGGTCGAGGCGACGGTTGATCGCGCTCGCGAGCGGGGCGTCGGGGGTCACGACGAGGTCGTAGTCGCGGAGTTCCGCGTAGAGAGCGTCGACGGGGGTCGCGCGGCGGATGGGCACGACTACGCGAGAGACGGACGGGCGACTAAAAGATAGCGGGGCGGGCCACGGTCGGCTCGGGGCGAGGGCCGTCGTCGCCGACGCGCCGGCTACCAGTCGTACTCGTCGCGGGGGTCGACCGCGTCGCGCTCGCGGTCGAACACGTGTTCGCCGTCGACGAACACGTGTCGCGTCCGGCTGTCGTTCTCGTAGAAGACGCCGTCCCAGACCGCCACGTCGGCGTCCGTGCCGACCTCCAGCGTGCCGACGCTGTCGTCGATGCCGAGGATCTCGGCCGGATAGCGCGTCACCGCCTCTAGCGCCTCGTCCGCGGGGAAGCCCTCGCGGACCGCGAGCCCGACGCAGACGTCGAGGTGCTGTTGGGGGAGCACGGGCGCGTCCGTCTGGATCGCGACTTTCACGCCCGCCTCGCGGAGGATCGCCGGCGTCTCGAAGGTGATGTTCCGGAGTTCGTACTTCGCGCCCGAGTACAGCGAGGGGCCGACGATCGCGGGCACGTCCCGCTCCGCGAACTCCTCGGCGATCAGGTGGCCCTCGGTCGCGTGTTCGATCGAGAGCGACTCGATGCCGAACTCCTCGGCGATCCGGAAGACGGTCATGATGTCGTCGGTGCGGTGGGCGTGGACGCGGAGCGGGAGCCCCTCGGTGAGGACGCGGGCGAGGTTCTCCATGCCGAGGTCGCGCTCGAACGGATCGCCCTCGTTGCGGGCCTGCTCGCGCCGGTCGACGTAGTCCTCGGCCTCCATCAGCGCCGACCGGAGGGTGGCGGCGACGCCGGGACGCGTCGAGGGCTGGCGGCCCTGCTCCTCGCCGTGGAAGCGCTTCGGGTTCTCGCCCATCGCGGCCTTCATCCCGTCCTCGCGGATCAGCATGTCGTCGGCGGTGAGCCCGTGGGTCTTCATCGAGCAGATGATCCCGCCGATCACGTTGCCGGACCCCATCCGCGCCGAGACGGCGGTGACGCCGTTCTGGAACGCGTGTTTCAGCTCCTCGTCGCGCGGGTGGAAGCCGTCGAGCGCGTTGACGTGCGGCGTGACCGCCGAGGTCCCCTCGTTGACGTCGCCGTCCTCCGGTTCGCCCCACTCGGCCATGCCGGCGTGGCTGTGCGCGTCGACGAGCCCCGGCGTGACGTGGTGGCCCGAGACGTCGATCACCGTCGCCTCCTCGGGCGGCTCACCGTCGTCGAGGGAGACGATCTCGCCGTCGTCGATGACGACGGTCGCGTCGATCGTTCCCCGCTCCGTTGCCGTGTGGACGGTCCCGCCGACGAGCGCGTACATGGAATGGAGTTCGCCGGCACGGTACTAAACGGTTCAGGAGGCGGCTCGTCCGGCCGGAGATCGGCGTCGGGTCGCGACGTCTACCAAAGCGAGTCCTCGACTTGCTGGGATGTCTCGGTCGCGCTGAGGGACGTGACAACCGGATGGACGCTGCCGGTTCGAGTTCGCCTGTCCAACGAATCGACCTCCGAGGCGTGAAGCGTCCGAATCCGAGGCGGGCTGAAAACAGTAGTTCCAACGGGAGTTCGCGTGGAAACGACGTATGAGCCCCGAACTGCTCGGCGTCGTCGCGTGGTCGAGAGTTCGGATACCGATGAGCATCGGTGTACGAACGGGGCAACCGATACTGATTGGAAGTTAGTCTTTCACTCGTGATAATATTCGGTTTACCGAGGATAACAATTCATGAAACCCGTACGAGCACTCGGCCGGGAGTACAGTATGGAAATTCTCGGAGCGGCCGGAGAGCCGGCCTCGGCAACTCAGCTCAGTAATTCGCTGGACATCCCAATCGCGACCTGCTATCGCCGTGTCAGTGAACTGGTGGCAGTCGGTCTCTTGAGCGTCGTCTCTGCGGACGAAGGGGACGCGTCCGGCGCGACGTTATATCGGAGAACGACCGACGCTGTGGGTGTCAGATTTGCCCCGGTACCCTCGGTCTTCGCGTGGACGTGTGTCCGGGAAGCAGTCGGCACCGACGCGTCAACGCTTGAACGCTCCACCCAGACCGAAGCCCAGGGACCGACCGGATCCGCCCCAGCGGGAAGGACCGCCCAGAATGCCGCGGCGACCCCGGAACGACGGCCTCCAGCGCGGAATAATCAGTAACTCAACAATTTATATTCATGGAAGGATTTACGATCGCATGACCGGCACTCAATCGCCTCTGACCGCCCCCGAGCGGTATCTCGCCCTTTCGGCGGAGCTCGACAGAGCGGAAACGGTTGAGGGGGCGGTCGACCGTACGGTTGAGTTCGTGGAAGCCGCCTTTGACCACGCGGTAGCGAGCGTCTGTACGGATGACCCATCGACGGAGACGGTCACCGCCCTCGGATCCGCTGTCCCCTCTTCGGCCGCAGACGATCGCGTTCCGGACCAGATACCGGACTCGATCGTCAGGCAGGTAGGTGATCGTGAGGGCGACCGCACGGTTGAGAATATGCCCGAAGCGACGGTCGGCGACGACCCGTCTGACCCGGTACAGATCGAGGCGCTCGCCCCCGTCGGGCGCGACCGAGTGCTACGCGTCGGCACGGAACGGGAGCGGTTCGATGACGAAGAAATTCCCATCATCGAAGCGATTGCGGCCAAACTCGAAACGACGTTGTCTCGGATCGGTAACCGACAGTCGTCGACCACGGACTGCGATATCGCTCGTGCGCTGTTCGACCAGTCGGACAGGGCCACATTCGTCAGCGATACCGACGGGGCTCTCGTGGCCGTTAACCGTGCTGCGGTCGAATTAACGGGGAGCGATCGCAAAACGCTTCTGCGGAGCGGGCTCGCCGATATCACCGGGGACACCGCGGCGGCGATCCGGGAACACCTCGACGACGCCATCACCGGAGCGTCGGAACCGTCCACGGCGTCGCTTGAGCGTGTACAGCAACCGGATCTCACGGTTACCCTCACGAGTCAACCATTCGACGTCGACGGGGCGAGCTACGTCCGCACTGTGGCGCACGACACATCGCCGGGTGCGGAGTCCGATTTGGGAGGACACGGGGAACCGATAGAAGCTGACATCAGTGCGCTCCGTCGGCTGAGCGAACTCGCGGTCGATTTCGAGAAGTTCGACGAGGCTATCGAGCGCCTGCTGTCACTCGGGTGCGAATACTTCGATCTCGACACGGGCATCCTCTCACACGTCGACGGAGACGACTACGAGATCGACACCGTGGTTGACGCGACCGGGACACACGAGGCGGGCGCGGTGTACGATCTCGGGGGCACGATGTGCGATGCGACGCTCGCCGGCGACGTGACCGAACCGCTCGCGTTTGCCGACATCGAGGAAAGCGATCATGAGAACCACCCGGCGTCCGAAAGCGCCGTCGCGTACATCGGAGCACCTGTGATCGTCGACGGCAGGGCCTACGGGACGGTGAACTTCTCGATGCGGAGGGCGCGTGCGGAAGCGTTTCGCCCGGAAGAGACGGAGTTCGTACAACTCGTCGCGAAGTGGATCGGGACCGAGATCCGACGTCGCCGTCGGTTCGAGGAGCTGGAGCGGTATGAGACGATACTCGAGGCCGTCGATGACCCGGTGTACGCGCTGGACACCGAGGGGCGTTTCACGTACGTCAACGAGGCCGCAAAACGGGAGTTCGGGTATGGAACGGAGATCATCGGCAAGCGCCCGTCGATCGGTATGAACGAGTCTGACGTGAAACAGATCCGGGGGCAGATCAAGGAGCTGAGGACCACGGACAGGCGGTCGACGACCGCCGAGTTCGAACTCGAAACGGCCGATAGTCACCGGAAGATCGTCGAGAATCGACTTGGGCTGGTCGGTGACGACGAGTTCCGCGGTACGGCCGGCGTACTCAGGGACATCACTGCTCGAAAGAACCGACAACAACAGCTGGAATCGTTCCAGCAGGCAATCGACGAGGCGGTAGACGGCGTCGCGATCCTCGACGGTGACGAGTACGTCTACGTCGACCAGACGCACGTCGACATGTACGGCTTCGACGACAAGGAGCAGCTGTTGGGGAACACGTGGCGAAAGCTGTACGACGACGATGAGGTGGAGCGACTCGAGGCGGAGGCGCTCTCGACCCTCGAATCCGGGGGCTCATGGGTCGGGACGGCCACCGGCAGCCGCCTCGACGGGACGACGTTTCCGACCGAACTCAGCCTCACGGTCATCGATGACGGCCGAATCGTCTGTACGGTTCGTGACGTGACCGACCGTCAAAAACGCGAGCGCGAACTCAGATCGTTCCAGCGAGCGGTCGAGTCGGCGAGGGACGGCGTCGCGATCCTCGACGGCGACGAGTACGAGTACGTCGACCGGTCCCACGTCGACATGTACGGCTTCGACGACAAGGACCAACTGCTGGGGAACACGTGGCAAGAGCTGTACGACGACGACGAGGTTGAGCGGCTAGAGGCCGAAGCGTTCCCAGCCCTCGAATCCGACGGCTACTGGCGCGGAATGGTCACCGGCAGCCGTCCGGACGGGTCGACGTTCCCGGCCGAACTCTCGCTCACGATTGTCGACGACGGCCGACTCGTCTGTACGGTCCGTGACGAGACAGAGCGCAGGAAGCGGGAACGAGAGCTCGAACTGAAAGAACGGGCGATGGACGAGGCCAACGTCGGGATTCAGATCACCGACCCGACGCAAGAAGACAACCCGCTTATCTATGTCAATGACGGGTTCGAGCGGATGACCGGATACACTCGTGCGGACGCACTCGGCCGCAATCCGCGATTCCTCCAGGGCGAAGAGGGCGATTCTGAGGAAGTGGCGCAGCTTCGCGAAGCGATTCGTACCGAAGAGCCGATTTCGCTTGAACTCCAGAACGAGCGGAACGACGGGGAGTTGTTTTGGTCGCGGCTCTCTGTCACGCCGGTCACGGACGAGAGTGGGGCTGTCAAGAACTACATTGGAATCCAGCAGGACGTTACCGATCGCAAAAAGCGTGAACGACGGACCGAGGCTCGAAACGAATTCCTCAAGCGGATCTACGAGGTGACGACCGACCCGGACCTTACGTTCGAACGCAAGATCACTGATCTGCTGGAGGCCGGCAGGGAGCACCTGGACCTGCCGTACGGTTTCCTGACGCAGATCGAGAGGGACGATGAACAAGGGACTGGGAGCCGGACGATCGTGGAGGCGCTCGGGTCACACGAGCTTCTCCAGCCGGGGGAATCCGCCCCGCTTGAACAGTCCTACTGTAGAGAGACGATGGAGCAAGGCGGGATCATGGCACTCACGCGGGCCACGGAGGCCGGGCTGTCGGAAGACTCGGCGTTCGAAACGTTCGGTCTCGAGACGTACATCGCGAGCGAGGTTGTCGCCGGAGATGACCCGTACGGAACGCTGTGTTTCGCCTCGGACACGGCTCGCGACCGGCCGTTCGATGAATTCGAGCGATCGGTCATCCAGCTGGCCGGACGGTGGGCCGGCTACGAAATCGACCGCCAAAACACGAGGGAGGCGCTTCAGGAGGAACGCGAGCGACTCGGGCTGACGCTCTCGGGCACCAACACCGGGCTCGCGGAGTGGGACGTAGAGACGGACGAGGTGACGTGGAACGAGACGCTCACTGAAATCCTCGGGCGTGATATCAAGTCCGTCGAAGAGTTCGGAGCGGCAATCCATCCCGATGACCGCGCTCAAGTCCAACAGCAACTCGATGCGATGGTCGAAACCGGTGAAACGTGGACCGGAGAGTTTCGCATGTTCGATGACAGCGATGACACGCTGTGGATGGGAACGCGGGCGACTGCGGTCTACGACGACGAGGGAGAGCCGGTTCGTGTGCTCGCAACGGGGACCGACGTCACCGATCGCAAACGGCGCCAGCAAAAGCTGTTTGAGGAGCGCGAGCGGTTCCGGCTGCTGACCGAGAGTGTCGATGAGTACGCGTTCATCGGCGTCGACGAAGATGGTGTGATTCAGACCTGGAACGAAAGCGCCGAGGGCACGTTCGGGTACGACGCCGAGTCGGCAACTGGACTGTCGATCGCCGAACTACATCCCGAAGCCAACCGTGAGCGGGGACTCCCCGACCGGCTGCTTCAACAGGCCAAGGTCGCCGGCGAGAGTGCCCACGAGGGGTGGCGCGTCCGCGAGGACGGTTCGAAATTCTACGCTGACGTTCGGTACGCGCCGCTCACCACCACCGACGGCGAGTTCGACGGGTACGCGACTATCGTTCGTGACATGACCAACCGGCGACGCGAGCGACGTCGAACCGAACGGTTCGTCGAGGAATCCGACGACGTGGTGACGATAGTCGACCCGGACGGGACGGTGACGTACGCGAGCGGGTCGGCGAGCCGCGTTCTCGGATACGAACCCGATGACTTGGTCGGTGAGAACCTCTTCGACCACGTCCATCCGGACGGTCGGGAACGCGCGATGAACGCGTTCTTTTCGTGCGTCAAAGAATCGGAGAAGGTCGAAACAGAGTGTCGTTTCGACTCGCCGGACGAGGGGTGGATTAACATCGATGGTCGGTGTCGGAACATGCTCGACGACGACGCGGTCAACGGGGTGCTCGTCTACCTCCGTGACGTGACCGAGACGCGAGAACGCAACCGCCGGTTCGAAGGCATTTTCAACAGCACGTTCGGCCTCACTGGCCTCCTGAAACCCGACGGCACAGTCGTCGAGGTCAACGACGCCGCACTCGAGTTCGGCGGGGTCCAGCGAGACGAAGTCGTCGGAGAGTCGTTTTCCGACGCCCCGTGGTGGACACAATCCGAAGTGGTGCGAAGCGATGTGCGGGAGGCCGTCGACCAAGTCGCTGATGGCGACTTCGTCCGCTACGAGGCGGAGGTTCGCGGTGCTGACGGCCTCGCGACGATCGATTTCTCGGTGAAGCCCGTGACCGACGAGGATGATAACGTCTCCCTGCTCGTCTTCGAAGGTCGCGACATTACGGCACTACAACGACACAAACGCCACTTGGAGGTCATGCAGCGCGTGATGCGTCACAACATGCGGAACGACATCACCAAGCTGCGGGGCTGGACGGAGATGATGCGCGAGGAGCCAGACGCCGAAAAGCGGGCGGAACAGTTCGACACCGTCGATCAGATTTTCGACAAGTGGGTGGCGATGACCGAGAAGACGAAGCAGATACGAACTGTGCTCGATTCTCAGCGGGGACAAGATGTCCACCTAGAGCCTGAGACACTGGTCGAAGAAGCCGTTGCGCCCGTCCGGGAGGAGTACACCGACTGTAGTGTCGTGACGCATGTGCCAGACGCCGACGTACAGGTTCCAGCAACGCTTCTCGACGCAGTGCGGGAACTAGTCGAAAACGCCGCCAAGGTGACGCAGGACCCCGCGATCGAGGTGGAAGTCGGTCGTTCGGCGGACGGCTGGACCGAGGTCAGCGTGAGAGATGACGGCCCGGGAATGCCGGATATGGAAGCAGACGTGCTCGAAAACGGCAAGGAGACACCGCTCAATCACGGCCAGGGGCTCGGTCTGTGGATGGTCCGGATGATCGTCACACAGGCCGGAGGTGACGCAGTAGTCACGTCAACGAACGGCGGAACAGACATCTGTCTGCGGCTGCCGGGCGAGCAGACGATCAAAAACAGATTATCAGGCAAGGCGGCATGATCGCGGCTGAGCGGTCCGAACTGGCGGAGGTGCTCGTCGTTGAGGACGACCAAAGCCTCGCCGAACTGTACGCCGAATGGCTCGCAGAGAGCTACGACGTCCACACTGCCAACGACGGAGCCGAGGCCCTCGAGCAGCTGGACGAGACCATCGACGTAGTGTTGCTGGACCGAATGATGCCCGGGCTCTCCGGGGGAGAGGTCCTCGAAGCGATCCGGGACACCGACTTCGACCCCCGCGTCGCGATGGTTACGGCGGTCACGCCGGACCTCGACGTCGTCCAGATGGGATTCGACGCGTACCTCGAAAAACCGATCGAGGCCGCTTCGCTACGTGAGACGGTCGATCGGATGCTGACTCGCGCCGAGTACGACGAGAAGCTTCAGGAACTGTTCTCGCTGATCGAGCGAAAAGAAACTCTCGAAGCGGTACAAAAAACCGAAAACCTCGAGAACAGCGATGAGTATCGCTCGCTCACCGCCAAGCTCGAAACGGTACAGGTGGCCGTCGAATCGCTGTTGACGGAACTCCCGGACGAGGACTTCCGCGTGGCCGTCGAGCACCTCCAGCGGACAGCCGTCGAGCGAACGAGCGAGCGGCGGTACGAATCGCTCACCGAGGACGTGCTCGACAGCTCACAGGAGGCGACGGTCGTGGTCGACACCGAGGGCTCTGTGGTGTGGGCGAACGAGGCGACTGAGACGCTACTCGGCCTCGACCGGAGTGACCTCCGGGGACGCGAGTACGCACGCGCCGCGGCGGATCACTTCCGAGATATCGAAGCCGGGTCGGAGTCGCTCGCGTCGCTGATACGGACCGGGTTGGCGGGTCACGGAGATCAGCTCGACGCCACGATCCGCGTGCCCGGAGACGAAGCGGAAACGGATCGGTGGCTCGAGTACTGGAGCGCACCGATCGAGACCGGGTTGTATGCGGGCGGGCGGATAGAACACTACCACGACATCACCGGACGGTACAGACGCGAACAGTACCTACAGACCCTTCACGGCGCAACGCGCGCGCTGATGGCCGCCGAAACCGACGACGACGTCGCCGCGCTCGCGGTCGCGACTGCGACGAAAGATCTGGATTTCCCGTACGCAGCGGTGTTCACTAGAGACGAGACCAACGGTGACCTCGTCCCGGCGGCCAGCGAGGCAACGACCACCGGGACGAGTCCGACGCTGTCGACGCTTTCCGGCGGCACCGACCCGGTCTGGAAGGCGTTCGCCGACCAGACGGTGTACACGAGAGCCGAGTCGGAGCAAGAGCGTCCCGTGACCGACGAGTGGCTGGACGACGCGTTTGACGAATGGATGCTCTGCCCGCTCGGTCAGCGGGGGGTGTTTCTCGTGGCGACGACAGGCGGACGCTCGCTCTCGGAGACGAAGCGAACCCTCGCGGAGACGTGGGCCGCAAACACGCGACAGGCCCTCGAGCAGCTCGCCCGAACTCGGAATCTGCGGGATCGCGACCGAGAGCTCGAACAGCAAAATGAACGGCTCTCGCGGCTGGACAGGATCAATCGACTTATTCGAGCTATCGGGCCGGCGGTGGCGAGTGCCGACACCCGCGCGGAGATCGAGACAGAGGTGTGCCACCACCTCCTCCGGATGGACCAGATTACCGGCGCTTGGATCGCGGACGTCGACCTCTCGACCGACGCGACGGTCTGTAGAGCGGAAGCCGGAAACCTCGGCGGATACCTTTCGGACATCCCCCGAGCGGCGTCGAAGACGAGCGAAACAGGACCTGAGGAGGCAACGCCAACAGTTCCGGCGAGGCAGGCTTACGAAGAACGGTCCTCGGTGTCTGTGACGGATCTCGTCACCATCGAGTCCGGTGTGTGGTGGCGCGACCGTGGCCTGACACGCGGAACCAACGCGGTCGTCGCGGTACCGATCCTCCACGAGTCCACGTGCTTCGGCGCGATAGAAGTACACCTCGACCATCCCTTGGGGATGGCGAGCGAGGAGGTCGGCGCGATCGCTGAACTCGGTGTGACCATCGGTCACGCTATCAGTGCGATCCGGCAGCGCGATGCCCTCCTGTCGGGTGGGGGTGTACATCTCACGTTCAGCGTCGACTCGAACTCGAAGGTGTCACAGCTCGCGACGGCCGTCGACGCTCCGCTCACGGTAACGGACATCTCGCGGCAGGACGACGGCACCTGTGCGGTCTTTCTCACAGTCGACGTCAGCCCCGCTCACGATAGTGACCGGATCGAAACACAAGCCAGAGACACGCCAAGCGTATCGATACTCCGCAGCGACACGAGCGGCATGACGTGCGTCCTGACACTGGGTCCGGACGCGCCGACGCAGCAACTGGTCAGGCAAGGCGCCGCACTTCAGCAGGTGGAGATACGCTCCGATTCGGATCGTCTGGCCGTGACGGTACAGTTGCCGCACGAGATCGACGTTCGGGAGTACGTGGACGCCGTTACAGGTACGCTCGACGGTGTTGAACTCGTTTCGAAAAAACACGACCCTATCGACTGGGCGTCGGCCTCGACTGTTGCCACGACAATCGACGACCGACTGACGGACCGACAGCTCGAGGCGTTGCGGATCGGCTTTCACGCGGGATACTTCGACTGGCCGCGGAGTGCCGATGCGGACACCGTCGCCGCGGAGATCGGCATCGCGCAGTCGACGTTCAGTCAACACGTTCGGACGGCGGAGCGCAAGCTACTCGAAGAGCTGTTCTCGTAGGCGCTGTCTGCGAACGTTCGGACGGCAGCCGTGTCAGGTCGGCCGATCTCACCCTCATCTCCCGCCTGTTGCGCGCTGTGGGGTCGAAGAAACGTGACGACCGTGTCGTTCGAAGGTTTATCCGAGAGTGTCTGCTCACGGCAGGCACGCGCGACGTACAGCGGGAGAATCTCTGAGCGAAAGGGCAATCTGCGCCGGGAGTCAGACGGCCGACTTCGACTCTTGACCGCAGTTGGAGCGCGCGACGCCCCACCGATAGCAATCGGTGCGTTCGCTCGTATGCCGATGGTGACGGGCAAAAGGAGTCTTAAGCCGCGTGTATTCCTGTTAATATGGGCAGTCAATCGAACTCAGACAATGTGCCGCATATGGAAGAGCAGGGAGAGATAGCCGGGCATGCCGTGTCGGGGTGGTCGACGGACACGAAGTTGGTACGGGAGTTCGACCGGCCGGTCACCGTCACGGATGCGGTCTGTCAGACGGTCGACGAAGCGATACACCAGTGGTCGGAGCTCTCCGAGTCACCACCGCTGTATCAGTTCGTCGACGTTGAACACTTGGACGGGTTATTCAAAACGAAGGCCACGGACGACAGTGGCTGGCTTCCGTCGGCAAATTTCCAGTTTCAGGGCTGTCGGATAACGCTCCTGTACGGTTCGCCGATGCGCGTGATTGTCGACCGTGACCCGTGAGGAGACTTCTCGTCGCGTGATCGTCCGCCAACGCTTGCCGCTCTGACCTCCTTCCACCCGAGATAGCTGTACACGAACCGCCAGGCGGAAGCGACCTCATCCGGGACTGTCCCACCATCGACCGTAATCAAATCCGACAGTCAACGTCGATTATAGGTGACTTACCGCCGTCTGTCGGATTTGAACCGCCCGGAAAACGGATGGGCGCTGCAGGATTTGAACCCACGGCAACTTGGTCCGAAGCCAAGCACTCTGTCCAAACTGAGCTAAGCGCCCGTACCGTCGCATACTTCCGAGAAGGTGTTAAGTCCCGCGATTCGAAACCGGCGTCCCGCCGTCCGTCGGTCTCTCGGCGACCGACGGCGTTCGACCGATTCGGCGACGTGATACGTCCGCGGACTCGACCCCCACGCGGTGCGAATTCTGTGGGAGACGTGGCCCCCGAGCGGGCCCGTCACCGGACGGCGCGGCGATCGACACCTGGCAAGGGCCGATCAAAAAGAATATTATTCGGAGCGGGCATGTTTCGGTAGTGGATGTGTCCTGGTCGTACGGCCTCGCCGCCGAACGAGTGGCCCGCGCCGACGTCGTCGCCCCCGAGGTGCGTCCATGTATGAGTTGACGCCGCACTTCGACGCGGAGGTCGATCCCGGGACCAACATCCTGTTGACCGGCCCCCCGCTGAGCGGGAAGCGGTCGATGATGATGGACGTCCTCGCGGCGGGGACCGACCGCGACGAGGGCGCCATCGTCGTCACCACCAAGGACGGCGCCGACCGGGTGCTCCGCGACTACGAGAAGCGGACGCCCTACGAGGGCAAACCCGTCGCAGTCGTCGACTGCGTCACTCAACAGCAGGGCGGCGAGACCCGCGAGTCCGACCGGATCAAGTACGCCTCCTCGCCGGTGGACATGACCGGCATCGGGATCAAGCTCTCCGAGTTCCTTCAGGCGTTCGGGGACCGCGGCATCAAGCAGAACCGCGTGATGGTCCACTCGCTGTCGACGCTGTTGATGTACTCGGACCTCCAGACGGTGTTCCGGTTCCTCCACGTGTTCACCGGCAGGGTCCAGAGCGTCGACGGGCTGGGGCTGTTCAGCATCGACTCGACGGCCCACGACGACCAGACGATGAACACGCTCAAACAGCTGTTCGACGGCATCGTCACCGTCCCCGAGGACGGCGAGCCCGAGATCCGGCTCCCCTGACCCGGAGACGGCCGCCGGCGACCGCTTTTCTCCCCTGCGAGGACCGGGGATCCGTTTAATCGCGTGGCGATCGAACCGACGGCCATGCCCGTCACTGACGACGCCGGATTCGACCGCCTGCTCGACGCGGACACGATCGCCGTCGTCGGCTGTTCGACGACGCCCGGGAAGGCCGCGCACGACGTGCCCGGCTACCTCCAGCGACAGGGGTACCGCGTGATCCCGGTGAACCCGTTCGCGGACGAGGTGCTCGGCGAACCGGCGTACGACGCGCTCGGCGACGTAGAGGAGGAGATCGACCTCGTCGACGTGTTCCGCCCGAGCGAGGAGGTCCCGGAGATCGTCGACGCCGTCCGCGAGCGGCACGCGGCGCGCGGCGACGCCGGCGCGATGTGGCTCCAACTCGGGATCAGCCACGACGAGGCGGCCGCCGCCGCCGAAGAGGACGGCATCGACGTGGTACAAGACCGCTGTCTCAAGGTCGAACACGGCCGACTGCGCGGATAGGGGACGGCGACGGACGGCGCTCCCGGACTACCCCTCCCACTCCTCGAAGGACCGGTAGACGCCCTTCGAGAGGTAGCGCTCGGAGGAGTCGCAGAACACGGTGACGACCGCGTCGTGCGGGGCGTCGATCTCGCCGTCGCGGATGTCGCGGGCGACCCGCTTCGCCGCGAGCGAGTTCGCGGCCGCCGACGAGGCGACGAGCTGTCCCTCCTCGGCCGCGAGCCGACCCATCTCCTCGTGGACGTCGCGGTCGGCTATCGCCTGGATCTCGTCGACGAGGGTCGGGTCGAACAGGTCGTTGCGCTCGGTGTCGTGCGTGCCGATCCCCTCGGTCTTGTACTCCTCGTGCTCGACGTCCTCGCCGAGGAACTCGCGGAACGCGGACCCGGCGGGCTCGACCGCGACGACGTGGGTGTCCGGGTCCGCCTCGCGGAAGTAGCGGGCCATTCCCATCAGCGTCCCGGCGGTGCCGCAGCCCGCGACGACCGCGCCGACCTCGCCGTCGAGGGCCTCGTCGATCTCCGGCGCCGTCGTCTCGTAGTGCGCCTCCGCGTTGAGGGGGTTCGAGAACTGCTGGGGGACGACGGCGTCGTCGAGCTCGTCGGCG
>ENA-ORDC01001243-ORDC01001243.1-marine-metagenome-genome-assembly--contig:-NODE-1243-length-19742-cov-7.611950_pt1 | contig 19742 bp, 22 predicted proteins | sample MGYA00237783_ERZ508515 | MGnify/ENA primary metagenome ERZ508515 (study PRJEB26186, sample SAMN06268792) | marine metagenome | isolation source: Eden Landing Ponds, San Francisco, CA, USA | place... | reverse complement strand
ACTGACCTCGCCACCGCCGTGAACTATCCGTCTTCGCCCCTCTCTCGCTTGTATTTTCCATATCCTCCGAACCTGTGGACGGCCACAGTTTCGGAGCACCTGAGGATGTGCACGAACCCGGTAGTCACTCTGTGATACACGACGCCACCGAAGCGAGGTCCCGTGGGATCCATCGAGATTTTGGCTGGCCTAAACTTCGCAGGATTTATGTTGTTCTTAGGCTGGCCTAAAAGTATGGGAGACGACGCCAGCGGTGAGGGGGCGGCGACGCGGCGCGACGACGTGAAGTACGGCAGCGCGCTCGTCGCCGGTGACCTCCCGGCCGGCTGTGCGGGTGACAGCGGTTCAGACGGTGACCGGGACGCGACGGAGAGCGGGACGCCGACACCGACGTCGGCCCGGACCGGGACGGAGGCGCGGACGGCCACCGAAACGGGGACGGCGACTGCCACGGCGGAAGCCACCTCCTACACGGTGTCGATGGCGCCGATGGGCGAGGTCACCCACCCGACTCCGGCAGACGAGTAACGCGAGAGGAAACCGATACAGACACCGAACCACGATGCTCGGAACGACACTCGAAGAGATACGGTCACACATCGAATCGCTGGCGAGTGACGACGGGACCTACTACCTCGTCTGTGCTCGCTACGGCGACCGACCGGTCCCGACGGCTGGACTCGGATTCGAGACGCGGGCCGAGGCACGTGCCGCGGCACGCGCGACCGAACAGTACAGAGCAGCCCTCCGGCGCTACGACCCGCGATTGCCCCGATACGACGTCATCGTGTGCCAGGACACCGGGATGGTGACGCCGGAACAGGCCGGGACGGGCGCGGAACTGGCCGAATCGACCGGTCGGTCGACCCGAGCGACGGCGGGTGACCGGGACGAGAAGTCAGACCGACACTCCGGGTCGGACCCCTGGTCGGGACCGGACCCGGTGCAGGGGTCGAGTCACAGTCGAGAGAGCCGTGTAGAGTTCTGTCACCGCGTCGCCGGGGCGGTCTTCGAGGCGCTGTCGGACTGCGGTCACGACGCGGTCGAGTCGGCCGTGATGGACGCGTACTTCGAGCTGGCCGAACGCGTGAGTGAACTCGAGGACCTCTGTCTCTGTCTGCTCGAGAGTATGGCGGCCGAGATCGACCGGCGACTCACGGCCGACGAGCAGGCGACGGTGCTCGAGACGGCGGTCTCCCGGTTGCCGGGTCCGGACTCGACCGACCATCCGGTCGCGGCGACGCTCTCGTCGCTCGAAGACCGGGGGCTCATCGGGGCGTACACGTGGTCGCCGGCGGCCGAGGACGCCGACCCGGAGACGCTCGACGTCGTCGTTCGCCTCTCCGAGTACGCGCTCTCTCCCCGGGACGACCGGCTCCCCGTCCTCCCGGTCGTCGTCGAACTGGTCCGTCACGAGTCGACAAAGCGGGTCGCGTCGTTGCGCGTTGCCGACGTGACCGACGGCTGGCGGGTCAGCGTTCGACTCGCGAGCGACGCGACGGCGGACGAACTCGTCACCGCGCGTATCGAACAGAGGGATTGAGATGACACTTCAGACCCGTATCCACGACGCAGGAACCCGCGTTCGGAACGAACAGGACGCCGTCGAAGCGAAACTCGACGCGATCGACCGATTCATCGACCGCGTGGAAGGCTGTACCCCGGGGCCGACGCCCGCCTCCTCGGGCGGTGTCGCCACGACGGTCGGGACGCTCTCCCAGCACGGTCGAGGCGGGGGAGACACCTGCGAGACCGTCCGCCAGGCGTTTGCCGAGACGGTCCGCCCCCACAGTCTCGACGACGTCGAGGAGACCGAATCGCTACAGGAGACGATCCAGGTCGAACTCTCCGAGTCCATCGCGGTCGCACTCGCACCGACGACGAACACCGGTTTCACGCCGAAACTCAAGCGGGCAGTGCTCGCCGAAACCCGCGCGCGACGCGCGGAGACCGAAGCGTTGCGACGCGCCCTCCAGCGGGAAGCCGACGAGGTAGCCGACGCCCGGGCGGAGGTCGACGAGGTCGTCGAGTGGGTCGTGGCGGCCGACGAGACGCCGCTGACAGAGCTGGGCTTCGAGGAACTGCGACACCGCCACGAGCGCCTCGAAACGTACCGCGACCGGTGTGAAACCGTCGCGAAGCGGCGACAGTCGTTCCTGGCCGGTGCGACCAACAACGGTCTGGAGGCCGGGATCGACCACCGGCGTCTCGGGCCGTACATCTATCGGGACTTCCCCACCGATCATCCGGTGTTGACGACAGTGGCTCGACTCGACGACGCCTGCCGGGAGTGCCAGCGAGCGGTTCGAGACCACCTGGTCCGGAGGGCCTGAGCATGCACATCGGTCTCCGACACGAGCGCGCTCGCCCCAGGGTGGCCGTGTACGCCGCGGTGTTCGAGTCGGACGAGCGTCTCACCACCGGGACAGAAGACGAGTGTGCGGACGACTCGACAGCCACCGACTCGACAGCCACCGACTCGACAGACAGAGACACTGTGCGTGACACGTTCGGCCGACGATGAGCGGGGGCGCGCAGTACCTGCTGGCCGTCTACATCCTCGGGCATCGGGACGAGCCGCCGATCCGGACGAATGCGGTGGCCGAGACGCTGGACCGGTCGCCGGCGACGGTCACCGAGACCTTCCAGCGACTCGAGGAGGCGGGGCTCGTGGACTACGAGGCCTACGAGGGCGTCACACTGACCGACGCGGGACGTGAGCGCGCGCCGGAGTTACACGAGACGTACGTGACCGTCTCGTGGTTCTTCCGGAGTGTGCTGGACCTGGACGAGCACGAGGAGGAGGCGATGGAACTGGCCGGGCTAGTCAGTCCGACGGTCGCCGAACGACTCGCGGCCACGCTACTCTCCGACTCGGAGGCCCCACCACAGTCAGCGCTGGCGGGTCCGATGGCGACGACCGACGACGAGTCGTCCTGATACGATTTATCGTAGCGATGTACCGGTACGCACCGACTCCGGGATTCACTCACGATGCCGGCCGGCGGTTGGCGACCGAGCGCGACACCCATGTCCGCCCAGGTGGCCGTCATCGCCAGCCACTGCTCGGGCACGTCGTCGAACGTGACAGTTCTAACCGTCTCGATACTGGCGCTGTGCGACGAGGCCGTCGTTGTTCTACCGGGGTCCGTTGCGGTGGCGGTGTCGGCCGCCGTCACATCTTCCGGGGTCGCCGTGGCGGTCGCGGTTTCGGTCGCAGTCGGCGTCTCGGCGTCGCCGCCCTCGGTGGGCGTCGCGTTCCCGCCGCTACACCCGGCCAGCAGGCCACCAACACCGAGGGCGGCGCCGTACTTCAGGCAGTCACGTCGACTCGGTGCGTCGGTCCCGGTCGTGTCAGTCGCGTCGCTGTCGTCGCTCATTCGTCGACTCCGTCGGTGATGATGCTGGCCAGTCGGCCGCGGTCGAGCAGTTCGTCCTCGCCGAACTCCTCCGGGAAGTAGCCCTTCGCGTATCGCTCGATCATGAAGAGATTGTGCAGCGGTCCGCTGTAGATCGGCCCGCCACGGAACACTCTCCCCTCCTGGACGGCGGTCAACTCGCCCCCGACCGGGTGGTCGCGCATGTGCTGGACGACGTCCGCCTCGAACTGCTCGCGCGTGAGCCCCTCGCGGTGGTAGCGGACCAGTAGCGAGTCCGGGTCGATCTCCAGCATCGTCTCGTAGTCGATCGTCCCGGTGTCGCTCGTCGAGAGGCCGTCGACGCCGGTCCCAGCGAACGCGTCCGAGAGTCCCAGCGCGTGGAAGTGTTCCTTGTTCGCGCCGTTGCCCGACAGTCGATACGGCGTGAACTCTTCGGGCTCGCGGCCACCGAAGACGAGCGCGGCGTTGGGTCGCTCGTCCGGCGCAGGTAACCGGGACTGGACCTCCGCGACCAGTTCGTCGTGGACCGAACTGATCGCCTCGAAGCGGTCACGCTCCTGGAAGAGGTCGGCGACTTTCTCGAAGGCCTCGTACAGCGAGTAGTAGCGGTAATCGTGCCAGGAATCCGTCCGCCGGAAGATCACGTTCCCGGCGAAGGGCGCGACGTTGTCCCGGACTTCCGCCAGGTCGCTCTCGTCCCACGCCTGGAACCAGTCGGTCAGGGCGTGGGGGTCGATCAGGTGGAAGTCGGCGTCCATCTCGTAGAACGGTTCCTTCGAGATACCGTCGTTCCACAGCTGCGTGAGTCCGTCGAGGTCGACCGAGACGCCGTCGAGTTCCTCGTAGTGGATCGTCTTGTACCGGCCGCGATACCAGATGGACTGTGCGGCGTCCCCGTGGCCGAGCGCCACCATCATGTCGATGTAGTCGGCGGTAAAGGGCGCGACCGTCTCCGGAACGCTGTCGAACTCGACGGTCCCGACCGGCTCCATCGTCACCGAATACGACTGCTGGGGGGTGGCCGTGGGCGTCTGTGTCGCCGTGCTTTCGCCGGTTGACGACGATTCCGGCGTCTCTGTCGCTGTCGGGGTCGCTGTCGGAGTCGGCGTCTCGGCGTCACCGCCCGCGGTCGGCGTCTCATTCCCGGCGGAACAGCCGGCGAACAGGGCACCAACACCGAGGGCGGCACCGTACTTCAGGTAGTCTCGTCGCGTCCGCGCGTCGTCTCCAGTGGCGTCTTCCACCATGTGTTTTAGGCCAGCCTAAAATTATTTAATCCCTGCGATACGATCCGGCGAGCGGGGGGATTCGAGGTGCCGACGCCACTGCGGTGGGGTCCGAGTCACGGCCCCAGTCGGTCGACGTGGGTCACAGCGAGCATGGGGGGCCGTCGGTGTGGCCGTCACTCCTCGTCGTGCAGCGGCCGTACGGGTCTGATGTCGGGGCCCCACTCGTTTTCGGAGACACGTGCTTCGATCTCGAAGACGTCGGCCAGTAGGTCCTCGGTGACGACCTCGGCGGGAGAACCGCGGGCGTAGATCGACCCGTCTTTGAGCGCGACCATCCGGTCGGCGTACCGGGCCGCCTGGTCGATGTCGTGGAGCACGAGTACGACCGTGATGTCGCTCTCGTCGCGTAGCGTCTCGACGATCTCCATCACCTCGAGCTGGTGGTGCAGATCGAGGAACGTCGTCGGTTCGTCGAGCAGGAGGACGTCGGTCTCCTGGGCGAGCACCATCGCGATCCACACCAGCTGTTTCTGTCCGCCGCTCAGCTGGCCGACCTCGCGCTCGCGGAGGTGTTCGACGCCCGCGAGGTCGATGGCTCGCTCGATGGCCTCCCGGTCGTCGTCGGAGAGGCCGTCGAAGAAGCCGCGGTAGGGATACCGACCGTGTTCGACGAGTTTCTCGACGGTGATGCTGTCGGGCGAGACGTTCTGCTGGGAGAGCAGGCCCAGTTTCCGGGCGAGTTCCTTCGCCTCGAAGGTCTGGACGTCGTCGCCGTCTACCAGGACCGTCCCGTCCTCGGGCGAGAGCTGGTCGGCGAGCCCCTTCAGGAGCGTGCTCTTGCCGCTGCCGTTCGGGCCGACGAGCGCGGTCACCTCGCCGGGTTCGACGCGGAGACGCTCACCGTCCACGACCGGTTCGTCGGCCGACGGGTACCCGATGACCAGGTCCTCGCCGCGAAACTCCGCGGCCTCACCCGTCGTCGACACCGACACCGGTGGCGCCCGGTCGGCCGATTTCGGGTCGGCCTCGCGAGTCTCTTCACTTTCGACTGCCCCCTTACGCCCGCCGTCGGGTACCGCGTTCGCCTCGGGTCGCGTGTCTCCGTCGGGTCCCGTCTTCCCGTCGGGTCGTTCGGCCGAGTTCGCGTCGTCGCCCATTAGATCTCACCCATCTGTTCCTGTCTGCGCATCAGATAGAGGAAGTACGGGCCGCCGACGAGGCCGGTCACGATGCCGACTGGCATCTGCCCGTCGCTGCCGAGCAGTACGGCCAGGCCGAGTCTGGCGCCGACGTCGGCGGCGACCATCAGCGCCGGACCGGCGAACAGACAGCCGACGACGAGTTTCCGGTAGTCGCTGCCGACGATGTTCCGGACCATGTGCGGGACGATGAGTCCGACGAACCCGACGATGCCCGCCACCGCGATGGACGCCGCCGCGGCCAGCACTGCCACTCCCGAGAGGGCAAAGCGGACCTTCTCGACGTTCATCCCCAGCGAGGAGGCCGTGCTCTCACCGAGCAGGAGGACGTTCAACTGCCGGGCGCTCAACAGCGACAGCGAGAGCGCCAGAATCGTCCACGGCAGGGCCGTCCGGACCTGTTCCCAGTCGGTGCCCGTCAGTGACCCGGTGGTCCAGGCGATGGCCGACTGGACGACGCCGATGTCGTCGGCGAAGAAGAACATCCCCGTCTGGAGACTCCCGAACACCGTACTGACGATGACGCCCGCCAGTACGAGTCGCACCGGCGAGGTGCCGTTCTTCCAGGCGATGGCGTAGACGACGAGGAACGCGGCCATCCCGCCGGCCGCGGCGACCAGCGGCAGGACCACCGTGAGCGCCGGCAAGACGACCAGCGTCAGGAGGATCATCAGTCCCGCGCCCGAGGAGACCCCGAGGATGAACGGGCTCGCGAGTTCGTTGCGCGTGACTGCCTGGAAGATCGCCCCGGAGACGGCGAGGTTCATGCCGACCAACATGCCGACCAGCACCCGCGGGAGTCGGATGTTCCAGACGATGAGACTCCGCTGGTTCATGTCTGGCATCTCGGCACCCAGTACCGGGAACCCCTCACCGAAGATAAACGCCCGCCATGCCTGCCCGCTGAAGATCACCTCGGGATTGAACACCGCCGCCCAGGCTTCGACGAGTGTCATCGAGTACGCGCCGAAACTCACCTGGACGAGGCCGGCGACACCGACGACAGCGAGACTCCCGAGTATCACGGTCCACAGCGATCCGGAGAGCCAGTCGAGGATCCGTCGGCCCCGGGAGACGGCCTCCGTCGCGTTCGCGGATTCACTCGCCATCTACTCACCCGCCTCCGCGGACCCGCTGGTAGATTCGGCTCGACCACCGGCTTCGATCTCCCGTGCCCGCTCTACGATACGCTCGTCGTCGACGTGGTCGAGCAACCGCTCCTGGCTGCGGGCCGCCCGCTCGTCTCTCTCCTCGGGCGAGACGTACGACGAGAGCGAGTCGTCGATGTCGGCCGCGCGGACGCGCTCGAACCGGTCCGAGTCCGTCTCGACCGGCGCGTCCTCGGCGTAGTAGTCGTCGAACCACTCGACCCAGTTGTCGCGGTCTTCCCACTCCTCGTCGAGTTCGGCCTCGCGACGGACCCAGTCGACGCCGTCAGCGACCTCTTCCCACCAGCCGCGGTCCATCCGGGTGTCCGCGATGACACGGCACGCGACCCGCGCGCCCCGGCCGGCGGCGATGATCGCCTGGTCGTCCTCCTCGGAGGGCGTGGCGACGTACAGCCGTTCGACCGGCGTCGTCCCGTCGTGGTCGGCGTACGACTTGTCGAAGTGCTCGTTCACTTCGCCGTCGTGTTCGTGGGTCTCGAACATCGCCGCGTCGTCGTCGAGCCCGCGCATGTACTCGCCGTCGTATCGCGTGGCGGCCACGACCCGCCGCGCGGTGACGGGCTCGCCGTCCTGAAGGGTCACGCGGAACCCGTCTCCGTCGTCGGTGCGGTCGACCGATTCGACCAGATCCGGGACGATCTCACAGCCGGCTTCCTCAGCGTGGTCGTGCATGAGGTCGTACAGCGTCTCGATGTCGATCCCCGCCGGGAAGCCGAGGTAGTTCTCGAGGTGGGCACACCGCTGGATGGACGACCGCCCGCGGTCGAAGACGACCGTGTCGAGCCCCTCGCGGGCGCAGAAGACGCCCGCCGAACAGCCCGCCGGCCCGCCGCCGACGACCACGACGTCACGGTCCGTTCCGGACGACGGTTCGTTCTCCGCCCCGGTCATCGTTACAGGTCTCCGTCGACGATGTCCGCAACCCGCTGGTGGTCGAACAGCTGTTCGTCCTCGTCGAACTCGGGATAGGCGTCGCCGTCTTCGTCGGCCGGCCACGCGCCGAACTGCTCGGGGTAGAGCTGCTTGGCGGTCATCTCGATCTGGAAGAGGTTCATCAGCGGCCCCTGCCAGCGCGTCCCCTGGGGGTACACCCGGTCGTTTTGGACGGCGGACAACTCGCCACCGACGGGGTCGGCTTCGAGATTCTCCAGCAGCGTCCCGAAGTCGAACGTGTCGGTGACCGTCCACAGTGCGAGTATCGCGTCCGGGTCGACCTCCAGCAGCGCCTCCATGTCGACCTGCCTGAACGGTCCCGAGAACTCGTCGTCGCCGAAGGCGTCGGTGGCGCCGAGTGGTCGGGTGTGGGCGTTCCAGTAGCCCGGCGCGTTCAGCCGGAGGAGGTAGATACTCGACAGGTCTTCCGATATCGAGAGGTACGCGGCGGTCGGTCGCTCGGAATCGGCGGGCAGTCCCGACGCGACGGTCGCGAGCAGGTCGTCGTGTACAGTATTGAGCACCTCGTAGCGTGCCCGTTCGCCGTACAGCGCCGCGACGCGGTCGAAGAGGTCCCACAGGCCGTAGTACTCGTAGCCGTCGGCCCACGCCTCGGGGGGCGCGGCGTGGAAGTTGCTGTAGTAGTTTCCGAGCCACGGACCCACGTTGTCGACGACTTCGTCGACGTCGGCTCGCGTCCAGTTGTCCTGTGTGGTCACCCACGCGGGGTCGACGAGGTGCAGGTCGCTGTCGAGTTCGTACACCTGTTCTTTCGAGAAGCCGTACTCCCCCGCCTCGTCGGCCCACTCGATCTCGAAGTCCTCGAAGCCGGCGGTGAAGTACTCGAGGCCCGCAACCGTCCCGTCCCACCAGAGGTTGTTGATGGTGTCACCCTGCCCGAGCGCGCTGGCCATGTCCGGGAACCACGGGAAGTGGGTGAACACGCTCGTCGGGGGTTCCTCGAGTGTCACCGACCCGACGGGCGACAGCTCGGCCGTGTAACTCGGTTCCGGGGTCGACGTCGGTGCCGTCGTATCGGTCGCTTCGGTCGGCGTCCGTGTCGCCGTACTCGGCGTCTCGGTCGGCTCCGAGGTCTCCGTCTCCGCCTCTGTCTCCGTCTGCGTGCTATCGTCCGTCGACGCTCCGTCACCGCTGGTCTCACTCTCGCTCGTACACCCGGCGAGCAGACTCCCGCCTACGAGTGCTCCGCCGTATTTCACGTAGTCTCTGCGTGTCGGTGCCCCGTCTGAGTTCGCCTCGGAATCGCGTCTCATGGGATTAGGCTCGCCTAAAACGTATAAAGAAGTTCCGGATTTTAGGCTAACCAAAAACCCTGAAGATCAGCGTGGTGCGCCACAGCGCGGGCACATGGGAGGTCCCTGCTCCGGGAGTTCGAGGCCGCAGTGTGGGCACTCACCCTCGACGTCGGGCGAGGTCAGTTCGTCGACGGCCGACTCGGTCGATTCCCTGACCGCGCCGAGTGTCCCGAACGGACTCGAGGACGGGTCGTCGGGGTCCGCGTCCGACTGTTCGGTGGAGTCCTCGCCACTGCTCTGGTCGTGAGCGAACCGCGCTCGCTCGGCGACGAACGGTTCGTCGTCGACGAGTGCTGCGAGGGTACCTGCCGGAACGTCGACCTCCGCTCCGGAACCCGCGACGAGACCGATCGCCTCGGCGGCCCGACCACGGACCTGCGGCTCGGGGTCGTCCAGTCGCGCGCCGAGTTCTTCGGTCGCCTCGGCGAGACGTTCGGGGTAGGCACAGCCGACCGCGACAAGCGCCGTACAGAGGTGATACCGGACGAGGTCGCCGTCGTCGTCTACGTGCTCGGCCAGGCGATCGACCTGGTGGCGCAGTCGGTCGGGGTCGCCAAGCGCGACGTACTCCAGTGCCTTCGCCAGTTTCTCCTTGACTTCGGGTTCGTCGAATTCGAGCCCGACGCGCAGGTCCGCGAGCGTCTCCGGCGAGGCGACCGACTCGGGGTGTTCGAGCGCGACGTATCCCAGCGCCTCCGCCGAGCGAGCGCGCACGTAGTAGAACTCTTCCTCGTCGGCGAGACGCTCGGCCAGGCGTTCGACGGTCGGCACGGCGGCGTCGGGCTCGGCTCTCGCGACGGCGACGAACAGTTTCGCTGTCCGCAGGCGAATAGCCCGCTCCTCGTCGGTCAGGAGATCGACGAGCGCGGGGAGGACGGGCGCAAGCGCTCCGGGTCGCTCTTCGGCGAGTTCTCGAAGTTCGCGAGTCGCCGCTTTGCGGTCCGCGACCGGCGCCGCCGCGAGTGCAGCCAGGGCAGCCCGTCCCGTCTCTGTCTGTTCCTCGGCCACCTGTCTGACGAGTTCCTCGGGCGCAACGCCATCGTCGTCCATTGCTACCGGCTCCTACGTCCTACGTCTCACAATCACCACAAATCGCTTGTGTTCGACCACCACCGCAGTGAGCCGACCCCTCCTCGACCCCACTCGATACGCTCCAGCAGAGAGTTTAGGTGATGCGAAAAATTACCAGAAAGAAGTAATTGGAAAACTCTCTATCCAGAATATTCCTTTTAGAGTGGCCTAAAAACCGTTTTTTAGGACTCTCTAAAAGAACAGATTTATGATAGTTGGTCGTGTTGATACGGATGCAATGAGCGCAGAAGGACTCGAACGGCAGACGCGGAACTACCTGAGCAACAACGTCCCCCAGATCCAGCAACACGGCGGCAACTTCGAGATCCGGGACGTCGACGACGAGGCCGGGACAGCGACAGTCGCGATCGGCGGCGCCTGCTCGGGCTGTGGTATCGCACCGATGACGATGAAGGCCATCGAACGGCGACTCCCGGAGAGTGTCGACGGGCTCGAAGACGTCGAGGTCGTCCGTTCGGGCGGGCCACGCGCCGCGGTGATGCCCTCGAAGACCGACGACATGGAAGCGATGGACGAGTACGAAGATTACAGCCCCCCGTTCTGAACCGCTGTCTACCCGACGATGACCGGCGGTCAGGTCATATCGGCCAGCGGGCCGAAGTCGTCGACTGGTAACACGGAATAATCGATCGTGAGCGTGTCTTTCGTCGCTCGTATCTTCCCGACGAACGTCGATATCTCTTCGAGTGATCCCTCCAGGACGAACAGTTCCATACAGTGATGCCCGCCGACGTGGCTATGGAAGTTCGAAGCGACGATGTCCTCGTGCTCGTGACGCAGATGCATCATCTTCTCCTCGACGCTCGTCGTCTCGTAATCGAAGACCACGGTCACGACGCCCATCAGTTCGCGGTCTTCGAGTTTCTTGTCCTCGAACTCCCCGAGGAGGTTGCGACTCGCCTCGCGGACGACCTCGCTCCGACCGGTGTAGCCGTGGTCGTCCGCGAACTGGTCGATCCGTTCGAGCAACTCTTCGGGCATGGAGACACTGACGACACTCATATAACAACACAGTCGCCAATATTTATTAAAGGTTATTATTCCAGTGGGTGTGGCGGGTTCGGGTCGACCCAGGGTGCAGGAGAGTGGTCGGTTCGGTGTCGTCCGATCTCGGTTGCGACGCGGCGTAACACCGATATCCGTCCGGCACCTACAGATCAGTCCATGATGGCGACGACCCACGCCCTGGCAGGGATGGCGCTGGCTAGCGTCGTCACCCTGCTGGCACCGGAGTTCGCGCCGGTGGCCGTCGTCGCTGCCGGCGCCGGTGGTGTCTTCCCCGACCTCGACATGCCGGGGCGCCACCGCCGTACCCTCCATTTCCCCGTCTACTACTCGCTCGTTTCGGTCTGTCTCCTGGCCGTCGCGCTCGTCGTCCCGACACCTGTCACCGTCGCGCTCGCCGCGTTCGTCGGCGCCGCCGCCCTCCACTCGGTCAGTGACGTCCTCGGCGGCGGTCTCGAACTCCGTCCGTGGGAAGGGACGTCCGACCGGGCGGTCTACGACCACTATCGGGGACAGTGGCTCCGCCCCCGGCGCTGGGTTCGCTACGACGGGGCGCCCGAGGACGTCGCACTCGCCGGACTGCTCGCTGTCCCGACGCTCGCACTCGCCGGTGGGTCGGGCCCGTTCCTGGCGACCGCGCTCTCGGTCGAGTCTATCCAGGCGGTCGCTCTCTCGGGCGGGCTCGTCCCGACGCTGGTGGTCGCACTCGTCGGTGTCTCGGTCGCCTACGGACTCGTCAGAAAGCCCCTCGTCGCGCTCGGCGAGTGGCTCGTCGCCGGGCTGCCACCGGGTTTCGTCGACCGGCTCCCCGGGAGTTTCGCCGACGACCTCGTCGAGTGACGCTCCCGGTCCGCCCGTCGTCCCCGTCAGTCAGGCCCCGTCCAGTTCCGTCCGAACCATGGCTTCGAACCGGTCGAAGCCGGCTTCGAGTCGGTCCAGACTGTTCCCGAAACTGAACCGGAGGTACTCCTCGCCGCCCGCACCGAAGGCCGACCCCGGTGCCGCGACCACGTCGTAGTCGTCGAGCAGTCGCTTCGCGACGGCCATACTCGACCCATCGAGCGCGCTCACGTCGACGAACGCGTAAAATGCGCCCTCCGGTTGGGGACAGGAGACGCCCTGGATCGCGTCGACCCGGTCGAGGACGTACGCCCGTCGCTCGCGGAAGGCCGCTCGCATCTCCTGGACGGGCTCTCGCGGGCCGGTGAGTGCCGCGCGTGCGGCGTGCTGGGCGGGCGTGTTGACACAGGAGGTCGTGCTCTCACGGATCTTCGTCACCTGTCCGCAGACGTCGGCCGGGCCGACCAGCCAGCCGACCCGCCAGCCCGTCATCGCGTAGGTCTTCGAGACCGACCCGACCGAGAGCACCCACTCGCGCTCTTCGGGGTCGGCGAGGTCGGCGACCCGTGGCGGCGTCTCGCCGTAGGTCAACTCGCGATACACCTCGTCGGCGAGAACGTACGCCTCGTGGTCGGCCGCGGCCGTGACCACCTGCCGGACCGCGTCGGGAGAGAAGACTCGTCCCGTGGGATTCGACGGTGACGTGAGCGTGACGGCTGCAGTGTCGGGCCCGATAGCGTCGACGATCCGCTCGGGGTCGGGCTCGAACCCGCGGTCGGCGGGCATCGCGACCTCGACGGGGTCGGCGCCGGCCAGTCGCGCCCCCGAGATCGGGTTGGGCCACGCCGGCGTCGGCACGACGACTTCCTCCCCGGGGTCGGCCGCCGTGAGGATCGCGAGATAGATCGCCTCGACGCCGCCCGTCGTGACGACCACGTCCGAGTGGGGGTCGACCGACCGCTCGGTACTGGTTTCGGTGTGTCGTTCGGCTATCGCCGCGCGGAGCTGGGCGATACCGGCGTTGTGCGTGTATTTCGTCCGGCCGTCCCGGGCCGCCTCGGTCGCGGCGTCGACGACGTGTTCTGGTGTGTCGAAGTCCGGTTCGCCCAGTTCCAGGTGGACCAGGTCGCGGTCGCCGGCCGCCTCCGCCTCGGCGGCGAGGTCGAACATCACGCGTATCTGCTGGGGTTCGACTGCTCGAACGCGGTCGGAGACGCGATCTAGGACCGGATCGGACGGCTCGTCCATCGGTTCTACGGATCCGCCTCGGGGACATAGGCGTTCGGGACCCGGGGAACCGTTCGCCCGGTGTCACCCCCGGACAGTTAACTCACAGCCGGCCGACAGCATCGGCATGGGAACCCTGAACCCCGACTTCACGGACGAGACGGTCGTCGTGACCGGCGGTGCCTCGGGTATCGGCCGGGAGGTCGCGCTCCGATTCGGCGAGGCCGGTGCGAACGTCGTCGTCGGTGACCTCGCACCCGAACCCAAGGACGCCGACGTCCCGACACACGAGGCTATCGAGGAGCACGGCGGAACGGCGACGTTCGTCGAGACGGACGTCACCGAGCGCGAACAGCTCCGGGACCTCGTCGCCACCGCTCGCGAGTACGGCGGTGTCGACGTCATGGTCAACAACGCTGGCCTGTTCGTCGGCGGGTCCATCCGCGAACTGGACCCGGAAGATTTCATGGCCATCCAGGAGGTCAACGGGCTGGGCGTCTACCTCGGGACGCAGGTCGCCGCCAACGACATGATAGAGCGCGAGGACCCGGGTGTGGTACTCAACACGGCCTCGATCAGTTCGACAGTCGCCCAGAAAGGGCAGGTCCAGTACGACGCCTCGAAGGGCGCGGTGCGGATGATCACCCGTGGTGGGGCGCTGGAACTGGCCGAACACGGGATCCGCGTCAACGCCGTCGCGCCCGGACACATCGACACGGAGTTTCTGGAGGGCTGGACCGAGGAGGCACAGCGGACCATCGCGGACGACGAGATGATCAAACCGGTTCCGCTGGGGCGGGCTGGCTTCCCCGAGGATATCGCCGGCGCCTTCTGCTATCTCGCGAGCGAGGAAGCGAGCTACGTCACCGGCGAACTGCTCACCGTGGACGGCGGCTGGTCCGTCTTCTGAGTTCCGTGGACGACGAGTGCTCGTCTCCCGACCTCACTGCTGACGGCCGGTTTCCCGACTCTCCCGGGCTGTGTACCGCAGTGAGAACCGGCGGACGTTCGGACGAGTCGACAGTCTTTCTTGCGCGCCGAAATGGTTCTCTCAAACATCAATATATATATGTCAATACGTGTAATCTGAACGCGAGTAACCGACACGATGGCACGTATCAACGCAGGCGGCAGGGAGTTTACCTACGAACGGATCGGGAAAAACCGCTCGGAAGACGTCTTCGAGGCGGCGATGGTCGTCGAGTCCCGGGGCGGTGAAGTGTCTATCAGAACGATAGAACTGGACGTCTCCTCGCGAGACGACCTCGACGCCGACCGACTGGAGTCGGTGATAGAGCAGTGGCAACAGGAGCACCCGACACTCTCTATCGAGCGACTCGTCGTCAGGGAGACCAAACGCTGTGGATTCGGCGAACGCGTCGACCCCGAGGAAAGCGAGTCCGAGCAAGCCGAAGCCCCACTCTATCGCGGTGGCGGTGCCCAGGCCCGTGCCCGGAACCCCTACGAGGTCGGCTTCGGTGACGTCTCCGTCGACAAAGGCGAGGAGGTCGAGTTCCACGTCGCCGGTCCCTCGACGTCGGTCTACGGGACCAACACCGGCACCGTCACCGGCGTCAAGACCGGCACCGACGACTACGACGTCCTCATCGTCGAGACCGACTCGGGCACCAAGCGCGTCCGCGAGGACTGGCTCGTCGAGGACGAAGACGACGACGCGGAAGCGAGCGGCGACGCGGAAGCGGCCGACGACGAGTCCGAAGCCGAGGACTGACCCTGTCTTCTGACGGGCCGACTGTTGGACTCTCGCGTGTGATTCTCTCGTTCTCGCGTTCAACCGAACCGCCCCAGGAACGTGCCCGTCACCAGTCGCTGTCGCCGGTAGGCAGTCGGTGGATAATCGATTGTACCGTCCCTCGGGAGAGACGGACAGCTATCAGCGTACCGGAATATTGAACTATATTTCTCGGGACAGGGGGTCTATGGGTCGGGACGTTCCACTCCTGTGTGCGAAATACGGCGACGGACTGATCCTCGTCGTGTTCACCGTCGGACTCGCGTATCTGGTGCTCGATCTCCCGTTTCTCGCAGACCCGGTCGGCGACCAGGTCTCGCGCACGCGATTCGTCTCCCTGATGGCTGGGACGTTCGTCGCGGTGGGACTTCACTCGCTGTACACCGCGGTGTACATCTTCCGTGATCCCGAGCGTGCGGTCAGGAACGACGTTCGCCCGCTCTCGACGTATCTCGGTGATAGTCGCTCGAGCAGACGACTTCGCACGAAGATGGACTACACCACCGCGGTCGGCGCGCGAAGTGCGGCGAGGGCGCTTTTTCGTATCGGTCTCGTGGGGGCCGCCTTCGGCGTCCTCGCGGCCGTCGTCATGAGGTGAGAACAGCAGTCGAACGGGGGGTGTCCGACCAGAATGGATCCGATGAGAACGCCGAACGCCGAACTCTGGAGACTCAGTAACTGCGCTCTTTGGGTTCGTAGACCTTGTCCTCGCCCTCGAGGATGACGTCCTTGTAGTAGAGCTCGGGGTTGCCGCCGTTCCAGGCGAGCAGCGTGTGTTTCAGCCATTCCTCGTCGTCGCGGTACTGGTACTGCTCGCGCCAGTGAGCGCCGCGGAACTCCTCGCGGGCGAGTGCGCCGGCGGTGATGGCTTCGGCGATGTCGATGATGTTGCGGGTCTCCATCGTGTGGAGCACGTCCGTGTTGTAGGTGCGCGAGGGGTCGGAGGCGGCGACGTGCTGGTAGCGCTCGCGGGCCGCCCGGATGTCTTCGAGGGCCTCGATCAGGTTGTCCTCGCGGCGGAAGACGTTGACGTTGGCCGTCATCGTCTCCTGGATGTCGTCGCGGACGAGCGCGTGGTTGATGCCGTCTTCTTCGAGCAGGCGGTCGACGCGCTCCTGTTCGCGCTGGACGGCAGCGTCGACGACCGTCCCTGCGTCGACGGCTGCTCCGTCTGCCGCGACCGCCTCGTCGGACCCGCCGAGCGAGCCGATTTCGACGTCGGCTCCGATGGACCCGTCTTCGATCTTCGCGCTCGGGCCCGTCTGGATCTCCGGTTCTTTCATGTCGGCGCCGGCGGCGTGGCGACCGGCGCGAGCACCGTAGACGAGCAGTTCAGGGAGTGCGTTCCCGCCGAGCCTGTTGGCGCCGTGGAGCGAGACACAGGCCGTCTCACCGGCGGCGTAGAGGCCGTCGATGCAAGTGTGGCCGTTCTCGTCGCACTCGACGCCGCCCATCTGGTAGTGCTGGCCGGGCTTGACCGGCATCGGCTCGTCGAGGCCGTCGACACCCTCGAAGTCCTCCGCGAGATGCAGGATGTTCTCGAGGCGGTCGAGGATGCGCTCCTCGCCCAGATGGCGCATGTCGAGGTGGACGTACTCGTCTTCGATGCCGCGGCCCTCGTTGACCTCGGTGAGTTCGGCCCGCGAGACCACGTCGCGGGAGGCGAGTTCGCCCTCGTTGTTCGCGTAGCCGTGCTCGAACATGAACCGCTCTTCGTCTTCGTTGTAGAGGATGCCGCCCTCGCCGCGGACACCCTCGGAGATGAGGACACCCGTCGAGGGCAGGGTCGTCGGGTGGAACTGAACGAACTCCATGTCCTCCAGCGGGACGCCGGCGCGGTAGGCCATCGCGTAGCCGTCGCCGGAGTTGGCGACGGCGTTGGTTGTGTGGTCGAAGACCTGGCCGGGACCGCCGGTCGCGAGGATCACGCCGTCGCGGGCGCTGAAGCCCTCGACCTGTCCCGAGGCGATGTCGTAGGCGACGACGCCGTGACACTCGCGGTCCTCGACGTCGTCGTGGTCGGTGACCGCGAGGTTGAGCACCTGCCACTCCTCGTACACCTCGATGCCGCGCTTGACGACCTGCTCGTACATCGTGTGCAGCAGGTGGTGACCGGTCTCCGCACCGGCGTAGGTCGTCCGGGGGTGCGAGAGGCCGCCGAACGGGCGCTGGGAGACGGTGCCGTCCTCCTCGCGAGAGAAGGGCATCCCCCAGTGTTCGAGCTGGATCACCTCGTCCGGGGCGTCCTGGGCGAACGTCTCGACGGCGGGCGCGTCGCCGAGGTAGTCCGACCCCTTCATCGTGTCGTAGGCGTGTAGCTCCCAGGAGTCCTCGGGGTGCAGTGCCGCGTTGATACCGCCTTCGGCGGCGCCGGTGTGCGAGCGGACGGGGTGAAGCTTCGTGACCATGGCCACGTCGGCCCCCTCCTCGTGGGCGGCGATCGCCGCCCGCAGGCCCGCGCCGCCGGCACCGACGACGAGTACGTCGTGTTCGTACATGGTTACCAGAACTTGAGGTTGGATTTGACTGCTTCGCGTTTCAGTTCCTGGATGTGCTCGGTCAGCGGGATGTCCTTCGGGCACACCTCCGTACAGGAAAACTGCGTCTGACAGCGCCAGACGCCGTGTTCCTGCTCGATGGTCTCCAGTCGGTTCGCTTTCGCGTTCTCGCCTTCCCGCTCGTCCATCGCGAACCGGTAGGCCTTGTTGATCGCCGCCGGCCCGAGATACTCGTTGTCGCCGGCCGCGATGTTACACGAGGACATGCAGGCGCCACACCAGATACACCGCGTCGACATCTTCACTTTCTCGCGGTTCTCGGGCGTCTGGCGCTGCTCTTCGAGGTCGCCCTCGGGCAGGTCGTCGGGCTGGAAGTACGGCTCGACGGCCTGCATCTGCTCGTAGAAGTGCTCCATGTCCACGACGAGGTCCTTGACGACGTCCTGGTGAGGGAGCGGTTCGATGCGGACCGGCGTCTCCAGGTCCGCGATCTGGGTCTTGCAGCCGAGTCGCTGCTGGCCGTTGACGAACAGGGCGTCGGAGCCACAGACCGCCTGCCGGCAGGAGTGCCGGAACGTAAGCGAGGAGTCGTACGCGTCCCGCGCTTCGATGAGCGCGTCCAGCACCGTCATCCCCTCCTCGCGGGGGACGTAGAAGTCGTCGAAGCGCGGCTCGGCCTTCGCCTCGACCTCGGGATCGTAGCGGAACACCCGGAGGTGGACCGTCTCCTCCTCGTCGATCTCCTCGGTCGACTCCGTCTCCTCCCGCGCTCGCTCGCGGTCGGCCTTCTTCGCCATCCGGTCGGCCTGGGGACCGGGCGTGGCGGGTGCGGCCTCCCCGGATTCGGCGTCGCTCTCCGCGCCGGCCTCGCTCGACTCTGCCTCGGCCGCGGCCTGGGCTTCCGGCGTGACCTCCGAGTTCTCCGCGTCGTCGGCACTCATGCCGGCACACCTCCCTGGAGGGCGAGCGCGAGGCGGACGCCCTGCACGATCAGGAGGGCGCTCGCGACGACGAGAACCCACTTCACGACCTGCTTTCCCCGCCCCGAGAGTCCCTGGTTGATCAGGGCGTTGTAGACGCCGTTGACGCCGTGGAACGTCGCCGTCACCAGAAAGAGGACCATGGTGACGAAGTACCCCCACTCGGCCATCCGGTTGGCGCTCCCGAGGAACGTCACGTCGGCGGCGTGGTTCACGAAGTGGAGCAGGAAGAAGTGGAAGGCGAGCACCACGACGAGGAACGCGGCAGTGATCCGCTGGAGCAGCCAGCTCGTCCCGCCGCGCGCAAAGGAGGAGTAGTGTTCGGCCATCTAGAACGCCCCCTCGACGAACGTCGGCACGCTCGCGATCACGATCGCGCCCGTCAGGATCAGCGAGGCGTAGAAGCTCCGGTCCTGGGCCTCCAGGCCGACCCCGAGGTCGATCAACAGAAGGCGAATCCCGTTGAGGATGTGAAAGACCGCGACGGCGAGCAGGCCGACCTCGAGTACCCTGACGAGCGCCTGTCCTTCGAGCGTCTGGATCGTCTGCGTGAACGTGTCTTCTCCCGCCTGCAGGGTCGCCGGATCGGCCGACTGTGCGGTGAGGGCGGTACTCAACACGGCGATGTGGGTGAACAGGTAGCCGACCAGCACCCACCCGGTGAACTTGTGGAAGATCCAGGCCCACATGCCGGCGGAGAACTCCCGCCAGCGACCGAAGTCCTCGATCACCCCGCGGTCGTATCCCTTGCTCGCACGACTCATATTCGGGGCGTGGGACGCCGGCCTATAGTACTTACTGGTGTCGGTGCGTTCGTCCCTCCGATGGTCCGGACGGTGTCGCCGTTTTCTCTCCTTCGCTGGACCGCCTCGCTGTCCGGCGGCGCGCCGTCCTTCGGCGACAGGGAACCGCGAGAACGAGCCGCGGGACAGCGTCGTGACGTTTTCCCTCCCGGATGTCGACCGACCGGACTGAAAGGGGGTTATTGCCTCTTCACGGTGATCGCTGTCCCCGGAAGGGCGATCCCAAACCGGTGCAACCACCCGTCAGGGTCGGTTGCGCTCGTAGGCCCGCCGGGTGCCCTCGTCGAGTTCGACGAGGTGACAGAGCGGGTTCCCGGG